>Ga0335081_10005067_pt1 | contig 20824 bp, 24 predicted proteins | sample Lox_Sample_35_FD_206713 | JGI IMG/M metagenome (GOLD analysis project Ga0335081, IMG submission 206713) | Soil microbial communities from Loxahatchee National Wildlife Refuge, Florida, United States - Lox_Sample_3.5 | ecosystem: Environmental > Terrestrial > Soil > Wetlands | place: USA... | reverse complement strand
AAATAAAATTGCAAGGTTCCGAGGTTCAAAACCACGAAACCTTGCAATCTCAAATCGGCAAAATCGCTGAAAACAGACTCCCGCTCAGTGGCTTAGAAATTTTTCACGGGCGACTAATTTAGCTTCGACTTTTCTTCACTGATTTTGTGATGTCGCTGCCCGCCGCCAAGCGGGCGGCGATGGCCACACGCGTGAGCCGGACATCGGGATACGCTGCAGCCGCGCTGCCTCTAAACTATCGCTGGCTTTTAAGGCCGCCGTGAGAAGCAAACATCCGGCGGAAAATCGAACCTATACCCGTAAATGAAGCGTTTTTGTTGGAGGAGGCGTGGTGCTTCGTCGGCTTTTTCGGCGGCGCTGCCTGCTCGGGCGCCATGATTGTGGTGCTATCTAGTGCGTTCGCCGGCGCAGCTTCGACGACGTTCGATGGCTCTCCCGTCGCCGGCAATGCGGTCGCTGCCGAGACTGACGCGCTCGCCGGAGCAGACACGGGGACAGCGGCACCCGAGTCAACTGCCGCGATGGGCGGTGCGGATGTCGTCTGGGCGGCTGCCGGCGCCGCAGTGTTCGGCAACACGGCAGCGGCGGAAGCAGCCCCCGTCGGCGCTGCGATATTCGCCGCGGGTGGCATTGCTGGTTGGGTTGACGGTGTCGTGCGCGAGGCAGTGCGAGCGGAGGTCTTCGGCTTTTCGTTCGTCGGCGCCGCTGCGACGGAAGCAGGTGGCGATGCCGGCTTCGCTGGCGCAGTCACCGTGGCTGCTGCCGGTGCCACTGTCGCTGCCGACGCAGCAGGCGCGACGGATGGCACCGCGGCGGTGGGGACGCTGGTCACGATCGCGCGCGCGACGACCGGGGTCTTTTCCGGCTGGCTCGGACGATCGACCAGTGAGAGCACGACACCGGCCCCCGCGGTGGCGCCAATCGCGGTCGCCACCAAGACCACGCGGGCGGTGCGCGCAAAACTCGGCGCCCGGGCCAAGTAACCCCATTCCGGACTGAAATTTCCGGCCGAACGCATCAGAACTCCCGCTTCTCAGCCGTGGCCGCTCTCAAGATCTTGCATCTTTCTGGCGGGCCCCCACCCAGCCGTCGTGCTGCCTTGCACAAAACAGTTGGGCCAAGCGCTTGGTTCCACGCCCGATTCTGGTTGCTTAGCGGGGCCGGCCGTAATCGGCAAGCCGGGCCCGTAGGAATAGCGGGATACAAGCATAAAGACTGGGAATTGTTGCCAAACGGCACCATTTTTGGCCCCTGGACTGGGGCGACTCATGCCGTCGGCCTTGCTGTCATCAAGAATCCGAACTGAACGGCCGCGAGCTCGGCGGCGAAGCGCCGAGGCGCTCGCCGACCGAGGCGAACATGTCGCCGATTGCGGCAACCGCCTGCTTGGTTGCTGCGACTACGTGGTCCTTCAGATCAAGCGTCTTAGCGAGCAGGGAATCGGGATCGCGGGCTAGTCGATCGGCCGGCTCAGCATCCTGCGGCGGGTTCTGTTCGCTCTGGACCATCGCAACTTGCGTCGTGGCAACCGGGTTCGGCGCGGCGGTGGGCTTGGCGCGCGGCAGCGCGACTTTCGCCGACATCGCCGATGCAAAACGGCGCACCGATGCCGCTGCTGGGAGCTTGGCGTCCACCGTGTTTTCTTCTGCGAGCGCTTTCTCGCGCGCCTCATTTTCTTGCGCGGCCTTGGCATCGGCCACTGCACGCGATGTTTCCGCGTCCTGCGCGGCGAGCCGGTTCTTTTCTGCCGTCATCTGCGACTTGAGATAACCGATGATTGCATCGTGCTCATCGCGAACCAGCGCCAAGACCTCCGCCGAGGTGGGACTCACCTGTTCGGCCGGTGGCGGGGGCGCGGCGCGGCCCATTTGATATTGGGTGAACAGGAATCCGCCGATCACACTTGCGAGCGCCGCCGGCAAGATATCGAGGACGAACTTGCCGACAAACCGCGCAAGCAACGGAAATTCGGAATGTGCCGCACAACTGGACGGCGCCGGGTCTCGCCAATTGCTATCGATCCGCATCGCCAGTCCCCTCTCCGCCGATGAGAAATGTCAACATTTTTCAAACGACCGGTTGAATTTCAAACATTCGTTCTAGGCGGCGCAAGGCCAGGAAAAAGGATTTTTTGCGGCATTTCACAGTTCCCGCGCAGATCAATTCGTGCGCAGCGGCCGCAATCCCGAGACAACCCAATTGCTGATTGAGGCGGAGAGCCATTCCACAGCCTGCTCGTCAAGCACGAGACCGACCGGCGGTTCTGCCAACTGCTCCCGGTTGCGCACGAATACGCTGCACTGGCCAAGGAGCCAGATCGCTGCGACCGTCACCGTGCGTTGATCGACATCAGGCATGAAGCGCCGCACCAAATCGGCGGCAAGGCCCAGGAAAGGGGCGGCTTCCTCGGCCACAAGATTGCGGAAAACCGTCGTCGGCTGGACGGTTTCCCAATTGAAGATACGCATGTGCCGGCTGTACTCGTCGCGCCCCAGTAACGGCTGCAGCTGCCGGCGCACGAATTGCGACAGCGCCTCTTCGCGCGACATCGATTTCAGCTCCTCGGCATGCGCGAGCTGGTGTTCGGTCAAAGCGCGAAAAGCCACGCGGAGCACTTCGCGATAGAGCCCGTCCTTGCCGTCGAAATGATAATTGATCGCCGCCTGGTTCACCTTGGCCTTGGCGACAATGGCGCGGATGCTGGTGCCGTCGTAGCCGCCCTCGGCGAACAGCCGCTCCGCCGCCCTCATGATACGCTCGCGCGTGATCTCGGATGGTCGCGTCATTTGCCTTACCGTTGCCACTTTTCAAACCGTCGTTTGAATTCCTGATATGCGTTTGCCGCTCGTAATGCAATCGGTTCTTTGACATGTGCGCGGAGCTCATCCGGTGGCGGCTAGGCGGGATCGGCGGGCCATATTAGGGTCGCCGCGCTTTGATGCCGCTGCTGGGCGGCGGTTATTTCGGGGGATCGCTCCGTGGATCAGCATCACTTGCCGTCGGATATCGTCGGGCTCGCCAAGCACGGCTCCGTGCCTGACTACCGCACGAGCTATCGCAAAGAGGCGGCCGAGGATGGGTGGAACCGGATGGTCGGCTGCTTCAAAAAATATAAAGTCGTAGCCTGAACCGACGATGATCGCACCGAAGCGGCGCCTGCGGGCGCCGCATTGTCATTGGACCAGCCCGAGCGGGGGACGCGAATGGCTCGCATCGAACAAGTGGAACGAGACAAACTCACCCCGCGTCAGCAGGCGCTCTACGATGACATCATGCGCACGCGGCCGCGCGGCAAGCTCAGCGGTCCGTTTTCAGTCTGGATTAACCGGCCTGACATCGCCGAGCCCGCCAATGGGCTGGCGAATTGTTTTCGCGTCAGCCCAAAGCTCGATAAGCGCCTGATCGAACTGATCGTGCTGTTGGTATGCCGCGACGCCACCGCGCAATACGCGTGGTCAGCCCATTTCAAACTCGCCCGCGAAGCCGGCCTTAGCGGCGAGGCAATCGAAGCCATTCGCGCGCGCCGACGCCCCGAATTCGGCCGCGATGACGAGCGGATCGTCTATGATCTTGTGACCGAGCTTCTTGCCAGCAAAAAAGTGAGCCCGGCGACCTACGGGCGCGCCGAAGCCGCGCTCGGGCGCGACGGCGTTATAGAGGCCGTCACCTGCGCCGGCTTTTACGCAATGATCGGATTGGTGCTCAATACGTTCGAGATACCGCCGCAGCCCGGCGGCGACGTCTTGACCTAATCGCCTTGTCCCGCGAGAGCAACCTGGCGCTTGCGCTCCGAGTGCGCCGGCGCGGGCGTATCCTGATTTTGCGCCTGGCGCAAAACCGTGGCGCCGCGGTCCGTTAGCTTCACCGCACGCCCACCCTCGCCTTCGAGCCGCACCAACCCCGCGATCACGGCATCCTCCCAAACCGAAAGCCGCGGGCAACTGGTGCGCCAAGCGTCCATGGTCTCGGCGTAGCTGCGCGGCCGGTCAGCCACCCAAGAGAGGAACTGGATCATGATCAGGCTTGGAGAATCGGACATCGCGGTCTCGCTCCTAAATACAGTATAGACCCAAACAGCGGTTGATGCAGCCTCCCGCTCCGCTCGTGCTAAGCTTGTGCTGCCTAAAACGAAAACGAGATCGTGCGCGTCATCGTGATCATCATTGGCATGCTGTCGTTGCTAAGCTATCTGGTGAATTTCTGAACTTGGTTTCTCAACCGTGCGCCGTATCGAAGGCTATGTGATCATTTCCGCCGACGGCATGATCGCGAACGGCAAAGGCGAAATGCCGCCGTCGATCCGCAACGACGCCGATCAGCGCTTCTTCCAGGACGCACTCGACCACGCCGCGGTTGTCGTGCATGGCCGACATTCTCACGAGGGCGGCCCCCGCGCCGCGCGCCGCAAGCGTCTGATCCTGACCCGTCAGATCGCCGCCCTTGCGCCCGATCCCGCGCATCCAAATGCTTTGCTATGGAACCCGGTCGGCGCCGGCCTTGATGCGGCGCTGGCCCGGCTCGGGATCGGTGACGGCATCATTGCCGTCATTGGCGGCACTGAAGTGTTCAGTTTATTTCTTCCGCAGTACGACGCTTTTCATCTTTCGCGAGCGGCGAATGCCACGATCCCAGGCGGGCTGCCCGTATTCAACGAAGTTGGTCCGAATGCCACGCCGGAGGATATACTCAGGCGTCATGGCCTTAAACCTGGGCCGCGCCGCGACCTCGATCCCGCCGCCGGAGTATCGGTCGTGACGTGGCAGCGCTAACAAAGTCGGATCGCTGACGACCGCGCGCACAAAGATTATAACGCCTTGCAAATGGCTCCATTTCGCCACCGTACTGCGTCCATCACCGACGCGCTCGATTATGAGATAGTGCAGGAGCAGGCTTCGGCTCTTGGGCGCGCAGGCCGCGCGCTTGAGACTGCGCTCGCGGCCTTAGGCGAACACGACCGCAACGGGCGGAACGCGGACGAGACGCGCCGGAGGCTGGTTGCGGACGCCAGCGACGCGCTGTGGCGCTTCATCATCCAACGGGAATGCTGCGGGTTGCGCGACCAACGAGCGGTGATGCGCGATTACCGGGTTCCTCAAGAAGTCCAAAATCGCATGGGCATCTTTCGCGCTCGGGACCGGCGCGCGCGTTGACGGTCGCCCCGTCCATAACCAAACCGCCCCACACGTTCACGCCGCAAATTAATGGATTGGTGACCTCGTTTGCCGCCTGCTCAGCTTGTTCGGCAAGAGTTTGTTCACCCTTTTCGATGCATTGTCGCTGATACTTCAATGAAGTAGCCGCGCCCCGCGTTAGTGACCATGCGTAACCCTTCGCTTGCCGAGGAATTGGAGGCTGTGGTCGCCTCCGGCAGCGCCGCCCGGCGTGGCGACATCCTCGGCCGCGTCACCGATCTGTTTATTTACGACGCCGCACGCTACTCGCCGGATCAGGTCCACCTGTTCGGCGACGTGATGGCGCGCCTGGTACGCGGAATGGGAACCGAGGCGCGCGCCCGCTTGGCCGAGCGATTGGCGCCGATTGGCAATGCACCCGTCAATGTCGTGCAGATGCTTGCATTGGATGACGACGCGAACGTGGCCGGTCCGCTGCTCGTTCAATCGGAACGGCTTTCCGAGCGCGACCTCCTCCTGGTCGGCGGCAGCAAGGGCCAGCTACATCTCTTGGCGCTGGCGCAAAGAGAGCGTTTGAGCCAACGGGTGACCGACATGCTGATCGCGCGCGGCGATCATGCCGTTCTCAGCACCCTGGTCCGAAACCGCGGTGCGCGTTTTTCCGCCGCTGGCTGGCGCCGCTTGCATGAGCGCACACGCACCGATGAGGCGCTTACAGCCGAGCTGGTTCGCCGATCGGAGGAAGAAGCGGACGAACATTCGCGCAACGGCGGCGAAGCCGAGGTCTACCGCCATGCGCGCGACGGTAAGCTCGTCGAGACCGCGGCTGCCTTGGCGAACCTGTCCGGCATCCCGCGTGACGCGGTCGAACGTGCACTTCTCAACCAGCGCGCCGACGTTGCGCTGGTGATTGCGAAAGCCGTGGGGCTGTCCTCGATCACGACTGAAGCGCTGGTGCGCCTGCGCGGCGCCGATAGCGGTATGTCGGCAGAGGACGTGGCGCAAGCCTTGGCCAAATTCAATCGGCTGCCGCGCGACAGCGCGCGGCGCGTTCTGAACTTCTTTCGTATCCGGCTCGAAAAAGCTTCCGCTCTGGCGATACCGCCGGACCTGCGCATCGAGAGTTAGCCGGCGGCCGCCGCCAGCGGCCGCCTCGATTTGCGCTCAGTAGCAATAGCCCGGCTGCACCTGCAACCAGGAGCCGTTCGGATAACGGTAATAGCAGCCACCGCGCCACCAGTAGTAACCGCTGCGCCGCCGCTGCGCCTCGGATGCGATGACCGCACCCGTCGTCGCGCCGATTACTGCGCCGGCAACGGCGCCGCCGGCACCATGTCCGATCGCGCCACCGATAATGCCGCCCAGCGCGCCACCCACAATGGCGCCGCCGACCGGATCCTGCGCCGCCGCCTGCTGCGCAGGCATTATTGCCGCCACGCTCAGCAACATCGCGGCTCCCAGCATTCGCTTCATGGTCCCTCTCCCTCCTCGTTCAAAGTCCCGATTAGATCAAGTCCTCGCCGTCGAGGTTTGAATCTACTTGCATCATAGAACAGCTCGCGGCCGAAGTTCGACTGGAATATTGGCGAAATTGGAGGCGGCACTGCTGCAAACCGCCGGCCGGATGATTTGCGATACGACGGCGGTTATAAGCGTGTTGGCATTCCGAACGCGGCTGCAACACGCGCTCACTTCACGCCACAACCGCACGATCGTGACAAAGCGTTAAACGTTTCGTTGCAGAATCTTCTTGACTCCCCGCTTATTGCATTTATGTGGGGATTTAGCCGCTGTTGGTCGGTTCGTGTGGACTGATCGAGCGGCTTTCGCTTGCCGCGGCGCCGGCGGTACCGGCATCTCGGGTCCCTGATTGGGGAGGACGGCATGAGCCAGAACGCCCTCTTACGATCGGTGAAAGGCTTGGGCGCTCCAAGTACCGCTCGTAAAGAAGACCGCAAGGCCAAATTGAAGGTAGCGGCTTCCGCGGCGGCAGAAAGCCGGCAGGATTTTACGTGCAAGGACCACTTCGCCGTTCGCAACGGTGTTCGCTGCGCGGGCGTGCATTTGATTGTCGATCTGCACGGCGCCAAACGGCTCAATGATATCGATCATATCGAGGCCACACTGCGGCGCTGCATTGAAGCCTCCCGCGCGACACTCTTGCACATTCACTTGCACCATTTTCAGCCGAGCGGCGTGTCTGGGGTCGCGGTGCTGGCGGAAAGCCACATCTCGATCCATACGTGGCCAGAAGCGGGTTACGCCGCGCTCGACATCTTCATGTGCGGCTCCGCCGAGCCGGATAATTGCATCCCGGTGCTGCGCGAGGCATTCGCCGCCAAGCGCGTCGATGTCAACGAAATCCTCCGCGGCCAAGACGCTTGATCTGACCTTAATTTCGGGACTGAAGCCGTCGAACTCGACTCGGCCTTTGTTTTAATCTCTATCTTCGGTTTGCCTTCATTGCGGAAGATGGCCACCATTGCGCGCGAGTTGCCGCGGGGATTTGCCATGACCAAATCAAAGAACCAACCGACGAACAATTCGGCCAGGAAGCGCTGGATCGCTGAAACGCTGTTCGACGATCTCGGGTTCCGCATGACCTTCGAAGTCGACAAGGTGCTGTATGAGCTGCAGACCGAGCACCAGCACCTCGTACTGTTCGAGCATCGGTTCTTCGGCAAAATGTTAATGCTCGACGGCGCGACGCAAATCTCCAAAAAGGACGAATTCATCTACCAGGAGATGATGTCGCACGTGCCGCTGTTCGCCCACGGCAAGGCCGAGGATGTGCTGATCATCGGCGGCGGCGATTGCGGCATCGCAGAGGAGGTGCTCAAGCACAGGACGGTGAAGCGCCTGACCCAGGTGGAGATTGACCCCGCGGTGATCGAATTCGCCAAGGAGCATTTCCCCGAATTCACCAAGCCGGTCTTCGCGGATCGACGCTTTGAATCCGTGATCGACGACGGGGCTAAATATGTCGCCGCGACCGACCGCCGCTTCGATGTCATCATCGTAGATTCGACCGATCCGATCGGCCCGGGAAAGATTTTATTTGGCGCCAAGTTTTATGCCGGCTGCCGCCGCTGCATGAAGCCGGGCGGCGTGCTGGTGACCCAAAACGGCGTTCCGTTCTTTCAGAAAAACGAGCTCACTTTGACCATGCGTAAGTTCCGCCGCCTGTTCGCGGACGCGGGCTGCTATGTTGCAGCCATTCCGGTCTATGTCGGCGGCCACATGGCGCTGGGGATAGCGAGCGACAGCCAGCGTGTCCGCCGGCACTCGGTGCAAATGATTACGCAGCGTTATCGCAAGGCCGGCAACTTCAAAACCAGGTATTGGACGCCCGAGGTTCACGTCGCGGCATTCGCGCAGCCGCGCTTTATCGCCGAACTCGTCGCCAGAGCGGAGATGGCAAAACGGTAAGTTGCGGGCAGACGCGCCGCCGCAACTGATGTAGCGTAAGGCCGGTCTTCGCCCGACCCGGTTCATGACGCGATGAGCTTCTTTCCGGCCAAAGATCCGACGTTCGGGGACGCGCCATCGACCGACGCGATCGCGCACATTGTTGTGCCGCGCACGGTCGATCTCGGCGGGTTGCAGGTCCGCCGCGCTCTACCCTCAGCGCGTTCGCGCATGGTCGGCCCATTCATTTTCTTCGATCATTTTGGGCCCGCGGTGTTTCGCGCCGGCGAGGGCATCGACGTACGGCCGCATCCGCATATCGGCCTTGCCACTGTCACCTATTTGTTCGACGGCGAGATCGTGCATCGCGACAGCCTAGGCAGCGCGATGCCGATCCGCCCCGGCGCGGTCAATTGGATGACGGCCGGACGCGGCATCGTCCATTCCGAGCGCACCGCGCCCGATCACCGCGATGGCGGCGAGCCGCTGCACGGTTTGCAATTGTGGGTCGCGCTGCCGATGAAGGACGAGGAGACTACGCCAGTTTTCGCACACACCGCCTCTGCCGATATTCCGCAACTGCGCGATAATGGTTTGACACTGCGCGTTATCGCCGGCGCCATGCAGGGCTTGCGCTCGCCCGTTGCCGCGCTATGGGAGACGATCTTTGCCGAGGTGCGGCTGAAAGCCGGTGGCGTCCTGCCGCTCGGCAGCGAGCATGAGGAGCGCGCGCTCTATGTGATTTCGGGCGAGATCGAGATTGGCGGCGAGCGCCATCCATCGCAACGCCTGCTGGTGCTTAAGCCCGGCGATCGCGTGGATGTGAAAGCGCTTACGGATGCGCATTTCGTCCTGGTTGGCGGCGCTGCCATGGACGGACCCCGCCACATCTGGTGGAATTTTGTGTCCTCGCGCAAAGATCGCATCGAGTCCGCAAAGGCTGATTGGAAAGCGGGCCGCTTCGCGCTCGTCCCCGGTGACACTGCGGAATTCATCCCGCTGCCCGAAGGCTCCTAGATTCCCATAGCGGCTTTCATGCGCGCGCGTCGCGGCAGATCGCGTCAGTGCGCACCGGTCGCAGCGGCGGTCGCATTGGCAACCGCGTAACACTTGTGGCCGACATGTTCTGGCGCAATCTGATCGAATACCGTTTCGGCGCAATCGAGTTTCAGCAAATTCTCAACTGTCCGCAGATGGCTAAGTTCCGTCGGCAGCCCTACCGCGCTAGGCTGAACGCGAGGGATGCGGAAAACGGAGGACTGCAATGATCGTTGTTCATCCCCGCGTAGTGGCCGCGCTGCTCGCCGTTTGCGTCGTAACGGGGGCCGCCGCGGCATCCGCCAGGGAATCCGAGCTCGAGCAGGCATACCGCACCATAGCCGGGAAAAAATTTGTCGACCTCACCCACGCATTCGGACCGGAGACGCCGGTCTGGTCTGGCTTCGGTCAAGCCAAATTCTCGGCCGCGGCCGATCCGAAAACGCACGAGCCCTACACCATCGCCAAGGACGGATTTCGCGCCACTTATTACGAAATGGTCGGGCAATATGGCACCCATGTCGATCCGCCGGCGCATTTCTCCGAGAATGGCATCACGATGGATCAGATTCCGCTCAAGCAAATGATCTTGCGGCTGGTCGTACTCGACAACACGCCGTATCTCGCCAAAGATCCCAACCATGCCTTTTCGGTCGACGATCTCAAAAACTGGGAACGCCGGCATGGCCGCGTGCCGGCCGGCGCCTTCGCCGCACTGCGCACCGATATGTACAAGGACTGGGATTCCAATCCGGAGCGTTTCAAGCGCAGCCCGTTTCCGACCTGGGATTTCGCGACGATCAAATATCTCTACGGGCAGCGCGGCGTGACCGCGACCGGCCACGAATCGATGGATACCGACACGACCGACAAGATGAATTCGGAGACCTATATTCTCCAACACGGGCATTATCAGATCGAGGTCATGGCTAATCTGGATAAGGTGCCGGCGACCGGCGCGCTTATTGTCGTGACCTGGCCGAAGGTGAAAAATGGCCTCGGTTTTCCGGCGCGCGCGTTTGCCATTCTCCCTTGAGCAGCGTGCACAACCGTCAAATCGACGTTCGGCAGCCCGATGACTGAGTTCAGTGCCGGCAAAAGAATTCTCCACAGCATGACTCTGTTATCCGCTTGGTACGGTCCATGCGCGCAGGCACTCGCGTCCAACAGCGAGTCGAATAAACCGCAAATCTCGATCGATAAAAAATACGTCGAGATTTCCCTGAGCCTTAATTCAGAGCTTGAAAACTTCATCGAATTTTTTGCCAGCTGCTTGGCCGAGGGAAAAGCATGGGTCAACAAAACAAACGGCGACGCCGCGGCCGAATGGCGCGATAACCGCAAAGCGTTCCGTGGGCTGCAATGGTTTTACGACCGCGATTATGTTTTGCGTTCAGTCGTAGGCCGCTACGTCCGCGTCGTGCGCAGCGACGATTGGTTCGACGGCGGCGCACATCCGAACCAGCATGCCGATACGATTCTTTGGGACAATGTCGCGCGGAAGCGCACCAATATTCGCGCGTTCTTTATCGAAACCGGCGACAATGGTCCGACTATGACCGCGCTGGCGCAGGCGGCCAAGCTCGCGGTCGCCGTCGCAAAGCTTGCGAACGACATCAATGATATGGCGATGATGACAGGCCAGCGGCCAAAGACATGACTCCGGAACAGGAGATAGAGCACGACAGCTTCATCAAGAACGGCATCAAACCGGCGCTTCTGGAGATCGGTCCTGTCACGCTTGCGCCCTCCACCGAAACCGGCAAGAGCTCCGGTTTGACGTTTCATTATTCGCCTTATGGCGTCGGCCCCTACGTGGAGGGACCTTATACAGTCTTTGTTCCATGGACTGCGTTTCGACAACATTTGTCGCCGCAGGGCGCGGTGATCTTTGGCGGCGAGCGGCCAAAAAGCGATGAGGAAAAGTGGTGACGCCTGCAGACCGCACGCCAACGCCTTCGCCGGCGTCTGACGTCGAGCGCCTCGCGCGCGGGCTGCGTGCCGGCGATCGCATCGTGCTCTCTCGCGCCATCACTTTGATCGAGAGCAAGCGCACCGATCATCGCCATTCTGCCGCCGCGCTGATGCAGGCGCTGTTACCGCACACCGGCCAGGCTGTCCGGATCGGGATTACCGGCGCGCCCGGCGTCGGTAAATCCACGCTGATCGACGCGCTCGGCAGCATGCTGACGGCGCAAATGCGCAAAGTTGCCGTGCTCGCGGTCGACCCATCCTCGCGCCGCACCGGCGGATCGATCCTCGCCGATAAGACGCGCATGGCGCGCCTTGCCAATGACCCGAACGCCTTTATTCGCCCCTCGCCATCCTCCGGCACGCTCGGCGGCGTGGCAGCCAAGACGCGCGAGACCATGCTGCTATGCGAAGCTGCCGGTTATGACGTGGTGCTGGTCGAGACCATCGGCGTCGGCCAATCCGAAATCGCAGTCGCCGACATGACCGACTTTTTCCTCGTGCTGGCGCTGCCCGGCGCCGGTGATGAGTTGCAGGCGCTCAAAAAGGGCGTCGTCGAGCTTGCCGATATGATCGCTGTCACCAAAGCCGACGGCGACAATGTCGCGCGCGCCAGGGTTGCCGCCTCGCAATTTTCCGCGGCGCTGCACATTTTGTCGCCGCGCTCGCCGCACTGGTCGCCGCCGGTTGCCACCTGTTCGGCGCTCACCGGGGAAGGCATCGAAGCCCTCTGGTCGCATATTCTCGACCATCGGGCGCGGCTCACGACATCCGGCGAACTCGCGGCGCGGCGTGGCGAACAGCAAGTGAAATGGATGTGGACGATGCTGGAAGAGCGGCTGTTCGAACCGTTGCACTCCGATCGCGCTTTGAAATCCGCTTTGCCGCGAATCGAGGCCGAGGTCACCGCCGGCCGACTGGCGCCGGCCGCCGCGGTGGAGAAGATCGCGGCGATGCTGGCGCGATAACGCTATGAGGGTGGTGATCGCAGGCTTCGGCCCATTCCCCGGCGTGCCATCGAATCCGAGCGGTCGCTTGGCAACCGCGCTGGCGCGCCGGCGTCGCCCGGCGCTCGCCGGGATCGAAATCACAAGCCATGTTTTTGCGACGGCTTACGCAGCGGTCGACCGGGATCTGCCCAAGCTGTTGGCGCGGAGGCCGGACGTGCTCCTGATCTTCGGTTTTGCCGACCGCCGGCGACATGTCTGCATCGAGACGCGCGCGCGCAATGCGCGATCGATCTTGTTCCCCGATGTCAGCGGTTGGCGTCCGAAGCGCGCAGTGATCGAACCGGGTCAACGCGCATTGACGGGAAGCGCGCCTTTCCCGCGCCTCCTCGACGCGCTGCGGCGAACCGCCCTGCCCGCCCGTTTATCGCGCAATGCCGGTGCGTACCTTTGCAACTACGCTTACTGGCGCGCCTTGCAGGGCGTCCGCGGAGGCCGACCACTGCTGCAATTCGTGCACATTCCGCGCGTGCGCGCGGTGCGCCGGCGCGGAACATTCAAATACCGTGCGCCACCGCCTTCGCGGCTTGTCGCCGCCGGTGAAAATCTGCTGATCGCATTGATCGCGGCCAGCCGGCGTTTGAATCCACCGCCTATCGCAGTGCGGCCGTTATCCGGATCTGCCCGACCTCGAAACCGTTCCAATTCCGCAAGCTCGGCTCGACAAAACGCAACAGCGCCGCGCGCTCGCTTGCGGCGAGCGGCAAAAATCGCGCGATAACGGCTGCCATGATCGCTTGCGCGGCGCGGCTCGCGCCGTCGTCGCACTTGATGGCGATGCCGAGCCCTTGTTGCGGCAGCGCGGCGCAATAGACGCCTTCGGCGCCCGTCTTCACGAACGCCCGTTCGCCGAACATCTGCATAATGTCGGTGCAGAAGCGGCCGGTGCCGGCGACATACCATGGCGCCCTAGCGCAAGCGTGGCGTAATCGCGCAGCAGCCCGCGCGCGTTCGGGCGATATACCGCGGCCGGTGCCGAATTTGGCAAAGCCATGCGCAAGGCTGTGCAGCGGCACCGCCCAGGTCGGCACCGAGCAGCCGTCGATGGCGCAGCACGCCTCCCCCAAGGCGGCACCGGTAAAATCCTCGAGCACGTACCGAACCCGGCGCTGCACCGGATGTTCAGGCCGCCAATAATCAACGTGATCGGCGCCGATCGCACGAGCGACACATAAGAAACCGGCGTGCTTGCCGGAACAATTGTTGTGCAGCGACGACGGTCCGCCGGAACGCGCCACAGCGGCAGCCGCGGCTTGCGCGATCGGCCAATGGGCGCCGCAGCGCAAATCGGAAGGCTCAAGCCCGGCTTTGGCCAACATGCGCTCGACACCGGCAAGGTGTGCGGTTTCACCGCTATGCGAGGCGCAAGCGAGCGCCAGTTCCTCGTCGCTCAAGCCGAAACGATCGGCCGCACCCTGCTCGATCAGCGGCAGAGCCTGCAGCGCCTTCACGGCGGAACGCGGAAATACCGGCACCGTCACGTCGCCGAGCGCGAAAATGGTCTCACCTTCGGCATCGGAGACGGCAACGGCGCCGCGGTGCCGGCTCTCGATCAGCGGCCCGCGGGTCACTTCGACCAGAACAGGATTGGCCATGGGGAACGTTTCACCTGTTCAAGCGAGGTTGCCCGACTGCGGCTTTGCCGGCAATGTTGCCCACATGTCGTGCGATATAGGGCGGCTTACTATCGTCATGCCTGTACTTGACGAGGCGGCGATCATCGCCGCGGCGCTGCAGGCGCTCGCGCCGCTGCGCGCCCGCGGCGCCGAAGTGATCGTCGTCGATGGCGGCAGCAGCGACGGCACCGCAGCGCTGGCGCGCCCCTTCGCTGATCGCATGATCGCAGGTCCGCACAACCGCGGCGCGGCGCTGAATGCCGGCGCCGCGCTCGGAACAGGCGATGTATTTGTCTTCCTTCATGCCGATACGACGCTGCCGGACCGTGTCGACCAGCTCATTGCGACCGCGCTCTCGCGCCGCACTCCGGACCGGTGCTGGGGGCGTTTCGACCTGCACATCGCCGGTCGGCATCCGCTGCTCGCGCTCGTCGCCCGGATGATCAATTGGCGCTCGCGGCTCACCGGTATCGCCACCGGCGATCAAGCGATTTTTGTCACCCGCAAGGCGTTTTGGTCGGTCGGCGGCTTTCCCGATTTACCGCTGATGGAAGACATCGCGCTGTCGCGAAGGCTCAAGCGGCTGTGCCGGCCGCTGTGCATCGCCACGCCGGCCGTGACCTCGGGCCGGCGCTGGGACTATCACGGCCTGTGGCACACCATCGTGCTGATGTGGCGGCTGCGGCTTGCTTATTATCTCGGCGCCGAGCCGGCCCGGCTTGCGCTCGCCTACGCCCGGATCCCGTCGTCACCCGCGCAGAGCAGCGCCGGGCCATAGCGCCGGCCCGACGCGCGCATATTGCGGCGGGCGCGCAACGTCCGCGCCGAGTGTCTGCGCGGCGTGCCAAGCCCAATGCGGATCGTCGAGGAAAGCGCGCGCCATCGCGATCATGTCGGCCTTGCCCTCGGCGACGATCGCTTCCGCCTGCTTGGCATTGACGATCATGCCGACGACCCGAACCGGCAGGCCGGATTCGCGCCGCACGCGCTCGGCGATCGGAACGTTAAATCCGGGATCATTCGGCCAGCGGCTTTCCGGCGTGATGTTGGCCGAGGAAATATCCACGTAGTCGATGCCGGCGGCTTTGAGCGCCTTCGCCATTTTGACCGCATCGTCCGCCGTGAGCCCGCCCTCGACCCAATCAGTGCCGGTGATGCGCGCGCCAAGCGGAATGCCGCGCGGCACGACCGCCCGGGTGTCGCGCACCACGTCCAGCGGAAACCGCATGCGGCCTTCGAACGAACCGCCGAACTCATCGTTGCGTTTATTGGACAGCGGCGAAACAAAACTGTGCAGCAAATAACCGTGCGCGAAGTGCAGTTCGACGGCGTCGAAGCCGAGCCGCACCGCGCGCGTGGCGGCATCGGCAAAATCAGCGCGTACCCGCGCCATGTCTTCTTCGTTCATGGCGCGCGGGGTATGCCAGCCCAGACCGAACGGCACCGCCGAGGGCGCGATGGTCGGCCAAGGATCTTCGTTCGGTGACAGCGCCTTGGCGCCTTCCCACGGCCGCTGCGCGGAAGCTTTGCGTCCGGCATGCGCCAGCTGAATCCCGAGCTTCGCCGTTCCGACCCGCCGGCAATGCGCGACGATATGGGCAAGCGCATCTTCGCAGGCATCCGAATAGAGCCCGAGGCAGCCGTGGGTGATGCGGCCGTGGCGTTCGACATGGGTGGCTTCGACCACAAGCAAGCCGGCGCCGGAATTGGCCAGCATGCCGAGATGCGTCAGGTGCCAGTCATTGGCGACGCCGTCATTGGCACTGTACTGGCACATCGGCGACACGACGATGCGGTTCGAAAGCGTCAGGTCGGCAAGCTTGATCGGCGAGAACAGCGCACTCGGCATCGGTCGTCACATGGTTGGAGGAAATGGGCTTAAGGGTGGAACATTCAAGCGCGCGAGGCGCTTTTGCGGGCGTGATGTTTTTGAACAGGACCCTTGGATAAGGGCTTAGTGCCTTTAAGTCCAGCGTGTCAGAGACGCCCCGCTACGGCGGCCAAGATCGCCGACGCGGGCTGCCACCGCTGCCCAGACGCGCCGCGCGACAACGGCTTTACCTCTCGTGCGCCAGCACCTTGGTTGTGTCGATCGTTTTGTTTGATGATTTGTTGGAATTCCATTTGCTCGCTGACCGGCAAGCCGGCAAGCTGCGCCCATTGGTTGCGAAGATGCAGCACTTCGCGCATTTCATCGAGGAATTGCGCGTGCGTATAGTAGTGCCACCAGCGCCCAGTATTACAAAGCTCGATGAAGTTCCGTTGCCGACGCTCAACCAAAGCGAGCCAGCTGCGGGCGATACTGTCGTACGGACTTGGTTGCCGTGCCGACATGGAGGAAGCCAAACCGCCGTTGAATCGGCGCTTCCCGATAATCAGCGTGCGTCGTTGATTCGAGCAACAAAAATGAATGCGGCGTCAAGCCGACTATTTGTTGACTTCTTGTTTGTCGATAATAGCGGGTAAATTGATTCGATTGTTGGGATCAAACGAGCGGATTAACTGGGCTCCGTGATGGCCGAACTTGTTCCGGCTATCCACGATTTACCTCAGCGCAGCGCTAAAAACATGGATGCCCGTGACATTGGCAAGCGAAGCGACGCCGTTCTTCAAACGGCTATCCGCGAGCATGACGATTAAATAAATATGATCACGGTCAGGATTTGACCGCGACGATTGCCTCAATCTCAACCGAAATTTGATTGGGCAGCATGACATTGCCGACGGCCGAGCGGGCGTGACGGCCAGCATTGCCGAAGACCTCCACGAACAGATCGGAGCAGCCATTAATGACCTTCGGCGAATCGTTGAAGTCCGGCGCGGCATTGACCATGCCAAGGAGCTTGACGATGAAATCGACGCGGTCGAGCGAGCCAAGCGCATCGCGCATGGCGGCAAGCAAGCCCAATCCAACCAGCCGCGCGCGCCGGTAGCCTTCCTCGATGCTGATATCGACGCCGAGTTTGCCGGTGAGCTGCTTGCCGTTGGCGTCGCGGGGGCCCTGCCCGGCGAGATAGAGAATGTTTCCGGCAAGCCGGTAGGGGAGGTAATTGGCGACTGGTTTGCCAAGCGCCGGCAGCACAATACCGAGCTCCTTCAAACGCGCTTCCGCGCCCATAATCCCCTCCTGTGCAATTTCCGATTTACAGCCGCACCCGCAAGCGCGCCGCCAATTCGCCGACAATGCCGCGCCGGAACGCCAGAACGCAGATCACGAAGACCGCGCCCTGAATGACCAGCACCCATTGGCCGAACGGCGCTAAATAGTTTTCCATGGCGCCGATAAAAAACGCGCCGACGATCGGGCCGAAGATCGTGCCAAGACCGCCCACCAGCGTCATCAGCACGACTTCGCCCGACATGGTCCAATGCACGTCGGTCAACGAGGCGAGCTGGAAAACCAGCGCCTTCAACGATCCGGCGAGGCCGGCCAATGTTGCCGAGAGTGCAAACGCGACCAGCTTGTAATCATCCGTCTTGTAGCCCAGCGAGATGGCGCGCTGTTCGTTCTCGCGGATCGCCTTGAGAACTTCGCCGAACGGCGAATTGATGATCCGATAGATCAGAAAAAACGCGGCCAGCGCGACGACGACGACAAAGGCGTACATCGTCATTTGATTGCTGAGGTCGAAGATCCCGAACAAGCGGCCCTGCGGCACGCTCTGGATGCCGTCTTCACCGCCCGTCATTGGTGCGCGTACGGCCACCAGATACATCATCTGCGCCAGTGCCAGCGTGATCATGGCGAAGTAGATGCCCTGGCGCCGGATGGCGACGACACCGGCGATCAGCCCGAGCACCATTCCGGTCGCGGTGCCGACGAGCAGCGCGAATTCCGGCTGCAGTCCCCAGACTTTGGCTGCATGGGCGGCGAGGTAACCGGCCCAGCCGAAATACAAGGCGTGGCCGAACGAGAGCAAACCGACATAGCCGAGCAAGAGATTGAAGGCGCAGGCGAACAGCGCGAAGCACAGCGCCTTCATTATAAAGACCGGATACAGGATAAACGGCCCGACGACGAGGAAAATGACCAGCGCCGCGGCAGCAATCGCAAGGCTCCGTTCCGTTTCGCGCCGCACCTTCGCTGTCATGGTATTAACCAGCGTTGTCATCAGGCGGTCCGTCCGAACAGGCCCGCGGGGCGAATGAGCAGCACGACAATCATAACCATGAAGATCACGGTGTTCGAAGCCTCGGGAAAGAACACTTTGGTCAAGCCCTCGACGATGCCGAGCGTAAAGCCGGTGATGATCGCTCCCATGATCGAGCCCATGCCGCCGATGACCACCACCGCGAACACCACGATGATGATGTCGGAGCCCATCTGTGGCGAGACATTATAGATCGGCGCCGCCATCACGCCGGCGAGCCCCGCAAGTCCGACACCGAAGCCATAGGTGAGTGTCACCATGCGCGGCACATTGATGCCGAAGGCGCGCACCAGCGTTGGATTCTCGGTCGCGGCGCGCAAATATGAGCCGAGCCGCGTGCGCTCGATGGCAAACCAGGTGCCGAGACAGACGACAAGGGAAAAAGCGATCACCCAGGCGCGGTAATTGGGAAGAAACATGAAGCCGAGGTTGCGGCCGCCTTGCAGCGATTCCGGCACGCCGTAGGGCTGGCCGGACGAACCGTAATAGTTGCGAAAGAGGCCTTCGATGATCAGCGCTAGGCCGAAGGTGAGAATGAGGCCGTAAAGATGGTCGAGCTTCTGGATGCGTTTGAGGAACAGACGTTCGACGACGACGCCGGTCGCGCCAACGACAACCGGAACAACGATAAGCGCCGGCCAATAGCCAATGCCGACATGGCGCAGCAGCAAGAACGCGGCGAACGCGCCCATCATATATTGCGCGCCGTGAGTGAAATTTATGATGTTGAGCATGCCGAAAATGACGGCAAGGCCGAGGCTCAACAGCGCGTAGAATGAGCCGTTGATCAGGCCCAGCAAAAGCTGCCCGAACAGCGCCTGCGACGGAACACCGAAAACCTCAAACATGACGCTTCAAACTTGGCGCTCGAAAAACTTCCTCCCCCTGAAAGGGGAAGGTCGGCGGCTGAAAGCCGCCGGGTGGGGGTCAATTTCTCTAGCTCTAGTAACCGACCCCTCCCCGGCACGCTTCGCGCGCCGCCCTCCCTTTTCAGGGGAGGGCTAAAGTGACGCGCGGTTTCCGTACCCCAACGGTCCCGGTCAGTTCGTGACCATCGGACAATTGCCATCCTTTATCGGGCGGAAGGCCTCTTCCGCCGGAATGGTGGCACGTACGATGTAATCGTCGCCCGGATATTTCGACTCCTCAGGCTTTTTCACCTGGAACAAATAAGCCGGATGGATCTTGCGGCCGTCGGCGCGGATGTAACCCTTGCCGAACAATGGATCGTCCGTGGGCAAGGCCTTCATCTGGCTGACGACAGCTTTGCCATCGGCAGCGCTTTTTTGCGCGGCGACGGCTTTGAGATAATGCAAGGTCGCCGAGTAGACGCCAGCCTGAACCATGGATGGGAATTTCCCGGCATGTTCAGCTTGCCAGCGCTTGGTCCAAGCGCGGTTGGCGTCATTCATGTCCCAGTACCAAGTCTCGGTCAGGACGAGGCCCTGCGCGGTCTTCAATCCCAGCGCATTGACGTCGGTGACGAAGACCAACAGTCCGGCGAATTGCTGGCCGCCGGCCGTGATGCCGAATTCGGCGCCTTGTTTGATCGCGTTGTCGGTGTCGCCGCCGGCATTGGCAAGCCCGATGATCTTCGCCTTGGACGACTGCGCCTGGAGCAAATAAGACGAGAAATCTTGGGTGTTCAGCGGATGATTGACCGCGCCGATCACTTTGCCGCCATTCGCCAGCACGACGGCGGTCGCGTCGCGTTCAAGCGCGTGGCCAAAGGCGTAATCGGCGGTGAGGAAGAACCAGGTGTCGCCGCCGGTTTTCACCAGCGCTCCGGCGGTGCCGTGTGCGAGCATCCAGGTGTCGTAGGTCCAATGCACGCTGTTCGGCGAGCATTTGGCGCCGGTCAGGTCGGAGCTCGCAGCGCCGGAAATGAGGAACACCTTATTCTTCTCGCGCGTAACGTCGGCGACCGCGAGCGCCACACTCGATGTCGGCACGTCAACGATGGCGTCAACGTGATCGACGTCGAACCACTGTCGCGCGATGTTGGAACCGACATCGGGCTTGTTCTGATGATCGGCGCTAACGATTTCGACTTTCATGCCGTGCGCAGCCGGGTTGAAATCCTCGACCGCCATCTTGGCCGCGGTGACCGAGCCCGGGCCGCCGATATCGGCGTATAGACTCGACATGTCGCTGAGCACGCCGATTTTGACGTTGACCTGGGCCTGCGCGGCGGTGCCGAACAAGGCGGCGGCCGCGAAAGCCAAACTTGCTGCCAGTCTCATACTTAACCTCCCTGGAAATAGCCTTCCGGCCCTGCCCCCAGCCTATATCAAACTCCGAGATAGTCGTGCAGTTTTTCCATATTCGCCTTTAGTTCGGGGGTCGAGAACTGGTCGATGACCCGGCCATGTTCCATGATGTAATACCGGTCGGCCACAGTGGCGGCGAACTGAAAATTCTGCTCAACCAGGAGGATGGTAAAGCCCTGCGATTTCAGCATGCCGATGGTCTGGCCGATTTGTTGGATAATGACGGGCGCG
>Ga0335081_10005066_pt1 | contig 20827 bp, 23 predicted proteins | sample Lox_Sample_35_FD_206713 | JGI IMG/M metagenome (GOLD analysis project Ga0335081, IMG submission 206713) | Soil microbial communities from Loxahatchee National Wildlife Refuge, Florida, United States - Lox_Sample_3.5 | ecosystem: Environmental > Terrestrial > Soil > Wetlands | place: USA... | reverse complement strand
TGCGCGCTGCCGGCTCCCCGAAGTGCGCCAGGACCTTCGCGCCCCGACGACGTCGGGTCCTCATGGCTCCCAGTAGCGGTCGGCTTCGTAATAAGCGTAGGTGCGGTCGCGGAAGTTCAGGCCATCATTCTGCGTGAGCTCCTCCACCGAGCCGATCGGCGCCGCCTGCAACTGCTCCTTCGAATAGTTGACGACATAGGCGTTGCGACTCTCGTCGTAGCCGAGCGATGCCCATGGAATTGGGTGGTACTTCTCGCCTATGCCCAAGAGGCCACCGAAACTCAACACCGCAAACATGATGTTGTTGGACTGCTTGTCCACTATCACATCCTTCACCTCCCCAATCTTCTTGCCTGAGGGATCCTGTACGGTGGTACCGATGACCTTGCTCACGCGAATCGCTGAGGTATGTCCGCTGCTCGTCGTCATAATGTCACTCCTTGAACGCTCATCTTCCAGTTACATCGTGCGGCACGCGCTCACTGCGCGTCGCCGCCATGAGCATCGCAGGAAACGGCGGGCCACGCATGCGTGAGCGCATCCTGCGCCGCCGCTCCTCACGAATCCTCAACCTTCATGCCTCCCTCCATCCATCCGGGGTTGCGCAGGTCTGCGGAGTTACGCAGCTCTCCGGGGTTGCGCAGGTCGAGTGCCTCGCGGGCCTCAACCGCAGCGACCTGTAGCCTGGCTTGGACGACACGGCCGCGCGGCTGCCGCGGAACTCTGTTGTCGCGCGGGCGGTCGCAGTTGAACGCGTTTTGAATGGTCTCTGACCCGCAACGTTCGCGGTTCCGTCGCAGAATCAACGCACGGAGTGCGCCATGTCGGCCAGCGTTTGCGATTTCATGAAGCAGCGCCTGCACGCGTGGGGCGTGCGCCGCGCCTTCGGCTACCGGGGAAACCGCATCAGCCGCAAGACTCCGTGAGAGCAAGCTCGGTGGACGTGCGACACACTCCCGAGCGCACGGCGGCGCGCCACGACGCCGCGCCTTGGATCGCGACCACGCAGATTGCCGTCATCTACGCGGGCAGCACGCTGCTGACGCCGCTTTACCGCCTCTATCGCGAAGCGTTTGGATTCTCGCAGCTCGAGCTGACTCTGATCTATTCGGCGTACGTGCTTGGAAACCTCACCGCGTTGCTGTTGTTCGGGCGCCTGTCGGATCAGATTGGTCGCCGCGCGGTAAATCTCGCGGCGCTCGGCATCGGCGCGGCGGCCACGCTGCTGTACCTGCTGGCGTCCTCGCCCGCATGGCTGTTCGCCGGCCGCATCGTCAGTGGACTTGGCATCGGGCTGGGCGCCAGCGCCACCACCGCCTGGTTGGCCGAGCTCACTCCGAGCAAGCGACGCGCAACGGTTTTCGCCACCGAGGGGAACTTCGTCGGGCTCGCGCTCGGTTCCCTCCCCGCCGGAATCCTGGCCGCGTACCTGCCCTGGCCACTGCGGCTCAGCTACGTGATCTATCTGGGCGGCGTGGCCCTCGTGGGGTTTCTCGTTGCACGCGCCCCGGAGACCGTGCGGGGCCGCGCGCGGTCAGCGGGACAGCTGTCGCTTCGCCCGCGGCTCGGCGTCCCGCGCGAGCTGATCGGTTCCTTCGTGGCGCCGGCCGCGATCGGCTTTGCCTGCTTTGCCGTCATCGGCTATTACGCCGCGCTCATTCCAAGTCTCATGGCGCAAGCCCTGAATCAGAAAAGCCCGGCGGCCGGTGGTGCGGTAGTCGCATTACTCGCACTGCTTGGCGCTACCGCGGGCCTCGCGGTGCGCAGTCTTTCCAGTCGCCCAGTGATGCTCGCCGGAAGCGTGCTGCTCTTACCGGGCCTCGTGCTGCTGCCGCTTGCGGAAGCAAGACACTCGCTTGTGCTGCTCCTGTGCGGCACCGCCATAGCAGGACCCGCAACCATGTTGGGTTACCGGGGTAGCCTCGAGGTAATCAACGAGATTGCACCGTCCGGGCGTCGAGCAGAGGTCATCTCGAGCTACATCCTGTTCATGTACGTCGGCAACTCCCTGCCGATCATCGGCATCGGACTCCTCTCTGACGCGACCAGTTCGTTCACCGCCGACGTGACGTTCGCGCTCATCATCGCGGCCTTCGCGGTGGTGGCTCTGATCATGGGCACGCGGCGAGTGCCAAAGCGCAGATCGTGAGACCGCAGGCATTTCTCCGCAACCAGCCGCTCAGTCTGCAGAGGTGTCGTTCCAGGCACCGGCCGGTGGGGTATTGCGCACGGGCTCCTCAGTTGAGCCCGTGCGCATTTTCTTGTCCGCGTCGGCGATCCCCTTTTGCACGCCCCGCGGCTCGCGCCCAATGCGAGAGCCGGTGGCGGGAGCGTCGGAGGATCGTTTACGGCCCTCAGTTTGCCCCTTTTCTTCAGTCGGGTGACCGTGCTTTGAATCTGCGGGTTTCATGTCAGCCTCCTTCAAGGGATGTCGACCAGCGAGTATCGCTCGTGGCTCAGCGCGTGGGGCGTGGCAGCGTCCGCGCCAAGACAGTGACGCTGCAGCTGACCTGGATGACGCGAAGGCCCCCCACGCGCCCTCGGCGTTTGGTGCCTCAGATCCGCTTGCCGCAATCGGCAGCTGAGCGCAGCTGTTACGATTCCCGACGCATTGTCAGGAACCCATCGCGAGCAGTCTGGTCTCAGAGAATCGGACACGGAAGTTCGATTAGCAGTCTGGATATGACCCTTCGCCGACGCGATCTGCTGACAGGCACGGCCGTGGCGCTCGTTGCAGAGCGCCTGGCGCACGCCGAGGTCCTCTCAGGCAAGCTCCCCTGGCGTCCCGACGCCGCGACGCCGCCCACCGCAGTGAAACCCGGTCCATGGGAGTTTTTCGCCGCTGCCGAGGCGCGAGCGATCGAGGCGGCGGTCGACCGGCTGATCCCGCCCGACCCGCAGACGCCCGGTGGAAAGGACGCGGGCTGTGCAGTCTTCATCGATCGGCAACTCGCTGGCGGCTACGGCCATCACGAAGGGCTCTACAATCTGCCGCCGTTTCATGACGGCATCGAGCAGCAGGGACCCCAGGCGGCGCAGGGCCCCGCCGATATGTACCGCGCAGCGCTCGCGGCGCTCGATCGTTACTGCCGTGCCCAGTCCTACTCCGGCCAGACCGGCCGCGCGTTCGCCGAGCTGACTGCCGAGACTCAGGACGAGATTCTGCGCGGCCTCGAGTCCAAAACGGTCAAGCTCGACGGCGTGGATGGTAAGAAGTTCTTCGAGCAGCTGCTCAAAGACACGATGCAGGGGTTCTTCGCCGACCCCCTGTACGGCGGCAATCGCAACATGTGCTCGTGGAAGATGATCGGCTTCCCCGGCGCACGCTACGACTACCGCGACTGGGTCGCACGGCACAACGAACGCTATCCTCATCCTCCCGTCAGCATCGGCGGACGTGCGGACTGGACGCCCGCGTAGACCTGACGAAGTGTAGGCACGATGGCACGGAAGCTACCCGCGAAAGATGTTGTGATCGTCGGCCTCGGCTGGACCGGGTCGATCCTCGCCAACGAGCTCACGGACGAAGGTCTCGACGTCGTCGCCATCGAGCGCGGCCCGTGGCGCGATACGGCTACCAACTACGCTCCCAACTACGCGCAGGATGAGTTGCGCTATCGGATCCGGCACGAGCTCTTCCTGCGTCCGGCACAGACGACCTTCTCCTTCCGCAACAAGCAGAGCGAGACCGCGTTGCCCATCCGCACCTGGGGAGCCTTCATGCCCCCGAACGGGGTCGGTGGCGGTGGTGTGCACTGGAATGCCGAGACCTGGAGGTTCCTGCCCTCGGACTTTGTGCTGCGCACCCATCTGACGCAGCGCTACGGCGCCCGCTTCCTGCCCGCGGACACCACCATTCAGGACTGGGGCCTGACATACGAGGAGCTCGAGCCTCATTACGACAGGTTCGAGTACCTGTGCGGCACCTCGGGTACGGCGGGAAATCTCCAGGGCAGGATCCAGGAGGGTGGCAACCCGTTTGAGGGCCCACGCTCCCGGCCATATCCCAACCCGGCGCAGCAGCAGCCCTTCGGCGCGACACTCTTTGCCAAGGCGGCGCGCGAGCTCGGCTACAAGCCCTTCCCCCAACCCTCGGGCAACATGTCGCAGGCCTACCGTAATCCCCTGGGGGTGCGGCTCGGTCCGTGCACCTACTGCGGCTTCTGCGAGTGGTTCGGCTGCGCCAACTACTCCAAGGCGAGTCCACAGACGACTGTGCTTCCTGTATTGATGCGCAAAGGGAACTTCCAGGTGCGCGACAACTCCGAGGTCACGCGCATCAACCTGGACCCCTCCGGCAAACGCGCCACCGGCGTGACTTTCGTCGACACCAGCGGCAACGAGTGGGAGCAGCCGGCGGAGCTGGTGATCCTGGCCGCCTACACCATCTTCAACGTGCAATTGCTGCTGCTGTCGAAGATCGGCACTCCCTACGATCCGCAGGCCAACCGCGGCGTGATCGGCCGCAACTTCACGCACCAGACGATCTCCGACTGCACCAGTTTTTTCGACAGGACCAAGTTCGCGTTCAATCCCTTCATCGCCTCCGGCGCCATTGGGATGTGTATCGACGAGTTCAACGGCGACAATTTCGACCACGGACCACACGGGTTCGTCGGCGGCGGCTACATGGGGCAGGTACAAACCAACGGCCGGCCGATCGAGACCACTCCCGTGCCCCCGGAAATCCCACGCTGGGGCGCACAGTGGAAGCAGGCGGTACGAGACAACTATCAAAGCGCACTCAAGCCCGGCACCGGCGTGCATGGCAGCATGTACAGCTACCGCGACGTGTACGTGGATCTCGATCCCACCTATCGTGATCGTCTCGGACGGCCGCTCGCTCGCATCACCATGGACTTTCACGAGAATGAGCTGAAGCAGAACCGCTTTCTCACCGACAAGTTCGCCGAAATCTACACGGCGATGGGTGCACAACGCGTGGTCAAGCAATACCGTAAAGCACCCTACGACATCACCCAGTACCAGACGACGCACCTGTGTGGAGGTGCGGTAATGGGGAGCGATCCGCGGACGAGCGCCTTGAATCGCTACCTGCAGAGCTGGGACGTGCCGAACCTGTTCGTCATGGGGGCGACTGCCTTCCCGCAGAATGCCGGTTACAACCCGACCGGCACGCTGGCGGCGCTCGCCTACTGGTCGGCGGCTGCGATCCGCTCGAGCTATCTGAAAAACCCGGGGCCGCTCGTTCATGCCTGAAGGCCTGCGTCAGCTCGCGACGGCGGTGACGGCGGGCCTGCTCGCCACAGCGTGTGCAGCCAGGCTTGCAGTGGCCGACAACCTGCCGTCGGAGCAGGATTTCGCCCAGGTCGAGCGCGGACGTTACCTGACCACGGTCGCCGACTGCGCCGCGTGTCACACCGATAGTGGCGCGGGCGGAGCGTTTGGCGGCGGCAAGCCCATCGAGACGCCCTTTGGCAAGGTCCTCTCGGCCAACATCACGCCGGACCGCGATACCGGCATCGGCGACTGGACGGATGCGCAGTTTGATGCCGCGGTGCGGCGCGGCGAGACTCCGGATGGCGAGCGGCTCTACCCGGCCATGCCCTTTCCCTACTACACGCGCATGACGCTGGCCGACGTGCTCGCGATCCGCGCATATCTGAATACCCTGCCGCCGATTCATCATGTCGTTCACTCGAATCAGCTGCCCTTCCCGTTCGACATTCGCGCCGGCATGCGGCTCTGGGATGCGCTGTACTTCGAACCCGGGCCGTTCAAGCCAGACCCGGGAAAGTCATCCGCATGGAATCGTGGCGCTTACCTGGTTCGCGGAGCGGGACATTGCGCCGCCTGCCACACGCCCAAGACCAGCCTCGGCGGCGACCTCACGCATCAACGTTTGCAGGGTTACTCGCTACAAGGCTGGTTTGCACCCGACATCACCGGCGACATGGCGCTCGGCCTCGGACGCTGGTCGGTCGAGGACGTCGTCGCTTATCTCAAGAACGGACATAATCGTTTTGCGGCAGCCTCCGGCCCGATGGCCGAGGAAGTCGCCGATTCAAGCTCGAAGATGACCGACGCCGACCTGCATGCCGTAGCAGTTTTTCTCAAGGATCAGCCCGGAGCCGCAACGTCTGGCAAGCCGCTGGGCGCGCGCGACCCGCAGATGGTGGCCGGCGCTGCGATCTACCGCGACCTCTGCTCGGCCTGTCACCAGGAGGACGGTACGGGAGTCGCCTACCTCATTCCAAATCTGGCCCAGGCGTCGTCGGTGGCTTCGCGCCAGCCCACGAGCCTGTTGCGCGTCGTGATACATGGTGCACAGACCGTTGCCACAGCCGGTGAGCCCACCGCTCCCGCGATGCCGGCCTACGGGTGGCAATTGACGGATGCACAGATTGCGGCTGTCACCACCTACGTCCGCAACAGCTGGGGTCATGCAGCGCCGGCTACCTCACCGGGCGAGGCACACAAGGCGCGTACCCTGAAGTCAGGTGCCGGTTAGCTCACCCGGCCGTACTCGCCGCGCTCGCTCCTGCTGTGGCCGCGGCTCGCCGGCGAACATGTGCTTGCTGAGCGACGGCGCATCGATGGCGGCGCATGTGCTTTGAGTGGCATGCCTCTACCACGGAGCCGGAAGCACGGCTCGTGTGAGGAAATCAAGGAGACTCAGCGCCAGCAGCATCGCCAGCCAGATGAACCCGAGCGCCGAGGTCAGGCGCGTCAGGTTGCGCGCGCCGGTCTCGTGCATGAATACCGCCATCACGAGCAGTGTCTTCAGCACCGAGACGCTCAGGTTGATGATGGAATTGAAGGGTCCTAGCTTCAAGAATGCGGTGCCGGCACTCAGCGCCAACAGCGTTAGCAGTGCCGCCAGCACCCACAGGTAACGGCGCGCCGGTGTGACGTGCGGGGTGTCGGCTGAGCTCATCCCGAACGACCCACCAGGTAGATCAGCGGATAAACGAAGATCCACACGATGTCGACCAGATGCCAGTAAAGCGCCGTGAGCTCGGGCGGCGTGTAACGCCGTGGGCCGAAGTGGCCGTGCGCGACACGGGTCGCCACCCCGACGATGACGATGACGCCGATCAACACATGCAGGGAATGAAAACCGGTGATGAAGTAGTACAGGCAGAAGAAGAGCTCAATCGCGCGCGCATCCACTCCCGGCTGGAGGAAATCGATCCCGGGCACCAGGTGCTCGGTGTACTCGCGGTAGTACTCGAAGCCGTGCATCACCAGGAAGCTCGAGCCGAGGACCGCGGTGGCGAGCAGCAAAGCAACGGCCGCGCGGCGCTCGCCGAGCTTGATCGCCCGCACGCCAAGTGCGATCAGACTGCTGCTGGTGAGCAGTACTGCGGTCTCGATCGTGCCGAGCAGCATGTCGGTGTGGCGGCTGGCCGCGGCGAAGCCGTCCGGATATAGCACACGGCAGATGGTGTATGAGGCAAACAACACGCCGAAGAACAGGATCTCGGTCGCGAGGAATACCCACATCCCGAGCGTCGCCGCCTCGCGCTGCTGCAGCGGGTCGTCGAATTGTTCCTGGAGAAAAGCCGGACGGTGCAGCCCAAGATCCGTGGTGCTTGCGTTCACGGCGCTGGCTCCTGGTAGGCGTAAGCGTCCTGCACCACCGGCGGCCGCAGGAAGTTTTCAGTCGGCGGCGGCGAGCTGGTCTGCCACTCGAGCCCGCGCGCCTGCCACGGGTTATCGCCCGCGGGTTTCCCATAGCGCAGTGACCACAGCAGGTACGCGATCGGCAGCAGATAGGCGATGGCGAGAATTGACGCGCCACCCGAGGACAGCACGTTCAGCACCTGGAACTGCGGCAGGTAGGAGTGGTAGCGACGCGGCATGCCCTCGTAGCCGAGGATGTATTGGGGAAAGAAGGTCAGATTGAAGCCGAAGAACATGAGAATGGCCGCAAAGCGCGCCCAGGCCTCCGGATAGCGCCGGCCGGTGAGCTTCGGCCACCAGAAATGGATCCCGCCGAGATACGCCATCACAGAGCCACCGACCATCACGTAGTGAAAGTGGGCGATGACGAAATAAGTGTCGTGCAGCGGCATGTCGAGTGCCGGGGCGGCCAGCATGAGCCCGGTGAGTCCACCGAGCATGAAAAGCCCCACGAAGCCGAGTGCGTACAGCATCGGCGCCTCAAAAGTGATGTCACCCTTACGCAGCGTCGCGGTCCAGTTGAACACCTTGATGGCTGAGGGCACCGCGACCACGAAACTCAGGAGCGAAAAGACGAGGCTCGCGTACACCGACTGGCCGGAGACGAACATGTGGTGGCCCCACACCAGGAAGCCGATGACGGCGATGGCGAGCATCGAGTACGTCATGAAGCGGTAACCGAAGACACGCCGCCGCGCGAAGCAGCTGATGATCTCGCTCACTACCCCCATGGCCGGCAGGATCATGATGTAGACGGCCGGGTGCGAGTAGAACCAGAAGAGGTGCTGGAACAGCAGCGGGTCGCCGCCGAGCGCGGGGTCAAAAATGCCTACACCGAGGCCGCGCTCTAGCGCGATGAGCGCGAGCGTCATGGCCAGCACCGGGGTCGCCAGCACCATGACGAGGGAGACCGCGTACATCGCCCAGATGAACAGCGGTAGCCGAAACCAGGTCATGCCGGGAGTCCGCAGGGTGTGGATGGTGACGATGAAGTTGAGGCCGGTGAGAATCGAGGAGAAGCCGCTGACGAACACCCCGATGACCGCAAGGAATACGTGGCTGTTGGAGAACAGCGTCGAGAAGGGCACGTAGAAGGTCCACCCCGTGTCGACGCCGCCCGCAAGCAGTGCCGCGACGGTGAATGCCCCACCCGCCATGTACAGGTACCAGCTGAAGAGGTTGAGGCGCGGAAAAGCCACGTCGCGCGCGCCGATCATGAGGGGGATGAGGAAGTTGCCGAGCGTGGCGGGAATCGACGGTATGAGAAAGAACCACACCATCACGACGCCATGGAAGGTAAAAGCCTTGTTGTACGTCTCCGCGCCCATGAGCGCGCCTTGAGGTGTGATGAGGTTCAAACGGATGAGCGTCGCCGCCGCCCCACCCAGGAAGAAAAAGAACGTGATCCCGAGTCCATAGAGAATGGCGATGCGCTTGTGGTCGCGCGTGGTCAGCCACTGACGCAGCCCGTCCTCGCCTGCAAGAAAGCTGTGTGGCATTACGCCGGCGTCAACGGCGCTCATCGGCGCTCCCGGCCGCATCCGCTGTGGCGATCGATTTGATGTAGGCGATGAGCGCGAGCAGGTCTTCCTCACTCAGCTGCCCGCTGAAGGACGGCATGAGCGGCGGGTAACCCGCGACGACCTGTCCTGCCGGCAGCAGGATGCAGTCGCGCAGGTAGCGTTCGTCCGCGATCACGCTCCGGCCGTCGGCGAGGTGCACCACCTGTCCGTAAAGCCCCGCCAGCTCCGGGGCGTGCACCGCGGCATTCGGGCTGTGACAACCACTGCAACCGTGGCTGCGGAAGAGCTGCGCGCCTTGCGCGGCCAGGGTCCCACCGCTCGCGCCCGCCTGCAGCCAGCGCCCGTACTGCGCCGGGCGCATGACGATGACCGCGCCGCCCATCCTCGCGTGATCCGTGCCGCAGTACTGCGTGCACAGCAGCGGGAAGGCGCCGAGCTTCGTCGCGATGAACCACAGTTGCGTATAGCGGCCGGGCAGGACATCCTGCTTCACGCGGAAGGCCGGAACGTAGAAGCTGTGAATGACGTCCTGCGACGTCATGGTGAGACGCACCGGCTCACCGATCGGCACGTGCAGCGTGTTGATCTCCCGCTGCCCGCCGGGATGCTCGAATTTCCACATCCACTGCTTGGCGACCACGTAGACCGTACGCGCATCGGGCGGGGGTGTGCGTGCCAGGGCAAAGATCGACAAGCTCCAGACGAAGGCCCCGACAAAGAGCGCAAACGGTACGAGGATCCACGTCAGCTCCACGCCGAGATCCTCCCGATGGCGGCCGCTGCGATCGGCGGCGCTACCGCGTCGGTAGCGTACCCCGTAGAACACGACTGCAACGATCACGCCCACCGCGACCAGCGCGCACAGTGCCGCCATCGACCAGAAGAACACGTCGATCTGGAAGGCGAGGCTCGAGGCTTCAGGCGGCAGTGACTGCAGGAAACTCACGAGTGCATCCGGCCGTCACGGGCGCGCGATTCAGCGCGTCGCAGTGCGAGAATCAGGCCGCCGAGTGTGAGCAATGTGAGGAGGCCCATGCCCTGTAACACGCGGCTGATCAACACGCTGTAGCGCCCCGTGGCGCTGTCGTAGTCGCAGCAGAGCAGCACCAGGCGGTCGACCAGGCTGCCGATACGTCCCTGCGAGGCACTGACCAGGGCGAGACGCAACGTCAGCGGCGCGTACTGCACCCCGAGCAGGTACTGCGTGACGACCCCGCTGGGGCTCACCACGACGACGCCGGCGGGATGGGCGTAAGCGCCGTTGCGCGGGTCATAGAGATAGCGAAAGCCGATGGCGCGCATGAGCTGCGCGCCGGCCGTGGACGCACCCACCAGGTAACGCCAGCGCGAGACCTGCGCCTCGGGATGTTCCCGGGCGTCGTCGCGCTGCGCCACGGCGGCGTCGCTGGGCGACTCGCGCGGATCGATGCTGATCAGCACCACATTGAACTGCTCGCCTGGCTCAAGTCCGCTCGCGGAGACCGCCTGCGCGACGCCGGCGCGAACCACGTCACAGAGGTTCGTGCAGCCGTAATAGCCAGGGACGAGCAGCGCCGGCTTTGCCGCGAGCGCTTCGCGCAAGCGCAGCGTCGCGCCACCAGCATCCCGAAAGACGAGATCCAGGGGCAGCTGGGCGCCGAGCTTTTGCTCGAAGGCCACCCGTGCCAGCAGCAGCGGTGGTGGGGACAGCGCCACGCGGGTGTACGCGGGCGCGGCTCCGGACCACCCCAGGGCGCACCAGCACGCCAAAGTGACCCGCGCTCCGTGTAACGTCTTCATCGCACGCCCTCCGGCGTGGAACGTGCCGGAGCAATCGGCGCCGATTCGGCCGGCGCGTGTTGGCGGGCGTAGATCGCCATGGCCCGCTCGACGGGAATGTGAGCGAACTGCCGGCTCGCATCGGTCCATCCCCAGCCTTCGAGCATGGCTTGCTTCTGCACGCGCAGCGCCGCGAGGTCGGCCGCAGGGTGCGTCTGCAGGCGCGGTGCGGGCGGAATCAAGCTCGGGTGCGCGTTGCGCAGCCGCGCCGGCTGGAAATGGCGTGGCAAAACCAGACAAACGGCGATCACGGTAACGACAACGCCGAGGGCAAGTACGCCACCGACCCCCAGAACGCGCCGCACGTCAATACCCGATGGCTCGTGCCCAAAGGGTGGCTCAGCCATGTGCTGCTCCCAGCGTCTCGCGCGCCATCAGCGGCGGCGCGTGGCTGGCGTCCGTTCGCAGCCGCGCGAAATACAGCGAGAACCAGAGAGCCGCCATGCCGGCCGGAGCGAACAGGTCAGTCCAGCGGAGCTCGAAGCCGGGCCCGCGAAAGCCAGGAACGATCAGCCACAGCGCATCGGCGAAACTCGCGATGACCAACATCGCGGCGATGCTGGCCAGCCACTGCCGGCGACGCTTGGCTCGGCTCGACAGGAGCACGGCAAAAGGCACGGCGAAATGGAAGGCGATGAGGAACCACGCCAGTGCGTGCCAGCTGGTGAGTGTTCGCGGTATGTACCAGGAAGTCTCTGCCGGCTGATCGGCAATCCAGATCGTGAGGTATTCCATGAAGGCGAGGTACGACCATGCGAGTACGAACATCAGCAGGAGGCTGCCGAAATCACGGAGGATCCGGGGCTCGTGTACTGCGGTGGCGTCGCCGGCACTCGCCGCGCGCAGCACCGCGAGCGCCGCCCCCGTCAGCATCCATCCCGTCGCCACCATCAGGCCGAAGGTGGAGGAGTGCCAATGCGGCGTGAGCGACATCGCCCAGTCGGTCGCCGCCAGCAACGTAGAGAGCGCGTACACGATGAGGCCGGCGGCGGCCAGCCGCGGCAGCATCGCCTCGCGCGCGGGGTTGGCGAGCCAGCGTCCGAGCGACACCAGCAGCGTCAGCCAGAGCGCGAAGCAGACGATCGTGCGACCGATGAAGAATGCCGGATCGAGATACCAGTCCTGCTCGCGCAGCAGCGCGTCGCGAACGCGTGCCCCCGTGTCTGCCCAGGGATAGAGTGCGTGCAGACCGATGAGGATCGGCAACGCCAGCAGCGCCTGCAGCGGCAGCGTGCGCGCCGCGGCCAGAAGCTGCGGGCGCAGCCGCACCCCCCACTCGCCCCCGGTGAGCACATGCACCAGCACGAGCGCGAGGCTTCCCACCGATAGCCCGGTGAAAAATACGAAGGCGAAGAGATAGGAGAGCAGAGCCTGCTGCGGAGACGCCCGGCCCAACAGCAGGCACACGAGTAGCAGACACACACCACCGATCGGCCCGAGCCACCGCAGGTGGGCTGACCACGAGGTGGATGTCATCGTCCCGCCTCGGACAGACGCTGCAGCTCGGCGGCGCTCAGCATCGACACCGGCGCGTGCTGGCTCAGCTGCAGAGCGCGTATGTACGCGGTGATCGCCCAGCGATCGTCGGGAGCGATACGGTCGGCGTACGGATACATTACGCCGTAGCCGCGTGTGATCACATCGTAGAGGTGACTGTCGGGTGCGTTGCGCAGCCGATCCGTGTGATAGCTCGGCGGCGCCGGGAAGCCGCGCTCTACGACCATGCCGTCGCCGTCTCCCGCCTGGCTGTGGCAGGGCGCGCAATAGATGTCGAACCGTTCGCGACCGCGTGCCAGCAGTGCCGTGGTGATCGGCAACGGGTTGGCGTATCCCGCGGCGCGCGCAGGAGCTCCGCTGATGAGGTCGCGGCCGCCGGCTCCGAGCACCAGCGCCGCGGGCGGCGGTGGAAAGCTCAACGTGCCGTTGCGGCCGCTGCTGGTGGCGGCCGCCGTGCCCGCCGAGTGCGGTACGGTGCCGTACACCTGCGGGCGCGAGGAGTTGCCGTCCGCGAACAGGCTCGTCGGCGTCAGCGGCTTATACTTTGCCTGGTCGTACATCTGGTGCATCCCGCGCTCGCAGGCACCCAGCGCCGCGACCACGCTGACGAGCAACGCGGGGCCGATTCTCACGTACGCACCTCGCTGATCGCGAGCGGCGCAAGCGTCTCGAGAAAGCTCCGCGCCCTATGCGCGTCGAAGTCCCCGCGCTGCGGCCGCAACAGCAGGAAGAAGCGATCGTTGCTCGCGCGCTCGAAGGCCGGCACGCCAAAGAGCGGATGATGCAAGCGCGGCAGCCCGTTACCGATCAGCATGGCGATGACCCCGGCGAGCGCCGCTCCAAGCACCGTCATCTCGATCGCGGGCGGCAGGAAGGCCGGCCAGCTCGCAAACGGCCGGCCGCCAATGTTGAGTGGATAGTCGAAGACCGCCGAGTACCACTCGAGTGCATAAGTGCCGAGGCCGCCTGCTACCGCGCCCAGGAGCACCGCGAGCGGCACGCGATTGGCGCGCGGGCTCAAGGCTTCGGCGAGACCCTCGATCGGGAACGGCGAGTAGGCTTCCACCACGGCCAGGTGCGGTTCGAGGTACGCGCGTGCCACGGCATCGACCAACCGCTCGGCACTCTCGAACTCGGCAAGCAGGCCGTAGAGTCCCGGCGCGCTCATGGTGGCGTCTCCACGGCGCCGACGGCTGCGCGGGCGCCCTTGTGCACGAGCTTGCGCATCTCTGACATCGAGACGACCGGAACCAGTCGCACGAACAGCAGGAACAGCACGAAGAACACTCCGACCGAGCCCGCGAGAAACGCTAGGTCCCAGAACGTCGGATAGAACATGCCCCAGCTCGACGGCATGAAGTCGCGATACAGGCTGGTGACGATCAGCATGAAGCGCTCCAGCCACATGCCGATCAGCACGCCCAGGCTGATGAGGAACACGGTGGTGTGACTCGCGCGCACGCGCGCCGACCACAGCAGTTGAATCAGAACGACGTTGAAAAGGATCGTGCCCCAGAATACCCAGGCGTAGGCGCCGAACATGCGGTTCAGCGTCACCGCCACCTCGTAGCGATCCATGCTGTAGAAGGCGGTGAAGATTTCTGCGACGTAACTGTAGTCGACCACCAGGCCGACCGCGAGCATCATCTTCGCCATGTTGGATAGATGCCGCTCGGTGATGTAGGCCTCGAGACCCAACCAGCGGCGCATGGGAATACCCAGCGCGAGCACCATGGCGAAGCCCGAGAACAGCGCACCGGCCACGAAGAACGGCGGAAAAATCGTCGAATGCCAGCCCGGCAGCAGGCCTTCTGAGAAATCGAGGGCCACCATGCTGTGGACCGAGAAGACGAGGGGCACGGCGAGCCCGGCCAGGAGGAGGCTCAAGGTCTCGTAGCGCTGCCAGTGCCGCGCTTCGCCGCGCCACCCGAGCGCGAGGAACCCATAGACACGCGCCACCGCGCTGCGAGCGGCGCGATCGCGCAGCGTGGCGAAATCCGGGATCAGACCGACGTACCAATAAAGGATCGACACGATCAGGTAGGCGAGGATGGCGAAGAAGTCCCATTCGAGCGAACTGCGCCATTGCGGCCACGCGCTCATGATGTTGGGATAGGGAAACAGCCAGTAGAAAAACCATGGCCGCCCCAGATGCAGGATGGGGAAGATCCCGGACACCGACACCGCGAACACCGTCATCGCCTCGGCGTAGCGACTGAGCGAGCTGCGCCAGTCCTTACGCACCAGGTACAGCGCCGCGGAGATGAACGTCCCGCCCATGCCGATCGCGATCCACCACACGTAGTTGGCGATGGCAAATCCCCAGGCCACGGGAATGTCGAGCCCCCAGATCCCCACCCCGCGCACCAGCAGCCAGCCGATGCCGCCGATGAGCAGCAGCGCCAGCAGAACCGCGAGCGTGAAGGCCGCCGGCCAAATGCGGCCGGCAGGTCTTTGCAGCGTGAGTGCGGAGATGCATGCGGTGAGCGACCCATGCGTTTCGCCCGCTGCCAACAGTGGGGTCGTGCCCGCCTCGATTTCCTGGGTCGACGCGGCCACTTCAGGTGCCCTCCAGCGCCGGATTGGGGTTGCGCACACGAGCCAGATAGCTGGTTCGCGGCCGGGTGTTCAGTTCCCCGAGCAGCACGTAGTTGCGCGCCGAGCGCTTGGCCTGCGCGACGGCCGACTGCGCGTCCGCGCTATCGCCAAAGCAGATCGCCTGCGTCGGGCACACCGCCTGGCACGCTGTCACTACTTCGTTGTCACGAATGCGGCGGCCCTCACGGTCGGCGAGGATGTGCGCCTCCTCGATGCGCTGGATACAGTAGGTGCACTTCTCCATCACGCCGCGACGGCGCACGCTCACGTCCGGATTGCGCTGCGCCTTGAGCGAGTCGGCGGCGTTGTCGACGTACTGCAGGAAATTGAAGCGACGGACCTTGTACGGGCAGTTGTTTGAGCAGAATCGTGTACCCACACAGCGGTTGTAGACCTGCAGGTTCAGCCCTTCGGCGTCGTGCACCGTGGCACCGACCGGGCACACCAGCTCGCACGGAGCGTGCTCGCACATCATGCAGGGCACCGGTTGCGAGTAAGTGAGCGGATTGGCGGGCGAGCCTTCGTAGTAGCGGTCCACGCGGATCCAATGCATCTCCCGGCCGCGCTGAACCTGATCCTTGCCGACCGCGGGGATGTTGTTCTCCGCCTGGCAGGCGATGGTGCACGCCTTGCAGCCGATGCAGGCGTTGAGATCGATGCTCATGCCCCAGGCGTATTCACCGCGGCCAGGCTCGCTGTACAGGCTCGGCGGCTGCCCGAGGAACTCATCTGCGGCGCGGGCGAAGTGAGGATCACGCCGGTAGTCGGCCAGCGTCCCCACGCGCAGCGGATCGCGGCCGTCCATGGCGAAATGATTCTGCGTGGTGGCGAGCGGATACCGATCGCCGGTACGAACGAGCTGTAGTTCGGTCGCACTCCAGGGAGCGTCCGACAGCCGCAGCGCGTACGCATTGAAGCCCGGTCCGCTGCCGACCCGTCCGGCGCGACGCCGTCCATAACCCAGATGCAGCGTAATGCTGCGGGCGGCCTGCCCCGGCAGGATCCAGACCGGCACACGCAGTACCCGTCCCTGCAGGTGCAGCTCGACCACGTCGCCGTTGACCAGCGAATGGCGCTCCGCGAGTGCTGGGCTGATCAGCGCCGGGTTGTCCCAGGTCAGCTGAGTCAGCGGTTTGGGAAGCTCCTGCAGCCAGCTGTTGTTGGCCCAGCGACCGTCTCCGATGGTTGGATCCGGCCGGAAGAGCAACTCGAGGGTGCCCGCGTCGGACGCCGGCCGCATGTGCGCCAGGAACGTGCTGCGCAGAGCCGGGAAGCGGCGCGGCGCCGCGGTATTCGGGATCACACCGGCCTGCAGTGCCGCAAGCCATGCGGCATCGTCCGGCAGCAGTGTCTGCCACTGCCGCCGCAGCAGCGCTCGCCCTTCGACGAGTTCATCGCCCACGAACTCGGCGAGCAGCTCGTGTGCCGAGCGCCCGCCGTAGAGCGGGGCGATCAGCGGCTGCGCAAGGCTCGCGCTGCCGTCGAAAGCCCGCGCGTCGGACCACGCCTCGAGTTGGTGTGCCTGCGGCAGATGCCACTCGGCCAGCGTGCCGGTCTCGTCGCGGTACAGGCCGAGATGCAGCAGGTGCGGTAGCGTCTGCACCGCTTCAGCGAAGCCGAGGTCAGCCGGCGCGTCGTAAGCGGGATTGGCGTCGATCACCCAGAGCGTGTCCACCGCTCCCGCTCGTATCGCACTGATGAGGTCGACGAGCGTGCCGCCATCGCCGGGGAGCTTCTCCACCGGCTCGCAGTAGCTGAGCGTCGCACTCGCACCGCCGAGCGTTGCGTTGAGCGCGTGTCCGAGCGCATGCATCCAGGGCGGTTGCGCCGCGCCGACCACGATCAGCGCGCTGCCGCGGTTCGCCTCGAGGTCGACCGCCAGCGCGTCGAGCCAGCGTGCGTGCTGCGGATCTGCTTCGCCAGCGCTCGTGGTCCCGACGCCGAGCCGTCGGGCCAACTGGCAGGCGAACTGCTGAATACGCGCCGACTCCAACGGCAGGCGATGATCGGCCGCCGCGCCGGTCAACGACGGGGTAGATTCAACAACGTACAGGCGGTTCATTCGCCCGCCAGGCGCCTCCGGCCGGCGCATGGCGGCGAACTCGCGCGCGTAGCGCACGCCCGCGGCGGGATCGGTGAGGAAGTCCGCATCCAGAGCCAGGATGACCCCGGTGTGTCGCAGCTGCAGCTGCACGGCCACAGGTTCGCCGAACGCCAGCTGCGCACCGGCAAAGGCATTCTGGCTGCCTGCCGGCTGATGCACGTGCCAGCGTGCCCGGGGATACTTGCGCTGCAGTCGATCGAGCTGCGCCACCAGGGTGGGTGAGGTGATCGCGCCGGTAAGCAGTCGCAGCCCCGCCCCGTCGTCGGCCGCGCAGCGGGCCGCAAGCGCCGCCAGCTCTGCGCCGAAAGCATTCCAGGTGGACGTCTCGCCACGGTGGACAACGGTCTGCGAGCGGTCCGGATCCCACAGCTGCAGCGCTGCAGCCTGTGCAAAGATGTCCGTGCTGCCGAGGCTCGCCGGGTGCTGCGGGTTGCCTTCGATCTTGGTCGGACGGCCCATGTTGGTTTCCACCAGCACGCCATGCGCGTACCCGTCCCGTGTCAGCGTACTGGCAAAGAAACGCGGCAGGCCATCGACCTGACCAACCGGCGCCTCCACGTACGGCACGATCTCACCCTGTGGTGGACGGCTGCAAGCGCCAAGTCCGGAGAGCGCCAGCGAGGCGCTCAGGGTTTGCAGGAACTGACGCCGATCGAGGCTGAGCGCCGCGGGATCCGCTGGCTCACGCGCCCCGCCCGCATCACCCGCGCGCCCGTTGGCATCCTCCAGACACCGCCAGAGCGTTCGCGCGGCCGCAGTCGCCGAGGACGCCGGCGCACCGAGCGACGCAGGAGGCTGCCGACCCGTCAGCGGTGACATACCGAGCAATCCGTCAGTCGACGCTCGTCGATGTGATACGCGCGTAGCAGCCGCGCCCCGAGTGCGCGTCGATCCGGTGCCTGCCAGTGCAGATTGAACACCTGGTCTGCGGGGCGCAGCTCGCCGGCCGGTGCCCGGTGACAGTCGAGGCACCAGCGCATGGTGAGCGGCGCGACGCGCCAGGTAAGCGGCATTCGATCGACTTCCCCGTGGCAGCTCGCGCAGCCGATGCCCTTGGCGATGTGGATGCTGTGATTGAAGTAGGCAAAATCGGGGAGCTTGTGTACGCGCTGCCAACGCAGCGCAACGCCCGAGAGATAGGCATTCACGAGCGGCGCGAGCGCCGGCTGGCCGGTGAAGAGCTGCGAGTGGCAGCTCATGCAGGTTGACAGCGGCGGAATGCCGGCGAAGGCGGACGTCTCGACCGCGCTGTGGCAGTAGCGACAGTCGATGCCGTCATCGCCGACGTGATGCTTGTGACTGAACGGTACCGGCTGCTCGATCGGATCCAGCGGACCTGCCCTATAGGTCGTCAAGCCGCGCCACAGGAGAGCTGCGCTCACAACGCCGAGCAGCGCAGCGATTGTGGCGAGACGAAACACGAACCCGAAGCGCGGACCGAATAGCTGCGCCACGGCCGATGTCCGCTCAGCGGGCTCGCGCTGAGCGACGCGACGCGAGACTGCTCATTGGCGCACCTGACGGTGCCGGTTCGGGAGAGTCAGTCTGTGAAAGCGGCACTCCCCGTCCTTGGGTCGATTCAACAACCCGCATCTCCTCGACGCCATGCGGTGAATTCTGAGTTTACTCTTCCGCGGCGATTGCGGCGCGGATGCTCCAACGGTTAGTGAGCGGGGCCGCGGGCGCAGCCGCCCGACAGCGAACAGGCATGTTGGTCCGCGCACGCTCACGCCGCGTCAGGACGCTGTGACTCGGCCGTAGCACGTAGGCCAAGGTGTGCGTTCGACCTCGAGCCGCTGCTCATAAGTCTCTCAAGCCACAGCCTGACCGTTGGCCCGCCCGGTGGCCGGCGGGGCGCCCCTGCTTCGTACCGTCGCGTCCGACAGCCCACCGACAGCGGTTTGCGAGCGATGCCGACAGCCTTCATCTCAACACGGGCGCACGCTTGCCCCTAGGCGCAATTGGATCAACGACGGCGGAGGCAGGCAATGGAGCGGGAGAAACTCAAGGGGCTGAAGATCGCGATTCTCGCGACGGATGGATTCGAGCAGTCGGAACTTACCGAACCGCGCAAGGCGCTGGACGAGGCCGGTGCCACCACGGAGATCGTTTCTCCCAAACAGGATCGCGTACGCGGGTGGAACCACAAGGAGTGGGGGCGCGAGGTCGACGTGGATCAGGAACTTGGCAGCGCTGATCCGAAGGACTACGACGCCCTCGTGTTGCCCGGTGGCGTCATGAACCCGGACGCGCTGCGCATGAACCGCGCGGCGGTCGCGTTCGTCAAGTCGTTCTTTACGGCCGGCAAGCCGGTCGCCGCGATCTGCCATGGTCCATGGACCTTGATTGAGGCCGGCGCTGCCAAAGGGCACCGGATGACCTCGTGGCCGTCGTTGCAGACCGATCTCAAGAACGCGGGCGCCGAGTGGGTGGACGCGGAAGTGGTCGTGGACGGCAAGCTGGTGACCAGCCGCAAGCCCGACGACCTGCCGGCGTTCAATCGCGCCGCGATCGAGCTCTTTGCGCAGGCGCGTTCAACGAGTTGAGGAGCAGGACATGAAGCGCACGGTTTTGCTTACGCTGACGGCCGCAATGCCGTTGGCGGCATTCGCCGCCAGCGGCTCGCCGGACGCATCCTTCTACAAGGCTGCGCGCGGGGTGGGCTCGCAGAGGTCGACCTCGGCAACCTCGCTCAGCAGCGCAGCACCGATCCTAAGGTGAAGGACTTCGCGGCGATGAGGGTCAAGGATCACTCCGCCGCTGACGAGAAGCGCGATGCCCTGGCGTCCTCGAAGAAGGTGTCCCTGCCAGGCAGCGGTGGCGCCACGGAGTGGCGCTGCCAGTAACACCGATCCGCGACCACGGAGAATGGAGTTTTTCGCTTACGCTTTACCAAAGAGCTTGCGCAATTCCCCTTTGGCGCGCTCGAGTGTGCGGCGGCGCTCAGGCGAAAGACCGCGCCCGGCTCGGTTGATGTGGAAGTTGAGCATGGACATCGCGGAGCGAAAGGGTTCCGACTTGCGTCGATGACTGGCGAGCGCGGAGCGCTTCAGCGACACTGCTATGGCCTTCGCAGTGCGTTGCGTGAATACGCCCGGCTCGAGATCCAGGGCATCGCTGCTCCGCATCACCCGGGCTGACCAGCGCCGGGGGCGACGGCTCGCTGTCCTGCTCGCTCTCCTCCGCCCCGGCCGCGAGGTTCGTCGCGTCTTAGACTTCATCTGTACGTCACCGTAATTGCCATGGGAAGCTTGGCACGGCCCCGGCCATCGCATCGATCGGAAACCCGAACGGCATCATGTAGGAGGTCAGCTACAGAGCGGCTGCACACCCGTGACGGTCTACACCATTGGTCATTCGAATCGTGCGATCGCCGAGTTCGGGGCGCTGCTTCGGGAATGCACCGTAGAGCTCGTGGCGGACGTGCGGTCGATCCCGCGTTCGCGCGCGAATCCCCAGTTCAATATCGAGGCACTTCCCGCTGAACTGGCAGCGTTCGGAGTCAGCTATCAGCACATTCCCGAGCTCGGCGGCCGGCGCCATCGCCGACGGGGTGCACCACCCTCCCCCAACACCTTCTGGCGCAACCAGTCCTTTCGCAACTACGCGGACTACGCGGCGACGGATGCGTTCAAGATGG
>Ga0335081_10005065_pt1 | contig 20829 bp, 17 predicted proteins | sample Lox_Sample_35_FD_206713 | JGI IMG/M metagenome (GOLD analysis project Ga0335081, IMG submission 206713) | Soil microbial communities from Loxahatchee National Wildlife Refuge, Florida, United States - Lox_Sample_3.5 | ecosystem: Environmental > Terrestrial > Soil > Wetlands | place: USA... | reverse complement strand
CTACCGAATGCTTGCGGTATGCCCCAAAAAAAATCGCGCCCGGCTGTATTGCCACAGCCGAGCGCGGTAGTAAGAGCGTTCTACTAAGCGGCGCTCTCGATGACCTGCGGCTGGGCCAGGTCCTTTCCCCTGGGCCGCCGTGCGATCAGCGGGAAGATGAGCGACACCACCATGAGCCCTGCAATGATGTAGATGGCGGTCGTGTATTGGCCCGTGACCTGGCGCAGGCGAGCGATCATGATCGGCGAAACCACTCCCCCCACGCCCCACGCCAGCAGGATCCATCCGTAGATGCCTCCCATGTATTTCGGGCCAAAGTAATCGGCGGTGAACGACGGCATGGTGCCGAAGCCTCCGCCGTAGCAGAGGTAAATAACCGCAAAGGCCAGGAACAGCGCCGTTTCCGTACCGATCTTGGGCAGGGAGATGAAGATCCCCGCCTGGATCAGATAGAGCAGCAAATAGACGCGCGCGCGGCCGATGTGGTCTGACATCCAGGCCCAGAAGAAACGGCCGCAGGCATTGAAGATGCCGAGCAAGCCCACCATGACGCCCGCCGCCACCGCCGTCATGTGTACCTGCTGCTGAGCGATGGGCGAAGCCTGGCTGATGATCATGATGCCCGCCGAAACGTTCAGGAAGAGCATCAGCCACAGCAGCCAGAACTGCCACGTTCCCATGGCTTCCTTAACAGTGTAGTCGTAGGTACCGGCTGCCTTGGCGACCGCGGTTCTCGGTGCCCAGCCTGCAGGCTTCCAGCCGGCGGGCGGGTTCGCATAGAACTGCGCCGCCAGAATCACCGCGATGAAGTAGAAGATCCCAAAGGTAAGGAAGGTAGTGGGAACGCCCGCCGAAACGATTTCGCGAGCGGCGATGGGGCCCATCAGCAGAGCGCCGGCGCCATAGCCGGTCACCGCCAATCCTGTCATCACTCCGCGTTTGTCCGGAAACCACTTGGCGATGGTCGCCACCGGACAGATGTAGCCCATGCCTCCGCCCGTCCCCGCCAGCACGCCATAGGAGAGGTAGAGGAACGGAAGCGAATGGCTGGACGCCGCGAAGCACGACAAGGTATAACCTAGACCGTAAATCACACCCGCCACCGTGGCCACTTTTCGCGGACCCGCGCGGTCCATCCACAACCCACCAATAACGGTTCCTACCCCGATAAAGAAAACGTTGATCGTAAACGACAACGACACCTGCGTGAGCGTCCAGTGCTCGGTGTTCACCAATGGTCTGACGAACACGCTCCAGGCATAGACCGCTCCCAGGCAGACCTGCATGATCACCGCCGCTACCGCAATCCCCCACCGATTCGGCAGACGTTCCGATGCCATCGTTATTCTCCTTTTGGACGGCCGGGATGCCGGCCGCCCTAGTCACTGCTTGCTGCGAAAGACCCCGTTCCTCAGGGCCCGACTGCGGCCGCCGCCGGCGCCAGGCGCTGTTCCCCGGAATAGATGAGGAAGCGCCGCCCGCGCAGGAAGCCCACCAGCGTGAGCCCTAGTTCGCGCGCCAGCCGCACTGCCAGCCCGGAAGGCGCCGAGACCGACGCCACCAGCGGAATTCCCGCCACCAGCGCCTTCTGGATGATCTCAAAGCCGCCGCGTCCGCTGACCATGAGCGCGTGCTGCGCGAGTGGCAGCTTGTGCTCCAGCAGGGCCCAGCCCACGATCTTGTCCACCGCGTTGTGGCGTCCCACATCCTCGCGCACGGCGAGCAGCTCACCTTTCGCGCTGAACAGGCCCGCGGCATGCAACCCGCCGGTTCTGCCAAAAATGGTCTGAGCCGCACGCAGTTTGTCCGGCAAGCTGCAGAGGAGGTCGGGGTCGAACCGGAACTCAGGATTGGGAGGGGAAATGCCGCGCACGCGGATGGCGTCGATGGAAGCTTTGCCGCAGATGCCGCAGCTTGAGGCCACAAAGAAGTTGCGCTGCATGCGCCCGCGCTCGAACTCGGTCCCGGCGAGCTCCACCTGGACGAGATTGCCGCTGGCCTCTGGATTGTCGGAAGTACCGTCGGTGAGCGAGGCGATTTGCTCGCACCGCTGGATGAGGCCTTCGGTGAACAGAAACCCCGCAGCAAGTTCCAGGTCGTGCCCGGGCGTGCGCATGGTGACCGTCAGCGGCGCGCCGCCCACGCGGATCTCCAGCGGCTCCTCGGCCACGAGGTAGTCCTGGAAGCGGCGGAGCTCGCCCTCCTGCCACTCCGAGACCTGCGTCAGGTCGATGCTGCGCGAGCGTTTTGCCACGCTCCTCCTAGTCGGCGGCTATCTCGCCTGTAGCTTCCGGCTCCGCCGCCAAACACGGGGCCCCCACGATCTCGACGGTGGCGTTGTAGTCAGGCACCCCGCTGGGATCGAGGCGCCCTGCGGGAATGATTGCATTGGCCTCGGGCCAGTGCGCCTGCAGGCATCCCGGCTTGATGCGATCGATGTGCACCCGCCCTTCGAACTCACCCAGCTCGTTGCGCAAGGTGATGGCATCGCCGTTGCGCAGGCCGAGACGCGTAGCGTCCTCCGCCGACATGATGATGTCGTTGCGGCGCGCGCCGGTAAGCGGATCGCTATCGCTGAGCAGGATGCTGTTGAACTGCTTCCCGCGGCGCGTGGCCAGTAAGAAACGTCCTTGCGGCACTCGCTCTTCCGGCAAATTCACCGGGCTGAAGTGCCCCTTGCCGTCCGGGGTGAGGAACTTGTCCGCGAGCAGGCGGCGCCCGCCGTACTGGAAGGCATCACCTTTCTTGCGCAGGCTGGCAATGCCCCGATATGTCGGACAAACGCGATCAATCTCGTCGCGAATGTCCTGCGTGTCCTTCCACGGGAAGATCACGGCGGCGCGCTCTGGGTTGAGCTTGCGCGCCACGCGCACAGGAATTTCCCATTCATCTTTGGCTTCGCCCGGGCGCGGGCCCGGGATCTCCGGGCTGAAGATGATACGGCGCTCGGTGCTGGTCTCGGTGCCTCCGCCGCGCTGCTCATACCGGGTGCGCGAGGGCAGCAGGACCACCGTATCGGCGGGCTCGACGAACATCGTGGGATTGGGGACGATGTCCTGGTGGATGCGCAATTTGATTTTGCCCAGCCCGCGCTCCACCAATTCGGGCTCAGGCAGGGTCTGCTTGAAGTTGCCGCCGGTCTGCCACAGCGCGTCAATCTCGCCGCGTTCGGCGGCCAGGACCATGTGGGCAGCGCTCAACCCTTTCCACGCCGGCGGCTCGAATCCCCACTTCTCCGGCGAAGCAAACTTCTTCGAGTTGTCATCGTTGGCGGGGAAGCCCATCACATACGCTCCGGGCTGGCCGCCCATTTCCGCGCCGCCCTGCACGCCGCTGTGGCCGCGCATGGGCATCAAGCCGGTGTGGGGACGTCCCACGTTGCCTTTGGCGAGCTGCAGATTGACGATAGCGCGCACGTTGTCGCTGCCATAGGCATGCTGGGTGATGCCCATGCTCCAGGTGATGATCGCGTGCCGCGCCTTGCCGAAGGCTTCGGCGAAGCGATGCATCTCGGCGCGCGTCTGGCCGGCGCTGTGCTCCAGCGTCTCCCACGAAAGGCTATTGATCTTGGCCTCGATGTCGGGCCAGCCAACGGTGCGCGCGTTGATGAAGTCGCGGTCCAGCCAGCCGTTCTCGATCAGGTGCTTGAGCACGCCATGGAAGAAGGCAATGTCTCCGCCGGCGTGGATTTGGAAAACGTCGTCCGCGAGCTTGGTGCCAAACAGCGCGCTTTCGACCACCGAGGGCACCCAGTAGCGGTCCAACCCGGGCTCGATGTACGGATTGACAAGGAAAATCTTGGTGCCCGCCTTCTTGGCGTAATGCAGATACTTGGTCGAGACCGGCTGATTGTTGGCGAGATTCGTGCCCACCAGCACCACCAGGTCGGCCCCTACCCAATCGGAATAGGAGCAGGTGGTGGCGGCGCAACCGACGGTGGCGCTCAGGCCCGCTGTCGACGGCGAGTGACAGATACGCGCGCTTGTGTCCACGTGGTTGGTGCCGATGAAGCGCGCTACCTTCTGGTGGGCATAGTAGGCCTCGTTGGTCAGGCCGCGGGAAGTCATATACCAGGCGAGGCGCTTGGGGTCGATGCCGCGCAGGCCGTCCGCGACAATGTCGATAGCATCATCCCAGGAGACGCGGCGAAAGCCCTTATCGCCTTTGCGCCGCACCATCGGAACCGGCAGGCGACCCAGCTTGCGCAACTCCTTTTCGGTCTGCTCGCGCAGCGGGGCAACGTCCTCCAGCAGACGGTAATCCATCGCCGGAGCGGTATTAAAGCGCAGCAATTGCAGGCGGATGTTGCACAGGTGGACGCCCTTCATGGTCCAGTCGCGCAGGCCGGTAGTGCCCAGCGAGCAGCCATCGCAGCAGCCGTCATTCAGGATGCGCCACGCGTACCCAAGCTGATCACGGTTCTCCCACATGGCCTGGAGGATGTCGCGGTAGGCGTTCGGGTGCTCCTGGTTTACTCCGTAGGGAACCAAGCTAACCCATTGCTTCGGTCTCCAGCCCTTGGACTTGGATTCCGCCGGCGCATCAGAATGAAAATCCATTGTCACCTCCCACGACTGCGGGAGTGTCTCGCGCTAAATGGAGGGAAAAGGTCCCGGGAGAGGCTTTAGCGGCGCAAGACTACACACTACAAACATCCCCCACAGTGTGGCCATACGATACCGCCATGAACTCGCTTTTGGCAAGCGTTTCCGGGTTTGTCGCCCGAAGACATGGAATTGGCGGGCCTTTTGGCGCCTTTCCCGTGGCATGCCCACTCCAGCTCCCGCCTCAAGTCCTTGCTCCGGCTTGTGCAGAGAGCTAGCATGCGCAGGCTGGCGAAGGTCCTGCCGCCGGAGGTGGACTATGAAGCTGAGGCATCTCTTCCTGGTCGCGGTCGCTGGGTTCCTGTTCCCGGGAGGCGCGCGCGCGCAGGTGACGCGCATCGTCATCCCGGCCGGCACGCCGGAAGACCGTGCTATCCAGGCAATCACGAAAGAGACAGATGCCGATCGGCGGCTGAGCCTGCTCCAGGATTTCCTGCGGAAGTTCTCCGCCAATCCCATGGCGGTTGCCTATGGCAACCTGCAGATCTCGCAGTATTACTCCGCGAAGGGAGACAACGAGCAGGCGCTCGCCTACGGCGATAAAGCTTTGGCGGCCGTTCCCAACGATCTCGAGATCCTGGGCGCGCAGGCCAGCCTGGCATTGCAGACCAAGCATTACGCCAAGGTCGTGGACTATGCGGCGCGCGGTGGCATGGCGGTACAGGGCATCAGCAAGCAACCCAAGCCCGCGGAGATGAGCGACCAGGAATTTGCCGCGCTCCTCGAGCAGGAGGGCGCCAGCGCGCAGCAGCCGGATGAGTATCTGCAAGGCTTGGCGGTGAACGCCATCGCCGCCGAGCCGGACAGCCGGGAAAAGGTAGCGGAAGTCGAGAAGTTCGAATCAGCCTTCCCCAAGTCGAAGTACGGGCCGCGGATGGTTGAGTACGCGGTGGTAGCGCTGCAGCAGATGAACGACGTCTCTCGCCTGGCTGCCTGGGGTCAGAAAGCGGTGGCGGCCAGCCCGGACAATGCGTCGTTGCTGAGCGTGCTGGCTAGCGCGCTGGTGGAGACTCCCGCCTACTTCGAGACCGCCATGGAATATGCGCGCAAAGCCATCCTCCTGGCCAAGGCTGACGCGCCCGACGCCGACACCAGCCGCAAACTGGCCGCCGGCACCGCCCGCACCGCCCTGGGTTTCGGACTTATGAAGCAGGAGAAGAACACCGCCGCGATCGCCGAGTTGAAGACCGCGGTGGAGCTGCTCAAAGAGGACCCGGTGGGATCGCAGAAGGCCTCGTACTTTCTGGCTTATGCCTATGCCAAGACCAGGAACTACGCGGAAGCGCGGCAGATCCTGCACAAGCTGGTCGCCACCGCGGGCCCTTTCCAGCAGCCTGCACGCGAGCTGCTGGTGAAGGTGAGCCCGCACTAGAACTGCCGGGCACCCAATGCTAGGTGCCTAGTGTTTCACCAGCTCATCCGAGAGCAAAAAGGCCTTGAGCGCCAGGTTGTGGGCGCGAACTGTGTCGGAGTCGGCCGTGGCCTTGCGCGCCTGCGCCATGTAGTCCTTAATCTGCGCGACCATCGCCTGCTCCTCCGGACTGAGCGGACGGTTGATGCTGTTCAGGTTGGTCTGCGAGGACTGCAGCAGTTGCTCGGTAGTCTGCTTGTTGCGCGCCGAGGGATCTTCCAGCCCCATGCCCGCGGCGAGCGCTCCCTGCGCATTGGGCGTGCTGCCCTCCTGGATGATCAGCTTGCTGGTTTTGGCGGGCGCGGAAGCGGGCGGGGCTGCTGGCTGCTGAGTCGCGGTCGCGGGAGCAGCGGGCTTCTTCGAACTGGGCTTCTTCTTGTGCCGCGGTTTTTCAACGTTGGCTTCCTCCTTCTCCGGCGAAGTCTCCGGAAGAGGCGGAACAGGCAAGGCCGCTGGTGGTTGCACCGGCGGGGGAGGCACGGGCTCGGGCTGGACGGTGGGCGCCTGGCCCTGCTGCGGAATGGGCGGCTGCTTCTTCTTGAACGGGCAGCCTGAAAGCGACACCGCTAGAGCGGCGAGCCCAATCCATGATAGCTGGCGTTTCATGCGTCCTTTAGCTTACCTGTTCCCGCCCGTGCTGGCCAGCGCGGGCGTTCCGATGAAAACGGCCCAGTGCCGCATGGCTAAGCATTCTTCGGGCGCGGCGGCTTTCGCGCGGACCGTGCAGCCCTCTTCCTAGATCATGGGACGAAGCGCAACTTCCTGGCGCGCTTCCACCTCGGCGGTGGAGAGTGGCAAGCGCAGCCGAAAGGTCGTTCCTTGTCCCTCGACGGATTCGTATTCCACCGCGCCGTTATGCAATTGCATGACGCGGTACGCCATGGCCAGCCCGATGCCGCTGCCGTTCTTCTTGGTGGTGAAATACAGGTTGAAAATCTTGTCGCGGACTTCCTGCGGGATGCCGGGGCCGTGGTCTCGGACTTCGAGCTGGGCTTCGCCGTTCTCGCACCTTCCCACCAGCATCAGCTCCCCGCCCTCCGACATGGCCTGCACGCCGTTGAGCACGATATTGAGTACCGCCTGCTTCACCAGGTCAGCATCCACCTTCACCGGCAGGCTCTCGCCGGAGAAGTCGCGCACGATGCTGACGCCGTGCCGCTCGGCGTCCGGCTGCGCCAGCACCACCACCTCGTCCACCACACGGCGCAGGTCGATATCCGCCAGCCGCAGTTCCACCGGGCGGGTAAAGTCCACCAGCGTCTGCACCACGCGGTCCAGCCGCTGGATTTCACTGCCGATCACGTCGATGTGCCGCCGTGTATCGGGATCGAGTTGTTGCAGTTTCTGGCGCAATACCTCCAGGTGGACCACGATGGCGTTGATGGGGTTCTTGACTTCATGGGCCACGCCCGAGGTCAGGCGGCCGATGGCGGCCAGACGGCGTGAGAGCTCGATCTCGTCCTCGATGCGCCGCACCGACTCGGCATCGCGCAGGGTGAGCAGCGCTCCGATGCGCTCGCCCCGTTCCTCGATGAAATCGAGCGACACCTGCACGCGGGTGCCGCTCTCGCTCTCGATCTCGCGCCCGGAGAGCGGCTGGTGGCGCTCAAAGCAGCCCAGCATCAGCCGGCCCAGGCGGGTGTCGTCGCCAAAAATCTCGCTCACGCTGTGGCCGAGCATCTCTCCCCGTGGCTTGCCCACGAAGCCCTCGACCGAGGCGCTCACCAGCACCGCCCGCCAATCGCGCGTGAACAGCATCACACCATCCTGCAGGTTGGCCATGATCTGGTCGAGGTTCTCCTTCAAGGCGGAGAAGACCTCCTTGACGTCGCGCATCTGCCGCCCCAGGCGGTCGATCTTGGTGGTGACCACTCCGTATTCGTCGCTGCGCTGCCGCTCTTTTTCGCTGGGCTCCTGTCCCGCGGTCAGCAGGTCGAGACGGCGGTTAATGGCTTCCAGCGGCTTCAGCGCTAGGTTGGAGAGGCTGGCAGCCAGCGCCAGCGAAACCAGGATGGCCAGCAGCGCGAACCCGATCGAAGCTTTCAGTTGCGGCTGCAGCGTATCTTTGAGGAAAGTAGTGGAGATGCCGATGCGGATGGCCCCGAAAGGCTTCTTGTCGCGCTGCAAGGGAATGCGCAGCTCATAGACCCGCGGCCCGCCGAACACCACCCCCATCTGCCGGCGGAAGCCGCCGTTGACCACCGAAATCAGCTCCTCGCGCCGGGGGATGATCTTGCCAATCTGATCGGCGTCGGTGTGCAGCAGCGCCCTCCCCTCGGCGTCCACGATGGAGACGTCATAGATGGTAGGCGAGTATCCGATCACCGACTGCAGCAGCGAGTTCAGCCCGGGATCGCTCTGCAGCGCATCTTCCTCCACCGCACGCACCGCTTCCGGATTGTCGAGGTCGATCTGGGAATTGCTGAGGCTGGCTTGCAGCGCGTCGCGCGTGAGTTGGAACACCTGGTGGCCGACGAAATTGGCGCTCTCGTAGGCGTCGTTCAGCGCCTGCCGCACGATGCGCGAGATGTAGATGGTCGAGAACGTGGCCACGATGGCCACCACCATCCCGCTGATGGCGAGCACGAGCTTGGTTTTGAGGCGAACCCGCATGAGGCTATTGATTCATTGAATCATTCAGTCATTGGTTCATTGCGTCCACTGATTCGCCGGGGTTGACCCCAATGAATCAATGAGTCAATGCATCAATTGTTCAGCTTCCCGTCTCCGCCGCGGTTTCCATCGATCCATATTCCTTCAACTTATTATGCAGTGTCTTCAGGCTGATGCCCAGGATCTCCGCGGCGCGCGTCTTATTGTTGTTCGTGGCCTCCAGCGTCTTCAGGATCAACAGCTTCTCTGCTTCTCCCACGGTGGTGCCCACTCCCAGGCGAACGGCATTGGCTTCCTGCACCGCGGGCCGGGGGGTCACGCTGCCGAAGGCGGGCGGCAGGTGCTTCATCTCGACGGTGGCGCCTTCGCAGACGATCACCGCGCGCTCCAACGTGTTGCGCAGCTCGCGCACGTTGCCCGGCCAGGCGTAGTTGTGGAACAAGTGCATCACCGCATCGGCCACGCTCGTGACATGGCGCTGATGCTTGTGATTGACGTCCGCCAGCAAGGCCTCGACCAGTTGCGGGACGTCTTCCTTATGCTCGCGTAACGGCGGCATGTGGATGTTGAACACATTCAGCCGGTAATACAGGTCGTTGCGCAGTTGGCCGTTGGCTACCGCCTCTTCCGGGACCTTGTTGGTGGCGGCGAGCACGCGCACGTCGACCTCGGTCTCCACTTTGCTGCCTAGCCGGCGCAGTTTGCGATCCTCCAGCACCCGCAGCAGCTTGGCCTGGGTGGCGATGGGCATCTCGCCGATTTCGTCCAGTAGCAGCGTGCCTTCTTCGGCCAGTTCGAAGCAGCCGGCGCGGCGCTCCAGCGCCCCGGTGAACGCGCCCTTCTCGTGGCCGAAGATTTCGCTCTCGATCAAGGTTTCCGGGATGGCGGAGCAGTTGATGGCGACGAACGGTTTGGTCTTGCGCGGGCTCAGGTTATGGATGGTGCGGGCCACCAGCTCTTTTCCCGTGCCGCTCTCGCCGGTAATCAGCACCGAAGCGGTGGAGGGCGCCACCAGATCGACCAGCCGGAAGATCTCCTGCATCTTCTTGGACGCCCCCACCAGCGAGCCCAGCACACCGGTATCGCGCAACTTGCGGCGGGTGACTTCCAGCTCCACCGAGGTTTCGCGCAGGCGCGCGGCGTTCTGCAGAATATTGCGCAAGCGCTGCACGTCCACGGGTTTCTGGATGTAATCGTAGGCGCCCATCTTCATGGCCTGCACCGCTGAATCCACGCTGCCTTGCGCGGTCAGCAGAATAACGGCCACGGTCTGCGGCTGCTCCGCCAGTTGTTCCAGCAGGCCCATCCCATCCAGGCGCGGCATCTTCAAGTCGGTGATGATCAGGTCCGGCCCCCAAGCGGCGGCCTTTTCCAATCCCTCCAGACCATCGCGCGCGGTCTCGGTGCGATAGCCCCAAGCAGCGATCAGCTCCGCCAGACCGGTGCGCTCGTTCTCCTCGTCATCGACGATGAGGATCTTTTCCTGGCTCATGTGAGTTTGACCTATTATCGAAGCCAGCCCGCATATTCCGCAAGCTGGTACACCGGGAAACACCCTGAGGACAGTCTCCTGAATACCTGATTAGGATGCCAAAAGGGGCCCTCCCGTCCATCACTGATCGCTTCAATTCCTGCCGCTCCGGAGCGGAACGGCTCACGGGACGGCGGCCCGGGGATGCTGTTGCGCGTAGCCAAAGAGTAAACCAAATATTGTCCTTGACTTTTCCCGCCCACCTGTTCCCGTGTACAATCGGCGACTGGTCGGAGCACGTCTTTCCGCTCTGTCCGGCCGCAGTCTCTCAGGTGTTGTTCGACAGTATTCGCGGTACAGAATCCTCGGGGAGGTAGACCCATGTCCCTTCGCACTCAGGTGTACTCCCACCGCGTACTGCTGCTGGCGATCGTGGTAGGTGCGGTTGCAATAGGCACGATGGCAACGGCGCAGGCGCAAGATAATCCTCAACCCAAAGCCGAAATTTTTGGCGGATATGCCTTCCTCCATCCCGGCCTCAACGTGAACGGAACTTCTGCAGACTTGGAGAACATTCCCGAGGGATGGGGCGCCGCCGCCACCTTCAATTTCGCGCGCCACTTCGGTCTCACCGCCGATTTCGGCGGGCACTATCGCACCTTCAACTCTTCCGACCAGTTCGTGGGCGGTACCAACGTCCACATCGGGACTATTATGTTCGGACCCCACGTGGAGTTTCGGACGGCGCACTTCACGCCCTTCGCCGAAGGACTCTTCGGGTTGAATCGCGTGGCTCCGCAGAACGTGGGTATTGCGGCGGACAACGCCTTTGGCGAGGGCGTCGGGGGCGGCCTGGACGTCCACATCTCCCGGCATTTTGACCTTCGCCTGGCGCAGGTGGACTACATCCACTCCAAGCACACTTTCGACACCGACAACTTCAGCTTCAATAGCATCCGCTACCGCGCCGGGGTCAACATCCTGCTGGGCGTGGCGCCCCCGGGACCACCGCCCGGCGCCAGTTGCAGCGTAGAGCCGACCGAGGTCTATGCCGGCGAGCCCGTCACCGCCAATGCCCGCGCCATGAACTTCAATCCCAAGCGCACGCTCAGCTATAGCTGGAACGTGAGCGGAGGCAAGATCAGCGGCAAAGACGCCAGTGCCAGTGTCGATACCACCGGCCTGAGTCCGGGCAGCTATACCGTGGGCGCTAAAATCACCGACGGCAAGAAGGGACAAGCGAGCTGCCAAGCCAACTTCACCGTCAAGGAGCGGCCCAAGAACCCGCCGCAGATTTCCTGTTCCGCCAATCCGGCTTCGGTGATGGCGGGAACTCCCTCCACGATCACTTGCGAGTGCAGCAGCCCGGACAACGCTGCCAATTACCCGGTGACCACTAGCATCGGTAACTGGTCTGCCACCGGCGGGAGAATCAGCGGCACCGGCAACACCGCCACGCTGGATACCACCGGCGCCTCGGCGGGTCCCATTACCGCCACCGCCACCTGCACCGACAGCCGCGGCCTGACTTCCACCGCCACGGCCTCCGTGAACGTGGAGGTGCCGCCTCCGGCGCCGCAAGCCAGCAAAGTGAACGAGATCACCTTCAAGCACAATAGCGCTCGCGTGGACAACACCGCCAAGGCCATCCTGGACGACGTGGCCCTGCGGCTGCAGCGCGAGGCCGATTCGCACGCGGTGATCGTCGGCTTTGCTGAACCCAAGGAGATAAAACCGGAGCGGTTGGCAGCGGAACGCGCGGCCAACGCCAAGGAGTACCTCGTCAAGGAGAAGGGCATCGATCCCAGCCGCATCGAAACCCGCACCGGCAGCGGTGGCGGGATGAAGGCGGAGATCTGGATCGTGCCCGCCGGCGCTACCTTCAACGAACCCGGCACCGAGGTGGTCACTACGCAGCCGACCAAGGCCCCCTACGGTCGGCACGCTGCCCACGCTCGGCATGCGAAGAAGAAGGCTCCGGCTAAGAGCCAATAGCAGCACTGCAGTGGGAACCAGGGCCGGTCTGATGACCGGCCCTTTTTTTGGTGGCGCGATACCTCCAAATTCGGAGCGCAGACCGATGCTGAGCTGGTCTGGAAAGTCCTTTCACATTTGTGCGGGCTGGCGAAGTGAGTGTATGCTCGCGGTCGTTTGTCCAGCCGAGAGGATGTCTCGGTTGATGTGCGCACGGGCTCTGGCGTTTGGTCATTCATCCAGAGGCTTGCTTCAGCAAGAGGGTGGTAATGCCGTTTTGTCGAGCCGGGGGAGGAAAACAATGAGCGCGAGCGGCAGGTACGGTGAAACTACGGCGAGGATTGCGTCCGTATTCGCATTCTGGTTGGTGGCATTGTTCGCAGCCGTGATTTGGGTGGCGCCGGCAACCGCGACCGATAATCCCATCATCCTCACCGAGAGCGGGTTTCTCCAGGGAATCGTCGGGGCGCAAGTAAACCAGTATCTCGGGATTCCTTATGCGGCGCCGCCGGTGGGAGCATTGCGCTGGTTGCCACCCAAGCCCTTTGGACGGTGGCAGGGAGTCTTTCAGGCAACTCAGTTCGGCAGCGAGTGCCCGCAGACAGGTGGGGGCAACGAAAATTGTCTGTTCCTGAACATCTACACGCCCGCTCCCAACCATGAAATCAGACGTCGCGGACGCGCCGTCATGGTGTGGATCCACGGCGGCGGGCTGACCGCCGGCGCCGGCAGTGAGTTCGATCCTACGCCCCTAGTCGAGGGAGGCCATGTAATTGTCGTCACCATTAATTATCGCCTCGGGATGCTGGGCTTTTTTGCGCAAACGGCGCTCGACACCGAGGGCCACTTAGCCGGCAATTACGGCTTCATGGACCAGCAATTGGCGCTACGGTGGGTGCGAAGAAATATCGCCGCTTTCGGCGGTGACCCGGAGCGCGTGACCATCTTCGGCGAATCCGCCGGCGGGCTCAGTATTTACAGCGAGCTCGCCTCGCCGCTGGCGGCCGGCTTGTATCACCGGGCGATCGCTCAGAGCGGCGCCTACGCCGGCTTCTCGGACAATCGCGTGCAGATTCTTCCCATCGCCGTCGCCGCAACGACAGGTAACCCGATCGTGGAGTCGGGCGCCGCGTTGGCGGATGCGGTCGGGTGCAGCAGCCAGACCACCGCCTGTTTGCGCGCCGTCCCCGCCGCCACCCTGGTCGCGGCGCAAGGGGCAACGTTCCCGACCATCGACGGAGTGCTGTTGACCGAAACCCCGGGGGAGGCTTTCAAGAGCGGCAACTTCAACCGAGTGCCGGTGATCACCGGCACCAACCACGACGAATATCGGTATTTCGTGGCGACCAACTTCACCCTGCCGGTGGACAACTCGCAGTATGCGAACGCCTTCGCCACGGTATTTGGGCCGGGCCAGGCGCCGGTGGTACCGCCGACGGAAGGGGTTGACCCCGGCCCGACACGGTCGTGCTGGCATTCGCCCCGAGAGGAGGTCCTATGCCCTTTATCGACACCAGCAGCCTCCAGGTTATTGAACGCTTGCCGGGCTGGCGTGGACGCTATTTCCACTCCCCGAGCATGACCTTCGCGCACTATGAATTCGTGGGCGGTTCATCCATTCACGAGCACTTCCATCCCCAGGAAGAGGTCTATGAGGTGATCGAGGGCGAACTCGAGGTGACTATCGACGGCGTGGCCCAGATCGCCCGCGCGGGCCTGGTCGCGATCGTGCCGGGTAATGTCCGCCATTCGGTCAAGGCCCTCACCGATGGCCGGGCCATCATCGTCGACTATCCGCTGCGGCGCGAGTTCAATTAGGTGCGCGGGCGTGCAAGGCTTAACCGGCCAACCGCCAACCACAAGCTATTGGCACGGGGGAACTTTTCTGCCGCCGCTGCGTAGCTGTTGCTCAGGAGGAAAACCTATGGCAAGACTAACGCTTCTGCTCTGCCTTTTTGCGTCAGCTTCCGTCGCCCTGGGGCAAGATAAGCCGGCCGCCGTCGCCCCATCGCAAAACAATCCGCTCAGCGGATTCACCAAGGTCGTGTACGGACGTGTGAGCGACATCCTGCTGCGCTCCGCGGAAAAAATGCCCGAGGAGAATTACAAATTTAAGCCCACGGACACGGTCCGCAGCTACGGCCAGATCCTTGGACACGTGGCCGACGCGCAGTACCTGTTTTGTTCCAGGGTGCTCGGCGAGAATAATCCCGCCCCCAAAATCGAAGAGACAAAAACTTCGAAAGCCGATCTAATCTCCGCCCTCAAAGCCGCCTTCGCCTACTGCGACAAGGCCTATGACGGCATGACCGACGTCTCCGCTATTCAAACGGTGAAGCTCTTCGGAGGCGACACACCGAAACTTGGCGTGCTGACGGTCAACACCATGCACATGATGGAACACTACGGCAACCTGGTCACCTACATGCGCATGAAGAACATCGTTCCTCCGACCAGTGAGCAAGGCTTTACGCCGCAGTCGAACCAGCCACCGGCAAAGAAATAATCTTGCCTTTGGGCTGGCGCTTCGGATGGTGGCGGCGCCTGGAGGCTAGGAAATGATGGAACGGATTGCGGAAACGTCGCCGCGTTCTTTGGCCAGGATGGACGGCGTCTTTCAAGCGTTCCAGCGCCGCATGAAAGCTGCCGTCTATAACCGATACGGACCTCCGGATGTCATCCAAATCACGGACGTCGACAAGCCCGTTCCCAAGGACAATGAAGTCTTGATTAAGGTTCGCGCGGCTTCCGCCAATCCCCTTGACTTTCATTTACTGCGAGGCGAGCCCTACATTGCCCGCCTGCTGTTCGGGCTGCGCAGACCAAAGATCACCCGACCCGGCGTTGATGTGGCCGGCCAGGTCGAAGCGGTTGGCAGAAGCGCAACCCAGTTCAGACCCGGGGACGAGGTGTTCGGCTGCTGCCGGGGAGCCTTCGCCGAGTATGCGTGCACTCCCGCGTCGAAATTGGCCTTGAAGCCAGATAACGTCACCTTTGAGCAAGCAGCTTCTGTACCGGTGGCGGCACTCACCGCCTTGCAGGGACTTCGCGACAAGGGAATGCTTCGGCCCGGACAGAAGGCCCTGATTAACGGCGCCGCGGGAGGCGTGGGTACGTTCGCCGTGCAGATCGCCAAGTCGCTCGGCGCGCAGGTAACCGGCGTATGCAGTACCAGAAATGTGGAGATGGTCCGATCCATCGGCGCGGATCAAGTCATCGATTACACCCGGCAGGATTTCACCAAAGGTGGGCGGCGTTATGACCTGATTTTCGACCTCGTTGCCAACCATTCGGTGTTGGCATGCAGGCGCCTGTTGAATCCCAAGGGAACTTACGTCCTGGCCGGAGCACTCAGCGGTGGGTTGATCGGTTTTCTGGCTTTTCCGATCAAAACGCTTGCTTTGTCGCTAATCGTGAGCCAGAAGTTCGCCGCGTTCATTGCGAGAGTGAACCAACAGGACCTCACTATCATGCGCGAGCTCATGGGGACCGGAAAGGTCATACCCGTCATCGACAGGCGTTACAGCTTGAGCGAGGTCCCTGAGGCTATCCGGTATCTGGAAGAAGGGCACGCTCGGGGAAAAGTAATAATAGCTTTAGAACGTAGCGCCTAACAACGCGCTGGGGATGATCCAGGCTGTAGAATCGCGGACGCTTCAGCCCGAAGGGCACCAGGCCCGACCTGTCCGACGCCATCGTCCTGGCATTCGGCATTGGTCCAACGAGAGAGGCCCTATGCCCTTTATCAACACCAGCAGCCTCCAGGTCATTGAACGCCTGCCGGGCCGGCGTGGGCGTTATTTCCACTCCCCGAGCATGACCTTCGCGCACTATGACTAAGCAGGAGGCAGGAAGCAGGCGCCGCCAGGCCACGACGCCCCGCGCCCGCCAACTCAGCCCTGCTCCGACTCCAGAGCGGTGAGGACTTCGTCGTCCACGTCCCACTGCTTAAGGATGCGGATGATAGTGCGGCTGGTGTAACCGGCTCGCAGCAGGGCACGGAAGATGCGGGCAGCGCCTTGCGCATCGGTCGGCTTCTGCACGCGTTTGCGGCGGAGGTGCTCGCGGGCGAGCTTTTCCTCGTCAGTGCCCGCGTAGGCGGCGCCGACCGCCTGGGCGATAACGTCCGCATGCACACCCCGCGCTTTTAAGTCAGTGACCACGCGCAAGCGGCCGAACTTCTCGTTCTCCTTGCGATAGGAAGAGTAGGCGGCGGCGTAAGCGGTGTCGTTCAGATATTTCTGATCTTTCAGGCGAGCGATCACCGCCTCGACCAGCGCTTCGCTCTCCTCGCCCGCCGGCAGGCGTTGCCGCATCAGGCGCTTCAGCTCGGCGACGCTGCGCATTCTGCGGGCAAGCGCGCCCACGGCATATTCGTAGAGCGTGGCCTCGTCATAGGTTTTGCGGCGGTGGAGCGGCACGGGAACATTTCAACACAGATTGCTGGCCACAGCCATCAACTTGCACTTGCCGCCGCGTCGGGTCAGGAACATAATTCCGCAGCTTCTGAAAAACTTCGGAGGTCTTCCCGTGGCCAGATTGCGCCTGATGGTCGGCGTGTTCCTTATTCTGCCGTTCGCCTTGAACGCGCAGCCAACGAGTTCTGAAACCGGCCAGGTGCGGACGTACTATGTCGCCGCCGATGAAATCGAGTGGGACTACGCGCCCACCGGCCTCGACGGCATGACCGGCAAGCTTTTTGAAGGCTATGCCAAGGTCCACACCGAGCGCGGACCGCATCGCATCGGGACCAAGTACTTGAAGGCCGTCTACCGCGAGTACACAGACGAGACCTTCCGCACACTCAAGCCGCGGGCGCCCGAGCAGCAGTACCTGGGCATCCTCGGCCCGGTGATGCACGCCGAGGTCGGGGACGCCATCAAGGTGGTCTTCAAGAACAATGGCAGTCATCCCTACAGTATGCATCCCCATGGCGTCGCCTACGACAAGTCATCGGAAGGAACTCTGTACGGCGGCATGCATGGGGAGGAGACGGGTGTAGTTCCACCGGGCGAGACCCACACGTACATCTGGGAGGTAACGGAGCGCGCCGGTCCGGGACCGAAGGATCCGAGTTCAATAGTCTGGCTTTATCATTCCCACGTTATCGAAGCACGCGACGTCAACTCCGGCCTGGTGGGAGCGATCATTGTTACGCGGCGCGGCATGGCCCGGCCCGACGGCACTCCCAAGGATGTGGACCGCGAATTCGTGAACCTCTACATGGCCTTCAACGAGAACATGAGCTGGTACATCGATCACAACATCCAGACCTATACCACCGACCCGAAAGGGACCAAGACCGATGACATCCTCCCCGTGGATGAGCACGGGCACTACTTCCTGACCGGTTCCGGATTTGGCGACACTTCGATCAAGTGGTCCATCAACGGCTACATCTACAGCAATATGCCGATGATGACCATGAAACGCGGCCAGCATGTGCGCTGGTACCTGGTGACGCTCGGCGACGGCTTCAACTTCCACACGCCGCACTGGCACGGCAATGTGGTCACCATCGGCGGACAGGAAACCGACGTGGTTTCCATCTCTCCGGCGCAGATGGTCACCGCCGACATGGTTCCGGACAACGTCGGAACCTGGATGTACCACTGCCATGTCAGCGATCACATGGCCGCAGGCATGATGGCTGAATATCAGGTGCTGCCTTAGGCCAGGTTGCGGGCACACGCACGGCGATCGCGAATTGCTCGTATCCGAGAGGTTATCGTCCGTAGCCCGCGCGCTGCATTTCGTCGCGGGCGTCGTCGGCGGTAGAGGCAATGCCCTGCACCCGGAGCTTGAAATCGTCGGGATTGGAGGCGGTTTCCATGGCGACCTCAAAGGAGATCAGGCCGTGCATGTAGAGGTCGTAGAGTGACTGGTCAAAGGTCTGCATGCCGTACTGCGAGGTGCCGGTGGAGAGCGCTTCCTTGATGTGCCGGGTCCTTTCCGGGATGACGATGCATTCCTTGATGTAGGAGGTGCTGATCAGGATCTCGACCGCCGGCACGCGTCCGGGGCCGTCGCAACGCCGGACCAGGCGCTGGCTGATGACGGCCTTGAGCGTGGCCGACAATTGCAGCCGCACCTGCTTCTGCTCCGAGGGCGGGAAAACCGCGATGATGCGGTTGACGGTCTCCACCGCGTCCAGAGTGTGCAGCGTGGAGAACACCAGGTGGCCGGTCTCGGCGGCCAGCAAGGCGGTGCTGATGGTCTCGATGTCGCGCATCTCGCCCACCAGGATGGTGTCGGGGTCCTGGCGAAGGCTGGCGCGCAGCGCCGAAGCAAACGAGGGCGTGTCCACCTCGACCTCGCGCTGGTTGACAAAGCCCTTCTTGTCGCGGTGCAGGAACTCGATCGGGTCCTCGATGGTGATGATGTGCTCGGGCCGGCTGGAGTTGATGCGGTCGATCATCGCCGCCAGGCTGGTCGACTTGCCGGAGCCGGTGATGCCGGTCACCAGCACCAGCCCGCGCTGCTCGTCGCAGATCTTCTCCACGATGGGCGGCAGGTGCAGCTCATCGAGCGGCAGGATCTTGGTGGGAATCACGCGGAAAGCAATACCCACGTTGCCGCGCTGCTGGTAGACGTTGACGCGGAAGCGGCCCAGTCCGGCCACGCCGTAGGCCAGGTCGAGCTCCGCGTTCTCCTTGAATTTCTGCTTCTGCCGGTTCGACATCATGCTGAACGCCATGTTCAGCATGTCTTCGGCGGAGACGCGGGGCTGGTCGGAAAGCGCGACCAGCTCGCCATCCACGCGGATGTGGGGATAGTTCCCCACTTTCAGGTGGAGGTCGGAAGCTTTGCGCTCCATCGCGGTGCGCAGCAATTCGTCTACGTGCATGGCCTTTCCTGTTGCTGAAACTAACACGAAAGGGAAGCGGCGGATAGTAACCATGGGGTCGCGTACTTCGGAGTCTCTGGTACCAATTCCGGCATCTAGGGGAAGTTATGCCCGATTGGAAGACCGGACCGCGGGTGGTGATCGTAGGCGGCGGTTTTGGTGGACTCTATTGCGCCCGTGCCCTGGCCGGTGAGCCAGTGGGCATTACGCTGGTGGACCGCAAGAACCACCATACATTTCAACCGCTGCTGTATCAGGTGGCGACGGCCGCGCTCTCGCCCGGCGACATTGCTTCGCCTATCCGCTCCATCCTGCGCCGGTTTGAGAATGTCGAGGTGCTGCTCGGCGAGGTGGTGGGATTCGAGCTCGACCAGCATCGTGTCCTGCTCAAGGAGGGTGGACGCCTGGAATACGACTATCTGGTAGTAGCCGCCGGCGCTCAGCATTCCTATTTCGGGCACGATGAGTGGGAGGCGGCTGCGCCGGGGCTGAAGACCATCGAGGACGCGCTCGAGATTCGCAGGCGCGTGCTGCTGGCCTACGAAACAGCGGAACGCCAAGCGGCGCTGGGCAACGATCCCGGACCGCTGAACTTCGTCATTGTGGGTGCCGGGCCGACCGGCGTGGAGCTGGCCGGGGCCATCGCCGAGATCGCCGCACGCACCCTGGTCAAAGACTTTCGCAAGATTCAGACCAGGGGCTCGCGCGTGCTATTGCTGGAAGGCGGACCGCGCCTGCTGGCCGCCTATCCCGAGGACCTATCGCGCAAAGCGGAGCAGCAGCTCCGGCGGCTGGGCGTTGAGGTTCGTGAAAATGCCATGGTGACTGCCGTGGAGCCGGGCCGAATCCGCGTGGGCGACGAAGTGATTCCAGCCACGGTGACCGTCTGGGCAGCGGGAGTGGCCGCCTCCGGCCTGGGCCGTCTGCTGTCCGCCAATACCGACCGCGCGGGGCGGATTCCAGTGGAAAACGATTGCTGCCTGCCGCAGCATCCGGAGGTGTTCGTCATCGGCGATCTGGCGCTCTTCAAGGACGAGCACGGCAACCCGCTCCCCGGGGTGGCACAGGTCGCCATCCAGCAGGGCCGCGCGGTGGCGAAAAACATCGGACGCGAGCTCAAAGGGCAGCCGCGCCAACCATTCCACTACAAGGACCTGGGAAGCCTGGCGACCATCGGCCGCGCGGCCGCAGTGGCCGACGTTTTCGGCCTTCATCTTTCCGGTTTGATCGCTTGGCTAGTGTGGCTCTTCATCCACATTCTGTGGCTGATCGGCTTCCGCAATCGCCTGCTGGTGATGGTGAACTGGAGCTGGGCGTACTTCGCGTCACAGCGCGGGCCCAGACTAATCACAGAACGGGAAAGTTAACTGCTGCAAGGGATCGCCGGGAATCGCCGAAACCGCGCGAAATCGCCGAAATCGAGGCCAGACCACGGCGATTCCGGCGATGACGGCGATTTCGGCGATCCAGGGTTACGCCGTGGCCGGCATCTGGAAGGGCTCGTCGGCGCTGCCGCCGTAGATCGAGGGCACCTTCGATCCCATGGGCCGGAGATAGGTCGCCAGTTGCCCGCGATGGTGCACGCTGTGGTTATTCATGAAGCCCAAGTAAAGGACGGCGGGCAGGCTGAACAGTCCGAGGAAATTAATCGGCGACACCAATTGCGCCGGGGGTATGGCACGCAGATGCTGCAGTGCCTGCCTGAACTTTCTGTCGTACCATGAGACCAGGTCCGGCACCGTGTTCGGCCTTTCTTTATCGTAGCGCGGATCGGGGAAGGTGAACTTGGCTTCCGCGATTTGTTCCAGGAACTGCACATCTTCGCAGGCGATGTGCCAGGCCAGGTCCCAGGCGGTGCGCGCCTTGGGGTCAGGACGGTAATCGCGCCTGGCATCGGGGATGGCGGCCA
>Ga0335081_10005063_pt1 | contig 20832 bp, 16 predicted proteins | sample Lox_Sample_35_FD_206713 | JGI IMG/M metagenome (GOLD analysis project Ga0335081, IMG submission 206713) | Soil microbial communities from Loxahatchee National Wildlife Refuge, Florida, United States - Lox_Sample_3.5 | ecosystem: Environmental > Terrestrial > Soil > Wetlands | place: USA... | reverse complement strand
GAGGCGATCCTCAGGGTCTACAACCGCTACGGACGCCGCGACAACATTCACAAGGCGCGCATCAAGGTGCTGGTGAAGTCGCTCGGCATTCAGGCGTTTCGCCTGGAGGTGGAGTCCGAGTGGCGCACCTCGCGCGACTTCGCGCCCGCGCTCACCCACGAGCAGGTCGAGCGCATGCGGGCCTTCTTCACCCCCCCGGCCTACGAGACCCTGGTCGATCAGGATCCCACGCCCGGCCGTGAAGCCGAGTTTCGTGCCTGGTATCGCTACAACACGCTGCCACACAGGATCCCGGGCTATCGCGCGGTGTTCGTGTCGTTGAAGGCGCACGGCGCCCCGCCCGGCGACATCACCTCCGAGCAGATGGAGGCGGTGGCCGACCTCGCCGACCGGGTGAGTTTCGGTGAGGTGCGCACGACGCACACCCAGAACCTGCTGCTCGCCGATGTGCCGCAGCACGAGCTGTACGCGGTGTGGCAGGAGCTGAAGGGCCTCGGCCTTGCGACCCCCAATATCGGTACGCTCACCGACATGATCGTCTGCCCGGGGCTCGACTTCTGCAGCCTCGCGAACGCAGGCACCATCTCGGTTGCGAGGCAGATCCAGCAGCGCTTCGATGATTTCGACTATCTCTACGAGCTCGGCGAGATCGAGCTGAAGATGTCAGGCTGCATGAACGCGTGCGGTCACCATCACGTCGGCCACATCGGCATCCTCGGTGTCGATAAGCACGGCGAGGAGTGGTACCAGATCACCCTCGGCGGATCGGCTCGCGAGGCGAGCGCCCTCGGCGAGGTCATCGGCCCTTCGGTCAAGCAGCACGAGGTCGCCGAGACCGTGGCACGGATACTCGATGTGTACCGACAGCGGCGCACCGAGGACGAGCGCTTCATCGATACTGTCCGACGCATCGGCATCGAGCCGTTCAAAGAGCGTGTGTATGCGAAAGATCTTGCGGCGGCTTGAGGTCGTCGAGGACGAGTGGCGCTACCTCGGCGAGGAGCCGGCGCGCAGCGCCGCGGTGGCGTTGATCGTCCCCCTCGCCGCCCTGCGCGAGGAATCCCCGGCCGCCCGCGAGCGGCGCGAGGTGGCGCGGCTCGGCGCACGCTTCGGCGTGACCGACAAGCTCGAGGACCTCGTGGTCGAGCTGCCGCGCCTGGAGCTGCTCGCGTTCGAATTCCCGAGCCTGGGGGATGGCCGCGGCTACAGCGTGGCGCGGCTGCTGCGCGAGCGCTACCGCTTTGCCGGTGAGCTGCGGGCGGTCGGCAAGGTCAAACGCGACCAGCTGTTCTTCATGGCGCGCTCGGGCTTCGATGCGTTCGAGCTCGCCGAGGGCGAGGACTTCGAGGGCGCGCTCGAGTCGCTGCGCAGCTTCACCGTCGCCTATCAGCCGGGCGCGCATCACGCCCCGGTCGCCTCACAGCGCTTCTTCGCTCAGCGCTCGGGCAGCTCCACGTCCGTGAACAGCTGAGCGACCTCGGCCGAGGTCGCCATGCGGTGCGCTCGCTCGACCAGCCGACGGTCGAGGTGCGGGGCGAGCAGGTGCATGAAGTCGTACATGTACTTGCGCAACAGCACGCCGCGCCGGAAGCCGATCCAGGTCACGTGCCCCGCGAACAGATGCGAGGCATCGATCGCCACCAGATCGGCATCCTCACGGGCATCCATCGCCATCTCCGCGACGATGCCCACGCCCAGCCCGAGCCTCACGTAGGTCTTGATCACGTCGGAGTCCTGGGCGGTGATCGCCACATCCGGGGTGAGCCCGGCGCGCGCGAAGGCCTGCTGCAGCGATGAGGGCCCGCTGAAGCTGAACGTGTAGGTGATGATGGAATAGCCGCCGAGCGCCTTCAGCGACGGCCGCGCGCTCGCGGCGAGCGGGTGCTCGCGCGGAACGACGACGACGCGATGCCAGCGGTAGCACGGCAGGAGCGTCAGATCCTCGAACAGCTGCTCCGAGCCCGTTGCGATCGCGAAGTCGATCCGATCCTGCGCCACCATCTCGGCGATCTGCTCCGAGGTACCCTGGTGCATGTTCAGGCGCACGTGCGGATAGAGCCCCCGGAACTCCTGGATGACCTTCGGCAGCACGTAGCGCGCCTGGGTGTGCGTGGTGCCGATAGACAGGCTCCCGCGGCCTTCGTCCCGCAGCTCGGTCGCGAGGTCGCGGATCGCCTGGGTCTCCTGCAGGATGTGCAGTGCGCGATCGATGACCTGCTGGCCGGCGGGTGTGATGCGCGTCAGGTTGCGCCCCTCGCGGGTGAAGATCTGGAAGCCGAGCTCGTCCTCGAGCAGCTTGATCTGCTTGCTGACCCCGGGCTGCGAGGTGTGCAGCTTCTGCGCCGCCGCCGTGATGTTAAGTCCGCTCTGGGCCACGGCGGCCAGGTAGCGCAGCTGGTGCAGCTTCATCGTGCGAACCCCTTAAGTCGAGATAACGAGCGCGAATCTGCATATGCCCGTTCGGCATATGCCCAAATAACCTTGTCGCAGACCATCAGAAGCAATGATTCGTTCTGTTACCTCATTGTCACCGATACAGTGCTTTCCGAACACCATGGGACAGATCGTCACACTGGAGCTGGAAGAGAAGACCGCGGCGGTCCGCGCGCTGCTCGCGGCAGCGGCGCGCGAGCACGGGCGCGTCGTGTATGCGAACAGCCTGGGCGCCGAGGCCATGCTGCTCACCGATGTGATCTGCACCGACCTGCCCGAAATTGACATTGTCACCATCGATACCGGGCGGCTGCACGAGGAGACGTACGAGCTGCTCGAGAAGCTGCAGCGTCGCTACGACAACCGCATCCGCATCCTCTACCCGGACGGCCAGCAGCTCTCCGAGCTCGTCTCGCGCCAGGGGATCAACGGCTTCTTCCATAGCCCCGAGGGACGCACCGCCTGCTGCAGCGTGCGCAAGGTGGTGCCCTTCAAACAGATCGTCGCCGGATACGGTGCCTGGGTGACCGGCGTGCGGCGTGAGCAGTCGCAGGCACGTGCCCAGGGCATCCCGGTACAATGGGATATGCACCACGGGCTGTACAAGGTGAGTCCGCTGCTCGATTGGACCGAAGAGCAGGTGTGGGCGTACATCCGCGCCCGCAAGCTTCCCTACAACCGCCTGCACGACCAGCACTATCCGAGCATCGGCTGCGCGCCCTGCACCCGGGCGGTCCTGCCCGGCGAGGATCAGCGCGCCGGACGCTGGTGGTGGGAGAATCCGGATGCCCGCGAGTGCGGCCTGCACCCGCGTGTGCTCAAACCGGCGGCTGCGAACTAGACTGCTCTAGCCGAGCCGCCCTTCGCGTAGAGTCGCTCATGGATCATCTGCCGATCTTTCTGCGCCTGCAGGGTCGCCGCGCCGTCGTCGTGGGCGGCGGAGCCGTGGCGGCGCGCAAGGCCGAGCTGCTGCTCAAGTGCGGCGCCGCCGTGGTGCTCGTCGCACCTGAGCTCGCAGCATCTGCCGCCGGGCTGCTCGAGCACTACCCGGGGGAGCGTCTGCGGCACCTGCCATCCGGCTTCACGCACTCCGTGCTCGATGATGCGGTGCTCGTCATCGCGGCCACCGACTCGAGCCTCACCAATCGCGAGGTCGCAGCCGCCGCGCGTGCGCGGCAGCTGCCGGTCAACATCGTCGACGACACCGAAGGCTCCACGTTTATCATGCCGGCGATCATCGATCGCACGCCGCTCATCGTGGCCGTGGGCTCGCAGGGCGCGGCTCCGGTGCTCGCGCGGCGCATCCGCGAGCAGCTCGAGGCGCTGCTGCCGGAGAGGCTGGGAGCATTGGCGCGCTTCGCGGGCGCCCGCCGCCACAAGGTGCAGCAGAGCCTGCGCGCGACACGGCGGCGGCAGTTCTGGGAGAGATTCTTTGCCGGACCGGTCAGCGCGCGCGTCCTCAGCGGCGATGAGGGCGGCGCGGATGCCGCCTTCGATGCCGATCTCGATGCCTTCCGCAACCGCGAGCGTGCGCTCGGCGAGGTCTACCTGGTCGGCGCGGGGCCCGGCGATCCCGACCTGCTGACGCTGCGCGCGCTGCAGGTGCTGCACAGCGCCGACGTCATTCTGTACGACCGGTTGGTCTCGGCCGCGGTGCTGGAGCGCGCGCGCCGCGATGCGCTCAGGATTTTCGTCGGCAAGGACGCCGGCACGGCGAGCACGCCGCAGCAGCGCATTCACGAGCTCGCAATCGAGCACGCACGGCGCGGCCTCACCGTGGTGCGTCTGAAGGGCGGGGACCCGCTGATCTTCGGGCGCGGCGGCGAGGAGATCCGCGCGCTCGCGGTCGCCGGCATCCCCGTCACCGTCGTGCCTGGAATCACCGCCGGACTCGGCGCCGCGGCCGCCGCGGGCATTGCCTTGACCCACCGCGAGCTTGCGCACTCGGTCACCTTCGTTGCCGGCCAGTTCGCCCAGGACGATGCGCTTGACTGGTCGGCGCTCGCGCGGCCCCGCCAGACCGTGGTCTTCTACATGGGCGTCGCGCAGCTCGAGCGCATCGTCGCGGCGCTCGCGGCCGCCGGTGCGCCGGCCGCGCGTCCCGCCGTGATCATCGAGCGTGCGACGCTTGCGGATCAGCGCATTCTCCGCGGAAGCCTCGCGGACATCGTGAGCACCGCGCGGGCCGCCGGCGTGGGCGCTCCCGCGCTGCTGCTCGTCGGCGAGGTCGCCGCAGCCTCCGAGGAGCCTGCGCTCAAGTCACTCACGGCCGTGCTGCAGGGTGTCGCCTGATGCGCGAGCGAGGTGCGCCATGACGATTCAGCAGGGATTCGCCGGAGCGGTGGGCAACACCCCGCTCGTCCGCCTGCGGGCGATGAGCGAGGAGACCGGTTGCGAGATCCTCGGCAAGGCCGAGTTCATGAACCCGGGCGGCTCGGTCAAGGATCGCGCCGCACGGGCGATCGTGGCGGATGCCGAGCGGCGCGGCGAGCTGCGTCCCGGCGGCATCGTCGTGGAGGGCACGGCCGGGAACACCGGCATCGGGCTGGCGCACGTGTGCAACGCCCGCGGCTACCGCTGCATCATCGTCATGCCCGACAACCAGTCGCCGGAAAAGTACCAGCTGCTCGAGATGCTCGGGGCGGAGGTCTACAAGGTTCCGGCCGTCCCCTACGCGAATCCGAACCAGTATCAGAAGGTGGCGCAGCGCCTTGCAGGCTCGCTGCGCAATGCGATCTGGTCGAACCAGTTCGACAACACGGCGAATCGCCGCGCGCACGTGGAGACGACTGGCCCGGAGATCTGGGCGCAGACCGGCGGGCGCATCGATGCCTTCGTCACCTCGAGCGGCACGGGCGGCACGCTCGCCGGCGTCGCGGAGTTCCTGAAATCCCAGCGTGCGTCGGTGCGCTGCGTGCTCGCGGATCCGCCGGGCAGCTCGTTGTACGAGTTCGTGAAGAACGGCGCGCTGAAGGCGACCGGCTCGGGCTCGATCACCGAAGGCATCGGCATCGCGCGCATCACCGCCAACCTCGCCGACGCGCCACTTGATGATGCGGTCCACGTCGAGGACGGCGAGACCGTGCGCTTCGTCTACCGGCTGCTGCGCGAGGAAGGCCTGTTCCTGGGCAGCACCAGCGGTATCAACGTCGCGGCGGCGGTGCGCGTCGCCCGTGAGCTCGGCCCCGGCCACACGGTCGTCACCGTGCTGTGCGACGGCGGCGCGAAGTATCAGTCCCGTCTCTTCAACCCCCAATGGCTCGAGCAGAAAGGGCTGGCGGCCTTCGCCGGCGCAGCCCGCAAGCTCGAGCGTGTCACTCTGGAGAATGTCCTTGTCGCATGAGCGTTCCAAGCTGGCTACCGTCACCGACGCCGTCATCGTCGGTGCCGGTCCCGTCGGCCTCTTCCAAGTCTTCGAGCTGGGCCTGCTCGGCCTGCGCGCTGAAGTCATCGACTCGCTGCCCGTGATCGGCGGACAGTGCATCGAGCTGTATCCCGACAAGCCGATCTACGACATTCCGGCGGTACCGGTATGCACCGGACGCGAGCTGATCGAGCGCCTGCACGAGCAGATCCGCACGTTCAACCCGGGACTGCATCTCGGCCAGGAGGTCACCGAGGTGGTGCCGCGCGCCGATGGTCGGTTCGATGTGGCGACGAGCCGCGGCCTGCGCTTCGATGCCGGCGCGGTCATCATCGCAGGCGGCGTCGGCTCCTTTCAGCCGCGCAGGCTCAGCGTCGAGGGCGCCGACCGCCACGAGGGCACGAGCATCCACTATCGCGTGAAGGACGCCGCACGGTTCGTCGGCAAGGACCTCGTGATCCTGGGCGGCGGCGACTCGGCGCTCGACTGGACGCTGGAGCTTGCGGACAAGGCCGGCAGCGTCGTGCTGATTCACCGCCGCGCCGAGTTCCGCGCCGCGCCCGCCTCGGTCGCCAAGATGCTCGCGCTGTGCGAGGAGGGCCGCCTCGACTTCATGGAGGGTCAGGTGCAATCGCTCGTCGAGCAGGACGGGAAGCTCAAGTCTTTGCGGGTGCTCGCCCGCGACGGCGTCACGCGCACGGTGTCGCTCGATCAGCTGCTGGTGTTCTGGGGCCTCCACCCCAAGCTCGGTCCCATCGCGCAGTGGGGCCTGCAGCTGCAGCGCCGCAACATCCTCGTCGACACCGCACGCTTTGAGACGAGCGTGCCGGGGATCTTCGCGGTGGGCGACATCAACGAGTATCCGGGGAAGAAGAAGCTGATTCTCTCCGGCTTCCACGAGACCGCGCTCGCGGCGTTCGCGGTCAAGGAGCGGCTGAACCCCGGCGAAAAGGTGCACCTGCAGTACACGACCACGAGTCCGCTCCTGCAGAGGCGGCTCGGCGTGTCCGGCGAGCGCGGTGCCAGCGAGGGCGAGGAGCGCACCGCCGTCCGCGCCTGAGATAGGCAGTTCCCCTTATTTGCCGCCCGCGGGGGCGCAAGCGGACAATAGCGCGCATGAGCACGCGCGCGATCGAGCTGCTGCGCACGCTGCGGAGTCGCCGCATCGCGATCTGGTCGGCCGTTGCGGCCGCGCTAGTTGGTGTGTATACGCTCGCGGGCTTCTTTCTCGTCCCGCGTATCGTGCGCTCGCAGGCCCTAAGCTTCGTCCAGCAGAATTACGGGCGCAGCCTGACCTTGGGCGAGGTGCGCTTCAATCCGTTCACCCTGACGCTGCGGCTGCGCGATGTCTCCTTCCCCGACAGTGCGGGCGAGCCGCTGGCTGGCCTCGGCGGTCTGCTCGTCAATGCGCAGCTCTCGAGCATCTGGCGCCGCGGCCCCGTCTTCAAGGACATCGAGCTGGAGCGGCCCTTTGCGCGCGTGATCATCCGCCCGGACGGCTCGCTCAACCTCGCTGATCTTGGCAAGCCGTTCGAGGGCAAGCCCAAGGCACCCCAGCCCGCCAAGCCTGCCGCGCCGCTGCGAGTCTTCATCACCCGTCTCGTGCTGGTCGACGGGCGGGTCGCGTTCGAGGACCGCACCCACCCCACGCCCTTCGCCACTGAGCTCGCGCCCGTGAACCTGGAGCTGCGTGATTTCAATACCCTCGGCACGGGCAACGATGCGTACTCGCTGAGCGCCGCCACCCAGGCCGGCGAGCGGTTCGACTGGAGCGGCACGCTCGGCATGACCCCCTTCGGCTCGCGCGGCCACTTCGCCGTCTCGCAGCTGCAGGCGCGCACGATCTGGAGCTATCTGCGCAGTAGCGTCCCCTTCGAGCTGTCCTCGGGCGTCATCGACCTGGCCGGCGACTACGAGCTGACCACCGGCGGCAGTGCGCTCGGATTGCTGCTCGCGGTGAGCAACGTCAGCCTCAAGGATCTCGGCGTCAAACCCGCCGGCGCGGCCCAGGACTACGTGCATCTCGCGCAGCTGCAGGTTGCAAACACGCACTTCGACCTCGCGCAGCGGGCGGTAGACGTCGGTCCGGTGCGGCTCTCCGGCGGCATCATTCACGCCTGGCTCGATCAGTCCGGCGCGCTCAATCTGCTCGACCTGTACGGGGCGAAGTCCGCCGCAAAATCGACCGGCACGAACGCGGCCGCTCCGCCCTCGGGGACCGCGGCACCCCCGGCCTCGGGAGCCTCGACCCCGCCGCCGCCCTCCTGGAAGATCGCGGTGCCCGATATCGCACTCGAGGGCTGGACCGTCACGGCCGAGGACCGGCAGGTGCAGCCTACCGCCGCACAGGCGCAGCTCGACAACCTGAACGTGCATGTCACGGGCTTCAGTACGGCAGCCGATGCCAAGCTCACGATCACCACCAGCCTGCGCATCAATCAGACCGGCAAACTGAGCGCGACGGCGACGCTCGCGCCGGGCGGCGCGGTGCAGGCCCATGCCGAGCTTGCGCAGCTCGACCTCACGGCGGTGCAGCCCTACCTCGCGCAGCGCACCGCCCTCAGCCTGCTCTCCGGGCAGCTCGATACGAAAGTCGACTTCGGTCGCGGGGCCGACGGCGTGATCGCGGTGTCCGCCGATGCGACCGTCAACAAGCTGCGCACGGTGGACGATGAGCTCGAGAAGGACTTCGTGAAGTGGGACCGCCTCACCGTCGAGAACATTCAGTACCGCTCGAAGCCCCAGAAGCTCTCGATCCGCAGCATCACCGCCCAGGCCCCCTACGCGCGCGTGATCGTGGCCGCGGATCGCACGCTGAACCTTGCCGAGGCCTTCAGTACGCAGAGCGCGCTCAAGCGCGCGCAGGCCGCGGCGGCGGCCGCGGCGAGTGCGCCGAAGCTCAAGCAGACTACGAAGCAGACGGCGGCGGTCGCTGAAAGTCGCGCGCCGCCTGCCCTTGCCATCTCGATCGGCACGGTGCGGGTGCTCAACGGCTCGGCGAACTATCAGGATCTGTGGATTCAGCCGAACTTCGCGATCGGCATTCAGAGCCTGTCGGGCTCGATCACCGGACTTTCGTCCGACCCGCGCTCGCGCGCCAAGATCGAGCTCGACGGCAAAGTCGACCGCTATGCGCCGGCGCGCATCTGGGGCGAGGTCAACCTGCTCGCGGCCGCGCTATACACCGACATCAAGATGAGCTTCAAGGGTGTCGAGCTCTCGAGCGTCACGCCCTACTCCGGGCGTTTCGCGGGCTACAAAATCGAGAAGGGCAAGCTGTCGATCGATCTCGGCTATCACATCGAGAACCGTCAGTTGAACGCCGATCACCATTTCGTGATCGACCAGCTGCAGCTCGGCGAGAAGGTCGACAGCCCCGATGCCGTGAAGCTGCCGCTCAAACTCGCCGTCGCGCTCTTGAAGGACCGCAACGGCGTGATCGACGTACCGCTGCCGATCACCGGCAGCCTCGATGACCCGGACTTTCACATCGGGCCGATCATCTGGCATGCCGTGGTCAACCTGCTCGTGAAGGCGGCCACTGCGCCGTTTGCGCTGCTCGGCCGGCTGTTCGGCGGCGGCGAGCAGATGAACCAGATCGACTTCGACCCGGGGAGCGCGCTGCTCGACAAGGCTGGACAGGAGCGTCTGGCCGGCCTCCTCAAGTCGCTGCAGGAGCGGCCCGGACTCGAGCTCGATGTGCCGAGCGTCGCCTCACCGACCCTGGACAAGGCCTCCCTCGCCGCCCGCCGGCTGCATCAGCAGCTCCTGACGCTGCACCGGCGCGAGCTCGCGCGCGGAGCCCGTGGGTCGCCCGCCGACGATGAGGCCGCGCTCGCCGACCCGCGCGAGCACTACCGTCTGCTGCTGCTCGAGTATCACGCCGAGCTCGGTGTGCAGGCCCCGCTGCCCCCAGAAGCGCAGGCGATCGAGGCGGCCAAGCACGCGAAGGAACAGCCGCCGCTTGAGCCGGCGATTACGGCGCTCGAAGGGGCCCTCGCCGCCCGCGTCGTGGTCAGCGACAACGAGCTCGAGGCTCTGGGCAAGCAGCGCGCGCAAGCGATTCAGGACGCGTTGCTCTCCGGCGGCGCCGTGGATCCGGCGCGAGTCTTCATGATCGCGGGGCCGGCCGATGCCGCCGCCGACGGCAAGGTGCGGGCCGAGCTCAGTCTCAAATAGTCGCAAGCGGCGGCGAAAAAAACAGGGGGGCAGCATGTCACTGACCAAGCGGCTGAGTGCGGAGTTCATCGGCACGTTCTGGCTCGTGCTCGGGGGGTGCGGCAGCGCGGTGCTCGCCGCCAAGTTTCCTCAAGTCGGTATCGGGCTCGCAGGCGTTGCGCTTGCGTTCGGTCTCACGGTGCTGACGATGGCATTCGCCATCGGGCACATCTCGGGGTGTCACTTGAATCCGGCGGTTACGCTCGGACTTACGGTCGGCGGACGCTTTCGCGCGGCAGAGGTGCTGCCCTATGTACTCGCTCAGGTGCTCGGCGCGATCGCCGCGGCCGCGGTGCTCTACCTGATCGCAAGCGGCAAGCCTGGGTTCGACCTGAGCGGCGGCTTTGCCGCCAACGGCTACGGCGCGCACTCGCCGGGCGGCTATTCGCTCATCGCCGCACTCGTCACCGAGTTCGTGATGACGCTCATGTTCCTGATCGTGATCCTGGGCGCCACCGATCGGCGTGCACCGGCCGGATTCGCCGCAATCCCCATCGGGCTTGCGCTCACGCTGATTCACCTCATCAGCATTCCCGTCACCAACACGTCGGTGAATCCTGCCCGCAGCACCGGGCCCGCCCTGTTCGTCGGCGGGTGGGCGCTCGAGCAGCTGTGGCTGTTCTGGGTTGCGCCGCTCGCCGGCGCGATCGTCGCGGGTGTGCTCTACCGCTGGCTGAGCGAGGACACCCCCGCAAGCTAGGCGCGCGCCAGCGCGACGAGCGCCTGTGCGATGCGCGCGATGCTCGGAATGGCCGCCGCCAGCAGCACCGGGCTGTGCGGGCTCGGGATGTCGGGCATGGCGAGTCGCTCGATCGGCGCCTCGAGGTGGTAGAACGCCTCGCGGGCGAGGACCGCCGCGATCTCGGCGCCGAAGCCGCCCGTGAGATTGTCCTCGTGGACGATGAGACAGCGCTGGGTCTTCTGCACCGAGGCGAGCACGGCGTCACGGTCCCAGGGCGAGAGCGTGCGCAGATCGAGGAGCTCGGCGTCGATGCCGGAGCGCGTGACAGCCTGCTCGCAGCGCTCGACCATCGCGCCCCAGGTCACGATCGATAGCGCCGCGCCCTCGCGGATGCAGCGTGCCCGTCCATAGGGAATGACGAAGTCATCGCCCGGATACGGGCGTCGTGCCCACGCGGCATCGAGCATGGCTCGGTGCTCGAAGAAGATCGTGGGATCGTTCGAGCGCATCGCGGCGCGCAGCAACCCGACGGCGTCCTCGGCGTTCGAGGGGACGGCGACCTGCCAGCCGATGCCGTGTACCCAGGCGACCTCGTTGGTCTGGCTGTGCCACGGATCCCCGCACTCAATCAGCTCGCTCCGCACCGCTCCGGAGGCGTCATGGTGAGCGTGACGCTTGAGCGTGAAGCCGCCTGGCATGCGCACCACGATGGGAGCCGCGAAGCGATTGTGGGTGCGCCAGCGCAGCGTGCCGCAGTCGTTGAGCTGCTCCGCGGCCGGATCGGCGTACTTGCGGAACTGAATCTCCGCGACGGGCTGCAGGCCCGCGAGGGCCATGCCGATGGCGCGGCCGATGATTCCTTCCTCCGAGAGGCTCGTGTCGAAGACGCGGGCGCGGCCGTGCGTGTCGGCAAGACCGATCGTCGCACCGTGCACGCCGCCCTTGGCGCCCACGTCCTCGCCGAATACGACCAGCCGATCGTTGATCGCAAGCTCGTGATCGAGCGTGCGACGGATGGCCGTGAGCATGTTGATGCGGACTCGCTCCGGCTGTGCCGCGGTGCTCGCGGGCAGCGGTGGGCGTCCTTCGGGTGCCACTCCACCCTGCTGCTGCACCACGGGCGCGCCATCGGCGCTGCGCTCGCAGAACACGTGCCGCTCGAGCTCGCGCGGATCGGGCAGCTCGCGACGCAGGGCCCGCTCCAGCGCGGCCTCGGCATCAGCGCGCCCCTGAGCGGCGAGCCGCTGCCACTCGGCCTCGCTCAACTGCGCCGGCACCAGAAAGCGCTCCAGACGCGGCAGCGGATCACGCTGCCGCTCGAGCGCGAGCACCCCCGCAGGCTTGTACGCCTGCGTGTCCTGAGCGGAGTGGCCGCACAGCCGTGCCACCGAGAGCTTCAGCAGCACCGGTCCGCCACCCTCACGCGTGTCCTGCACCGCGCGCGCCACGAGCTGCGCCGCAGCCTGCGGATCGCTGCCATCGCCCTCGAGGATCGCCAGCCCCCGGAAGGCCGCGAGATTCGCGGCGATGTTGCCGCCCGGCGTCTGCAGCTCCGAGCGCACCGAGATTCCGAAGCCGTTGTCCTCGATGTAGAAGAGGACCGGCAGGCGCAGGGTGGTCGCTATCGTGAGCGCTGACCAGAAGCCGTTGCTCGCGACCGAGGCATCCCCGCCGTGCGCCACCGCAATGCTGTGCGCATAGCGTGCATCGTTGAGCGTATCGCGCCGATAGCGGATGGCCTGAGCCCACCCGACCGCCGGCGTGTACTGGGTTCCCACGCCTCCGCAGCTCGGCAGTACCGTCGCGCTGGAGCCGCGCGGCAGATTGAAAACCACGCCGATATCGCGGCCGTCGCTGAAGGAGCCGGCACGTGCCAGCGAGGCCGCAAGCGCCTCCTCCAGGTTGAGCCCGAGCGAGAGCAGCAGCGGTCGGGAGCGATAGTAGACGCTCACGCCGTCGTGCGGATCGCTGAGCTGCTCCCCGAGCAGCGCCTGCCCGAGCTCGTGCCCGCGCGCCGAGAACTGATGCAGCACGCGGCCTTCCGGTACGAGGCGCGACTCCTCGATCGCATCGAGCGCGCGGGATGCGTTCAGAACGTAGGCGATGTGGCGCCAGTCGGGGAGCTCCGCGATCGAAGGTCCGAAGCACCTCGAGGCCGAGGCAGAAGGCGCATCCACTGGCTTGCCCCCGAGGGCTGCAGTCATGCGGATCAGCATATGCTCTATTTTTGGAAATTAGCTTGCGTCAGTTGCCCTCTATAGGCGATTTCGAGCAATATCCTTTCCTAGATACCCATCCCTGCGAAAATCCTATGGCTAAAGAGCTCGATCGCCTGGACCGGCGGATCCTCAATGAGCTGCAGGCAGATGCCCGACTCAGCAATCAGGAGCTCGCCAAGCGCGTGGGCCTGTCCGCTGCGCCATGCTGGCGGCGCCTGCGGCGGCTCGAGACGGAGGGGTTCATCGCCGGCTACGCGACGCTGCTCGACGGCGCCGCGGTGGGCCTGCCGATCATCGCCTATGCGCTGGTGTCGCTCGAGAATCACCACCCTGAAAACGTGCGCCAGTTCGACCAGCTCGTGAGCGAGCGCGCCGAGGTGCTCGAGTGCCACTCGATGAGCGGCCCGAACGACTACCTGCTGCGCATCGTGGCGGCCAGCATCGAGGCCTACGAGCATTTCCTGTCGACGCAGGTCCTGCAATGCGCGGCGGTACGCTCGGTGAACACGAGCTTCGTGCTGCGCACCAAGAAGGCGACGACGCGCCTGCCGGTGCAGTAGCTACGCGGTGGCGGGAACGTAGGTCTTCAGGCGCTGAGCGAAGTCGCGCAGTGCCCGGATGCCGCTCGCCTCGGCCTGCGCGCACCACTCCCGCAGCTGTGCGACCGCATTCGCCGCGTTCGGCGAGGTCTCGTTCCACAGCCGCTGCAGGCGCTCCCTGAAATCCACCACCGCGCGCAGCACCTCGTGCTGCTCGAGTGCGGCCTGTACGCGGCGCAAGCGGTCCTCGCCGAGCAGGCGGGGATTGCGCAGCAGCAGTCGTGCCAGACGCGAGGGCAAGGCGCCGTGCACGTCGCGCTCGGCAAGCTCGCGGCACACCGGATGCACCACGCGGCGTGCGTAGTCCCTGAGCACGTGCATGCGGTTGGTGAACAGCGCCTGCGCCGTGGTCGAGTCGAGGGTGCGGCGCTCGGCCTCGCGATGCGGCGTGGGGGCGACCCATTTCACGCGCGCAAGGCCGAGAGCGCTGAACACGCGCACGAACAGCCAGCCAGGATCGAACTCCCAGCGCTGCACGGAGAAGCGCGCGGAACGTGGAAAGGCGTGATGGTTATTGTGCAGCTCCTCGCCCGCGATCAGTAGGCCCCACGGCACGATGTTGGTGGAGGCGCAATCCGTCTCGAAGCTGCGGTAGCCGACGGCATGACCCATGCCGTTGATTACACCGGCCGCGAACAGCGGCTGGGCGGCAATGTGTACCGCGGCCATGATGATGCCCGGCACCCCGAACAGCACGAGCTCGGCGACCACGAACAGCACAAGTCCGAGGGATGAGTGCGGGGTGTACAGGTGACGCTCGAGCCAGTCATCGGGCGTACCGCGCCCGAAGTGATCTTGCACGGTCGCATCGCGGGCTGAGGCGACGTAGAGCTCGTACCCCTCGCCCAGGACGCGCTTCAATCCGTAGATCACCGGGCTATGCGGGTCGCCCTCGCGATCGGCGAACACGTGATGCTTGCGATGCACGGCCACCCACTGTTTGGTGACCGTGCCGGAGCTGAACCACAGCCAGAAGCGGAAGAAGTGGCGCAGCGCAGGGTGCAGCTCGAGCGCATCGTGAGACTGCTCGCGATGCAGGAACACGGTGATGCCGAGGAACATGAGCTGGATGAGCGCGAAGGTCACGAGCGCATAGCCCCACCAGGGCAGCGGAACCAATCCATACAGGAATTGCACGCTCATTGACTCCCCCCAGAGCCTGCCGCCTCGAAGCCAGCCGCCCTGAAGAATACGGAAAATGCCCCCGAATCGTAAAGAATGCGCTCATTTCAGCCCACCTGCAGCACTATCTTGCCGATGTGCTCGTCCGCCTCCATGAGCTCGTGGGCCTTGGCAGCCTCGGTGAGGGCAAAGCGCGCGTAGATGGGCGGCGCCTGCAGCCCGCTTGCGAACCGGGGCCAGACCTGCATCTCGAGGGCACGCGCGATCCGTCCCTTCGCCTCGACCGACTGCGGCCGCAGCGTCGCGCCCATCAGGCGCAGACGCTTGCTGAGGACGGTACGCAGATCGAGCTCGCCGCGCGCACCGCCGAGGAGTGCGATCAGCGCGATGCGTCCCTCGACGGCGGCGGCGCGCAGATTGCGCTCCAGATAGGCACCGCCGACGATGTCGAGGATCACGTTCGCCCCCTGACCCCCGGTCGCCTCCCGCACACGCTCGACGAAGTCCTCGTCGCGATAGTTGATCGCCGGGTCCGCGCCCAGGGAGGTGCAGGCGGCACACTTGCGCGCGCTGCCGGCGGTCGCCATGACGCGCGCCCCGAAGCTGCGGGCGAGCAGGATGGCCGTGGTCCCGATGCCGCTTGCGCCCCCGTGCACCAGCAGGCTCTCGCCCGAGGTCAGCCCCGCGCGCAGGAACACGTTCAGGTAGACGGTGAAGAACGTCTCCGGAAGCACCGCCGCCTCCTCGAGTGTGAGCGAGGCTGGGGCGGGCAAGCACTGCACGGCCGGGGCGCGCACGTATTCGGCATAGCCGCCGCCGGCGACCAGTGCGCACACCTTCCCGCCCGGGGCGAGCGATTTCACATCGGGGGCCGCGTCGACGATCTCCCCCGCCACCTCGAGGCCGGGAATGTCCGTCGTTCCCGGCGGCGGTGGATAGCCTCCCTGACGTTGCATCACATCGGGGCGGTTGACACCGGCGGCTGCGACCCGGATCAGCACCTCCCCGGGCCCGATCTGCGGCACCGGGCGCTGGACCGGCTTGAGCACCTGGGGGGGACCGGGCACGCCGATCTCAACGGCGGTCATCGTTTCGGGAAGGGTCACGAGTTACTTCCTCCCGGCGAGCGCATCCGCGAGCGCGCGCCAGGAAAACGGCTCGGCGTACTCGAGGTGTGCGCGAGCCATGGCCTCCACGAGAGCGTCGTGGCGTCGTGCGGTGGCAGCCGCCATCAGCGGCTCGAATCCCGCATCCTCGAGCGTGCGCGCCACCTCGCGCATCTCCGCGGCGCGACGGCGACCGTGCTCGGCGACCCGGCTGACCAGATAGTCCGGCAGGGCCCCGGTCCAACCCATCGAGGGGAACGTGCGCTCGAGCGATGCCAGTACTTGCGTCTCGACCCCGAAGTGCCGCGCGGCAAGCAGGCTCTCCAGCGTCAGTGCCTCGAGCCCTTTGATGAGGATGCTGCGGCACATCTTCACCGCGGATGCGATGCCCACCTCGGCGGCGATGGCCGTCGCGTTCATGCCGAGCCCGCGCAGCGCGGCCGCAAGCTCCTCGGCACGGCGCCCGCCGAGCAGCATCGCAACCGCCAGGCGCTGCGGGGGCACGGGCGCCATGACAGCGGCCTCGACGTAATCCGCGCCTGCGCGCTCGACGATGGCGGCGTTGCCGCGCTTGGTCGCCGGGGATACCGAGTTGATGTCCAAAAACAGCTGCCCGGCTCGCAGTGCCGGCGCGCAGGCCTGCGCCACCTCGCTGGAGGAGCTCGCGGTGACGGCCGAGATCACCAGATCGGCCCCCGCCACCGCCTCGAGCGTCGTGGCCGCGACCCGCACCCGCGCGCTCGTTGCCTTGCGCACCATGCGCTCGCGTGCTGCCGGGTCCTCGAGCAGCACATCGTACATGCCGACCTCGTGGCCACCCTTGGCGAGATCCTCACCGAAGATGCTCCCGGCCTCGCCGAAGCCGACGATCGCAACGCGTTTGAGGCTCAAGCTCACGCGCGCCCCGCCCCCAGGCGCTCGAGCCAGCTGCGCAGCGCGCCATTCACCTCGACCGGCCGCTCCATGGTCGCCATGTGACCGCACAGCGCGACCGTCACGAGCGTGCTGCGCGGGATTGCCGCGGCCATCTCCTGATGTGCCGCGACCTTCGACCACGCATCATCGGCCCCGCACAGCACGAGAGTCGGGCTCGCGATGCCCGGCAGCAGCGGCATCGCATCCGGACGATCGATCAGCGCCCGCACCTGCGCGGCAAACACCTGCGGTGATTTGCGCTCGAACATGGCGACGATGCGCTCGATGAGCGTGCGATCGGTCAGCCGCTCGAGATACACCATGGGGATCTGCAGCCAGCGCCGGGCGACCGCGCCCATACCCTCGCGCCGCGCCAGCGCCACCAGGGCCTCCCGCTCGGTCCGCTCACGCTGACCGGCCTCGCCCGCCGGCATCGGACGGGCGCCCGTATCGAGCAGCGCGACGCCGTCGATACGTTGCGCGGCACGCCGCACGACCTCGAGTGCGACGCGGCCGCCCATGGAGTGGCCCGCGATCGCAAAGCGGGGTGGCGCGGCTTCAATGATCGCCTCGGCCATCGCGCCGAGCGAGTCGAGTGCGCGGTGATCGGCAATCCGTATCGCTGCGAGATCCGCGAGCGCCGCGGCCTGTGCGGCCCAGACCTCGGCATCGCACGCGAGGCCGGGAACCAGGATCAGAGTCTGTGACGGCATAGCGGGGTAGAATGGATCTACGATGCGTTCTCGCTGCTCGGCGCCGATTCTCGCTCACCGTGAAACAACTTGACACCCGTCCCACGCTCGACGGCACCGCATTCGCCTCCGCCACGGAGCGGCTGGGATATCTGGGACTCCCGCCCCCTGAGCCGGGAGAGCTCACCCCGGTGGCGCCGGGTGTTCACTGGCTGCGCATGCCGCTGCCGATGGAGCTCGATCACATCAACCTGTGGCTGCTCGAGCACGAGGATGGCTTCGTGCTCGTCGACACCGGACTTGCCTGCGAGCCTGCGCGGACGGCGTGGGAGCATCTGGAGCGTGAGCTGCTCGGGCGACGGCCTTTGAAGCTGATCCTGCTCACCCACCTGCACCCCGACCACGCAGGGCTCGCCGCGTGGCTGCAGTCGCGCCATGGGGTGCCGGTGTGGGCCTCGCGACTGACGGATCGCCAGATCGGCATGCTCTTGACCCCGCTCGACGAGCGCGAGATCGCCGAGCGCACGCGCTTCTTCCATCATCACGGTGTTGCCGATGCGAACGAGATCGGCAACGTACTGCGCGGCGATCGCTATCGCTCGGTGGTGAGCGGCCGGCCGAGCATCGCCCATTGGCCCGCGGGTGGCGATGAGGTGCGCTGGGGCGGGCGCAGCTGGGCATTCATCGAAACCGCCGGACACGCCGCCGGGCATCTGTGTCTGTACTCGCGCGAGATGGGCATTCTGGTGAGCGGCGATCAGGTGCTGCCGACGATCTCACCGAACGTGAGCCTGAACTCCTGGAGCGGCGACCCCAATCCGCTCGCCTCCTTCCTGGACTCGCTCGAGCGACTCGCCCGGCTCGACCCGGACACACTGGTGCTGCCCTCGCACGGGCGGCCGTTCCGCGGCCTCGGCGAGCGCGCGGCGGACCTGCGCGCCCATCACGAGCAGCAGCTTGCGCGTCTCATCGACGCCTGCGCGACCCCGCTCACTGCCTACGAGACGCTGGGCGTGCTGTTCCGGCGCTCGCTGCGCGGCTTCCATCAGTACCTGGCGCTCGGCGAGGCTCTCGCACACCTCGAGTACCTCGCGGCCGCCGGTCCCCTCGTGCGCATCACCGACGCGCAGGGAATCATCCGCTTCCGGCGGGCGTAGCAAGGCTCTGCGCCGGCAGCTGCTCCGGTCGGGGGCCGCCCGTCGCCCAGTCGAGCAGCTCGGCGGTGTGCACGACCGGGACGCACGCTCGGCTTGCCAGCTGCGTGATGCAGCCGATATTGCCCGCCGCCACGACCGCCGCGCCGCTCAGTGCGACGTGCTCGAGCTTGCGGTCGCGCAATCGGGAGGCGAGCTGCGGCTGCAGGATGTTATAGGTGCCGGCGGAGCCGCAGCACAGGTGTCCCTCGCCGATCTCGCGTACGCTGAACCCGGCCTGCGCGAGCAGCGAGCGCGGCGCCTCGGAGATCCGCTGCCCGTGCTGCAGCGAGCACGCCGAATGATAGGCGACGGCGAGACCGCGACCCGCGACGGGCCTCGGCAGTCCGGCCGTGTGCACGACTTCGGTCAGATCGCGGGTGAGCGCACTCACGAGCTGCGCGGCGCGCGCGAGGGCGTGGGCGCGGAACAGGTGCCCGTAGTCCTTGAGCTGCGCGCCGCAGCCCGATGCGGTTGCCACGACGACATCCACGCCGTGCCGGGCGCGTTCGGCGAGGATCCGATCGATGACCTGTGCGGCAAGCGTGCAGGCGTGCTCGTCGCGGCCGAGGTGATGCACCAGCGCCCCACAGCAGCCCTCGATCGTCACCACATCGAAGCCTGATCGCCGCAGCAGGCGGGCGCTGGCCGCATGGGTCGCGCCCGCGAGCACCGACTGTGCACAGCCGGCGAGGAGTGCGATGCGTCCGCGGCGCGTGCCTTGTGCCGGGCCGTCGGTGGCCGCAAGGTGCACGCGCGGCGGCACGCGAGCGGGTGAAAGCGCGAGCAATGCCTGCAGTTGCTGCGGCAGCCGCCGCTCGATGGCACGTGCGAGCCGCGGCATGGCCGTCGCGAGGCGGTGCAGCGCAGCTGCGAGGGCCAGGCTCGCGCGCAGCCGCGCAGGATAGGGCAACGTGTACGCGAGCAGCGCGCGCAGCAGCCGCTCGCCCAGCGGGCGAGCGTAGGTGCGCTCGACATGCACCCGCGCCTGGTCGATCAAGTGCTGATAGTGAACCCCCGAGGGACAGGTGGTCATGCAGCCGAGGCAGGACAGACAGCGGTCCAGGTGCGCCACCACCGCCGCGGTGGCGGGGGCGGAGTGCTCCAGCATTTCCTTGATCAGGTAGATGCGGCCGCGCGGACTGTCGAGCTCATCGCCCAGCAGCACGTACGTCGGACAGGTTGCGGTACAGAAACCGCAGTGCACGCACTTGCGCAGGATCCCATCGGCGGCGGCGAGGTCCGGATTTGCGAGCTGCTCGGGCGTGAAGCTCGTCTGCATCAGCTCATGCGTCCCGGGTTCAGCCGTCCGACGGGATCGAAGGCGGACTTGAGGCGCGCCGCGACTGCCGCAAGAGCCGGTGGCAGCGGCGGGAAGACGCGCGTCACGGCCCGCACCTGCGGCGGTGCCTTGATCAGCGTGGCATGACCTTCGCGTACGACCGCGCGGATGCGCTCGGGGTCACACGAGCGCAGACCGATCCACACCAGGCCCCCGGCCCAGTCGACCAGGTAGCGCTCGGGCCGCAGCTCGCGCAGGATGCGCGGCGCATCGGTCGGGGGCACCGACAGGCGCCACACGATCGGCGCCGCGGCGAGTGGCGCCGCCGCGCCGACCCGGACCCACCAGCTGCGCGAGTCCTCGCCCGCGAGCTCCGCGCGCAGCGGCACGCCCAGCAGCTCGATGAGTCGCGCCGCGCGCACCCGCACCGACTCGGGGATCCCTTCGAGCCGCAAGGCGAGGCCGTGCTGCGGCTCGAGCGCCGCCGCCGTGACCTCGCAGGAGCTGCCGAGCGCCCGTGCGAACACACTCACGGCCGCCTCGGGCTCGAGCGCCTCGAACAGCAGCGTGCAGTCGTGCTCGGCTGCCGGTAGCACGCGCACGGTGACCTCCGTCAGAACCGCGAGCGTCCCCCATGAGCCGGCGATGAGCTTCGGCAGGTCATAGCCGGTCACGTTCTTTACGACGCGACCGCCGCCGCGAAAGCGCTCGCCGCGGCCGCTGACGGCGTGAAAGCCGAGAAAGTGATCGCGCGCCGCTCCAGCGCTCAGGCGGCGCGGGCCCGAGCTGTTCGAGGCGAGCACGCCGCCGATCGTCGGTGTCCCCGAGTCGCCGAGCAGCGGCTGTGGATCGGGTGGCTCGAAGGCGAGACGCTGGCGATGCTGCCCGAGGAGCGCCTCGATCTGGGCAAGCGGCGTCGCCGCGCGTGCGGTGAGCACGAGCTCCGCGGGCTCGTAGGCGACGATGCCGGCGAGCGCGGCGAGCTCGAGTGCATCTGCTGCGACTGG
>Ga0335081_10005061_pt1 | contig 20834 bp, 17 predicted proteins | sample Lox_Sample_35_FD_206713 | JGI IMG/M metagenome (GOLD analysis project Ga0335081, IMG submission 206713) | Soil microbial communities from Loxahatchee National Wildlife Refuge, Florida, United States - Lox_Sample_3.5 | ecosystem: Environmental > Terrestrial > Soil > Wetlands | place: USA... | reverse complement strand
CTCTCGATGCACGCGTGAAACGGATACGCGAAGAGTACGAGCAGTCGGAGGCCAAGATGAAGCACATGCTCGCCGGGCAGTTGAAACAAGCCGCCGCGCGACTGGAGAAATAAAAACTCTGGCACTTAGTCGTACGCGGTCTCCCGCGGGCGACGGCACACGAACGAGGTAAGAGTGGCGAGGGACGCCCACTCAACGTAGCAAAACTTGGTCCCCTCAGAGGAGCTTCCCGCTCCTGAGAAGGGATGAAGAAATCAATGGCAAGAAAGCATGGAGGTTAAAAGTGGCACAACTGATTGTAGTTGGATTCAAGAAAGATATGTACCGGGCTTCAGAGGTTCTTAACAAGCTCAGTGCAATGGACGATAAGTGGGCGGTCGATCTTCGCGATGCCGTCGCAGTCTATCGGGACTATAACGGCAAGCTGCGGGTGGATCAGAGCTACCAGATGACCACCGGCGAAGGCGCCGGATGGGGGGCCTTTTGGGGGGCCTTGATTGGATCGCTGATCGCGATGCCATTCACTGCCGGGGCGAGTGGCGCAGTCCTCGCGGGAACGCTCGCTGCGGGAGCCGTGGGTGGCGGCTTACTAGGCGCCACGGGCGGCGCAATCGACGCGAACTGGTGGAAGTCCGAATTCGGCATCCCGGAGGAGTTCGTTAAAGGCACCGGAGGCATGGTCCAGCCGGGCGACTCAGCAATCCTTGCGCTGGCGCGCTCGGTCGACCCGACTCAGGTGGCTGAACAGTTCCGTGGTTACGGCGGTACGGTGCTTCAGACGACACTCTCCAAGGAGCAGTCCGACAAGATCCAAGCCGTGCTAGACGGACGCCACACGATGAAAGCAGCGTAGCACTTGGGCGCTGGTGGCGCCGCCGTGACCTTTGCGGCAGCGCCACCTCGGCTCCGGAGTTGGGCCAACCTGGACGAACAGAAATTTGGCGAACGGGTCTATCGGTCGCCAAGAGGTAGTCGGCGCCCTAATGCGCACTCGCAAGCCGAGGAGAAATAGCCCCGCGAGTTGACGGGGCGGAGATCCAGCGGTGAGTGACAGCGTCTCGATTCGTGGCCGGATCACTGTTGAAAGCTCGGGCGAGATGCGCACAGCGCTGGCCAATGCCCTGCGTACAAAACCGGGTAGCCTGTCCGTGGATCTGTCCGGGGTCTCTTATATCGACACCTCGGGGTTGGCCACGCTGGTGGAGGCGAACCGGATTGCACGCAAGCAAGGCACGCGGCTGATCCTGGGCGGGATCCACGATCAGCCGCGCTACCTTTTTGAGATCACGCATCTCGATCGCCTGTTCGACATGGCTGGACAGGAGGCAAGTACATGAACGTACTGGAAGTCATCGGCGGCGGCGCCATCCGCGGACTTGCATATATTGGCGGACTCACGATTCAGGGCTGGTCGGGTCTGCGCGCCACACCCCGTGTGCTGCCGGTCGTGGGTAAGCGCGGACGCTGGCGAACAGCGTTGCGCCAGATGGCGGCTATCGGCGTAGATGCGCTACCGACGGTCGCCATCATGTCCGTGTGCGCGGGATTCATCCTGGCCATGCAAGCCGGGGCCGAACTGCGGAGGTTCGGAGCGCTGCAGTATGTCATGGACACCGTGGCGATCGGGTTCACGCGCGAACTGGGTCCGCTGTTGACGGCCTTCGTTGTGAGCGGCCGATCGGGATCGGCATTTTCCGCCGAAATCGGAACCATGGTGGTCACCAACGAGATCGACGCGCTCCGCACCATGGCGATCGATCCGATCGAGTTTGTGCTGGCGCCGAAGTACCTCGCGGCGATGATCACAATCCCCTGCCTGAGCATCATGAGCAACGCGTTTGGCATCCTGGCCGGCGCCGGGTTTATGTACATCACCACTAGGTATACGCTCTCCATGTATCTGCGGTATGTCGCCGACTCGATCGAACTGCATGATGTCTTCACCGGGCTGCTGAAGAGCCTGGTGTTCGCGATCATTATCGTCAACGTCGGATGCCTGGAAGGCTTCAGAACGCGAGGGGGACCGGACGCAGTGGGGCGGTCGGCAACTTCCGCCGTGGTCTGGTCGACCTTTTTTGTAATCCTCGCCGACGTGTTTTTCACGGCGATCTTTTATCTGGTGCATAAGGGTGCATAAGAGTTAGCGTATGGCAGACCCCGTGATCTCAGTCGAGAACCTGACGGTCCAATATGGGGATCATCGTGTGCTGAATGGCGTGAGCCTGAACATCGAAGCGGGCGAAGTGATGGCGTTGCTCGGCGGCAGCGGCTCCGGCAAAACCACCATTCTGCGGCACATCATCGGACTCGAGCGGCCAACCTCCGGCACGGTCCGGATCCGGGGCGTCGACATCAATCGCTGCTCGCCGAAAGAACTCAAGGACATCCGGCGCACCATGGGCGTGGCCTTCCAGGAGTGTGCGTTATTCAATGCGATGTCCATCGAAGAAAATGTCGCCCTGCCTCTGCACGAATTGACCAACCTGGCCGACCCCGTCATCGAAATCATGACTTACATGAAACTCGCCGCCGTGGGTTTGGGTCAAGCCGCCAAACAGATGCCTCAAGAATTGTCCGGGGGCATGAAAAAACGCGCGGCCGTCGCCCGGGCTACCGCACTCGACCCCGAGATTTTGGTCTTCGATGAACCGTCGGCGGGCCTGGATCCCATTGTCGCGGCCGGGTTGGACGAACTGATCCTGCTCTTGAAGCGCGCCTTCCACATGACCATCCTGGTCGTGACCCATGAGTTGGCGAGTGCCTTCCGCGTCGCCGACCGTGTGGCCATGCTGGACCGGGGATCGCTCATCGCGGTGGAAAGCAAAGATTCGTTCCAGGCGAGCACCCAGCCTCGCATCCGGCAATTTCTAGACCGTGTTCCCGATCCCATTGCGGAAAATGCGGCCGTTCAAAACCGTATTCGGGAACTGGCGGGTATGACAGGAGCAAAAGGATGAACACCGAGGCCAAAGTCGGCGCCTTCGTTTTGGTCTGCGCGGCGGTGCTGCTCACTACCGTCTATCGCGTGAGCAGCGCTCAGATCAGGGGTGCACGCACCCCCTACAGGACGTACCTGCGGTATGCGGGCGGGTTGGAGCCCGGAGCAGACGTGCTGTTTGGCGGCATCAAGGTGGGTCAGGTGACCGCCGTGCGGCCCGACCCGCAGGACCCCACCCGGATTGAGATTCTGCTGGATGTCAGGCAGGGCACGCCGCTGAACGCCAAGTCCGTGGCTAAGCTTGGATCGGTGACAGTGATTACCAGTCCGGTCATCTCCATCAGCATGGGATCGAATGACGCGCCCCGGTTGCCGGCCAATAGCGTGATTCCATCGCTGGAAACCATCAGCCTGGACGATACCGAGCGTAAAATCGTGGCCCTAGCCGATTCCGCGCAGAGCCTGCTCGAGTCGGTGCACAAAGACGTGAACGATCTCACGGGCGACGCCCGGCAGCTGATGGCGAATCTGAACGACGTCACGGGCAATCCGAATCAGCAGCGTCTGGCTGAGATCCTGGCAAACGCCGATACGATGGTTTCGCGATTGTCGCCGAAGATCGACCAGATCAGCGACCAGGCGCTAAAGCTGACCAATGATGCGAACGGCGTGATGGCGAAGGTAGGGCCGGTCGTGGACAATGCGAATGCAACCGTGTCCAACGCGAATGAGACGATCACGGCGCTCCGCGAGCCGATTCAGGCAGACCTTGCCGAAGTGCGGAAGACGCTCGATCAGGCGCGTGGCCTGATCGTCGATCTGCATGCGGCGATGCGCGCGAAAGACCAAGACGTTACCTACACGCTCGAAAACGTTCGTATGGCTACCGACAACCTGAACGAGCTTACGGAGTCCCTGAAGGAGCGTCCATGGAGTCTGATACGGATTAAGCAGCCGAAGGACCGGAAGGTTCCCCAATGATGAGGAACCCATGAGCACGAAGACTCTGGTGAGCACGAGCGCCTGCGCCGCAATACTGTTGACGGCCGGCTGCGGGGGCGGGATCCGGTATCCGAACTACTACGCGCTGGATCTTCCTCCAGCGCCAGCTCCAGCGGTAAGCGACACGCGCCTTCCGGGCACAGTGGCGGTACGCAGGTTCGAAACCCCGCCTTATCTAAGGCAGGGAAGGATTGTATACCGGCAAGCTCCGGGAGAAATTGGTTTTTACGACTATCACCGATGGGCTGGCGATCCGGGTGAGACGGTTACGACGGCAGTGATCGATTCGCTCCGCTCCTCTCGACTGTTCTCCTTTGTAAAGCGATACGACGGTCAGAACCAGCAGGACTATCTCATGGTCGGCCGGCTCGAACGGCTGGAAGAGATCGATTACAACGGCGGTGTCCGAGTGGAAGCGAAACTATCGGCCGAGCTGGTGAATCTGCGAACCGGCGCCACCGTGTGGACCGGTGATGCAGGTGAAACCTTGCGAGTCGACACCCGCAACGTAAACTCGGTGGTCACGGAAATGAGTCACGCTGTCCAAAAAAGCATCGATCGGCTTGTAGAGAGCTTGGACCAGGAACTCCTGGTGAAATAAGAGGTGATGAGATGAGCGTTCAGAACTTAGCCGAGCCCACTGCCCAAGCTGTGAACGCTCCAGCAGCCGCCAACGGATTGACATCTCAGGAAGCCGAGGCACGACTCAAGCAGTTTGGCCTTAATGACCCCGCACCTCCCAAGCGCCAGTCCGCGGTTCTCGACTTTCTTCGTCTTTTCCTAAATCCACTGGTTTTGATATTGCTGATCGCCGGCGTCAGTTCCGCTTTTCTCGGCGACGCAGCGGACGCGGGGATCATCATTGCGATCGTCCTGCTCAGCAACGTGCTCGACTTCACCCAAACCCACACGTCGCAGAAAGCGATCAAGGAGTTGCAGCAACGCGTCGCACCCACCGCCACCGTGCTGCGCGACGGGAAGTGGCAGGAGCTCCGGCGAATCAATCTCGTTCCCGGTGACGTCGTACGGCTTTCGGCCGGTGATTTGGTCCCGGCTGATGCACGCCTCCTGGGATCCCGGGATCTCTACATTCAACAAGCGGCGTTGACGGGCGAGTCGATGCCGGTCGAAAAGCAGGCGCATGGTGAGGAAGTCTCCACCAAGCCCGATGCGGAGAACATGGTGTTCCTGGGCACTTCCGTCGTCAGCGGAACGGCCACCGCCCAAGTCGTGTGCACCGGCGCCAAAACCTCTTTTGGCGACATCGCCGCCCGGCTCGCCTTGCGCCCCCAGCAGACTGCGTTCGATCAGGGCCTGAAGGACTTCAGTCTCCTCATCACCCGCACCGTGTTCTTCCTGGTCGTCTTTCTAGTCGTGGTCAGTGTGGTCAGGCATCGGGATCCTTTTCAGTCGCTCCTGTTTGCCGTTGCATTGACCGTTGGCCTGACCCCCGAATTCCTTCCCATGATTGTCTCCGTGACCCTCTCCAAGGGCGCACGGGCCATGGCTCGGAAGAAAGTGATCGTCAAACACCTCGCCGCGATCCAGAACTTCGGCAGCATCGACGTGCTGTGCAGTGACAAGACCGGCACGCTCACTAGCGGCAATATGGCCCTTGACCGGTCTCTCAATCCCTTTGGAGATCCGTCGCAGCGAGTATTCACACTGGCATATCTCAATAGCAAGTTCGAGACGGGCATCACAAGTCCGCTCGACATGGCCATTCTGCAAGGCCATGAACCGGAGGATGCGACAGGTTACGAAAAGCGAGACGAGATCCCCTACGATTTCGAGCGTCGCAGGCTGTCAATCGTCGTGGAGTGGCAATCACGGCGGCTATTGATTACAAAGGGAGCACCGGAGGGTATCCTGGCGCGCTCGGTCACTTATGAATCGGACGGCCGCACTGCACCCCTGGATGCAGACGCGCGCGAGCGCTGCCAGAAGACTTACGAAGGATTGAGCCGGCAGGGATTTCGAGTGCTCGCGGTTGCTTACGCCGACGTCGAGGCACGTCCCGACTATTCGGCTGCTGACGAAAAAAACCTCATCCTGGCGGGCTTTCTGACCTTTTCCGATCCGCCTTTGCCGGATGCTGCCAAGACCCTGGCCGCGCTGCGGGGGGACGGGGTGGAAGTGAAGATCATCACTGGGGATGGGGACCTGGTCACGGCTCACGTTTGCAACCAGGTTGGGCTCGAATCGGGCAAGATTGTGCTCGGCGACGAACTCGAGACGATGACTGATGCCGCGTTGGAGCACGTCGCCGAGCAGACCAAGGTTTTCGCTCGAGTGTCGCCGGCGCAGAAGAACCGCATCCTCCTGGCGCTGAAACATCGTGGCCACGTTGTCGGATTCATGGGTGATGGAATCAATGACGCTCCGTCGCTTCACGCCGCCGACGTGGGCATCTCCGTCTCGACGGCCGTGGACGTGGCCCGTGAAGCCGCTGACATCATTCTTATCGAGCCCGGCCTCGACGTTCTCGCCAGCGGCATCCTCGAGGGGCGCAAGGCTTTCGGCAACGTGATGAAGTACCTGTTGATGGGCACCAGCTCGAACTTCGGCAATATGTTCAGCATGGCGGGCGCCTCGCTCTTCCTGCCGTTTCTCCCTATGCTGCCCACGCAAATCCTGCTGAACAACTTCATGTACGATGTGTCGCAAATAACCATCCCGACCGACAACGTGGACGACGACTTTCTCCAGAAGCCAAGGCGTTGGGATATTAGTCTGATCCGGAAGTTTATGGTGTTCATTGGGCCGATCAGTTCGATTTTCGACTTCCTGACGTTCTACGTCATGTTGCACTTCTTCCATGCGGATCAAGTGCTTTTTCACACGGGTTGGTTTGTCGAGTCATTGGCGACGCAAACGCTAGTGATTTTTGTCATTCGCACTGCCAAGAATCCGCTGCAGAGCCGGCCCAGCCGGCCCCTGACAATAACCACACTGGCCATCGTGGCCGCAGGCATTCTATTACCGTACAGTCCGCTGGCGGGCCCATTCGGCTTCGTGCCGCTGCCGGCAGCCTATTTTGCCTTTCTCGCGACAGCTACGATCGTGTACTTGGTCCTCGTGGAATTCGGCAAGCGAATTCTCCTTGGTCGCACTGCCGGGACAAGCACTGAACGGCGCGAAGGAATTGGTCCTAGGTAAGGACGGAACGAAGGAGAATTCTTGAAGTTCGGTGTACTCGCACTCGATTACGATGGCACTATCGCGCACGATGGAATACTCGATCCGGACGTAAAGGCCGCCATCGCAGAGGTGCGTGGGCGCGGAATCGTAGTCATCCTCGTGACCGGCCGCATTCTTTCGGACCTGAAGCGAGTAGCGGGAAATCTGCAGTTCGTTGACGCTGTGGTCGCGGAAAATGGAGCAGTACTTGCCTTTCCGAACGGTCATTCCTGGTTGAGCGGCCATCCTCCACCGCCAGTGTTTCTTGATGAACTCCGCCGCCGTACAATCGATTTCGCCGCGGGCCAATGTATCGTGGAGACCGACGCGGCATTGGCTCCCCGAATCTTGGCCGTCATCCGAGAGCTCGAACTGCCGCTGGTGCTGTTGTTCAACCGTGGCCGCGTCATGGTGCTTCCTCAGGGGATTAGTAAAGCCACTGGGCTTCGCCAAGCACTCACTGCGCTGCGGTTATCGCCTCACAATGCGATTGCAATTGGCGACGCGGAAAACGATCATGACCTCCTCGCGGCTTGCGAGATCGGTGCAGCCGTCGGCTGGGGAAGTCCGGCGCTTCAGAGGAGTGCGGATGAGGTCGTAGGCGGCGATGGTCCCAGTGCCGTTGCCCCGTATATCCGGGAGGCCGCGACAAGTATGCGGCTCCCCCCAGATCGAATTGGCAAGGGTAAAATCATTCTCGGCGTGACCGACAGCGGCGAGCAACTCGGACTGCCGATCCGCGGTCGCAACGTCCTCGTAGCGGGAGACCCACGATCCGGAAAGTCCTGGGCCACGGGGCTCTTCTGCGAACAGCTAATGCTGCACGATTACTGCACATGTGTGATCGATCCGGAAGGCGATTACGAGCAACTGGAAGCTCTACCCCGTGTAGTGGCATGGGGAGGTGACGATCCTCCACCATCATTACCCGATCTCGCTCGCATGTTGCGGCATCCAGACATGAGCGTGGTGATCGACCTTTCACGCGTGCCATACAAAGAAAAGGTCGGCTATTTGAAATCCCTTCTACCGATGCTCGCATCGCTCAGGAGAAACACAGGACTGCCTCACAGAATCGTCGTCGACGAAGCTCATTACTTCCTCCAGGACGCGAACGTCGACCAACTGCTAGACCTTGACTTGGGCGCGTACACGCTTGTCACTTACCGCCCGTCTGATCTTAACTCTGATGTCCGCAAAGCCATGGAAGTCATATGCGTCACGCGCACTACGGACCCGCAGGAGATCAAAGCGATGCAGACGATATTTGGCAACGGCACTGGCGATTGGAGCGCTATGCTTGCAGGATTGGGTGACGGCCAAGCAGTTCTTTTGCCGTGCGCACCAGAAGCGTCGGGGAAGTTGCAGCGCTTCTCATTGATACCTCGCTTGACCGCGCATGTCCGCCATAGGTCCAAGTATCTTGATGTACCGGTAGAGAGCGGACATGAATTCGTGTTCACCGCAGATGGCAGGCCAGTTGGGTCACCAAGTCGAACGTTGCAGGAACTTGTCTCGTCACTTGGAAGTGTTTCGAGTAGTGTGCTTGACGGACATGCCAGTCGAGGAGACTTCTCGCAATGGATCGCGGGGGTGTTTCACGATCATCCGCTTGCATCGGATGTTCGCAAAGTGGAGCAGCGGCATCGCCTCGGTTACGTTGAGAGCCTGCGTGACGAACTGATAAAGGCGATTGTGGAGCGGTATGAAGTTGAATCCGAATTGGCGTTGTAAACAGCAGACCCAATCCCCGCGAGCGCTCCACCATCGGCGTAGGACTCGTTGCCTAAATCGGAACCGCCAGCACCGGAACGGGGCCGAGTTGGATTACCCGATAGCTGGTGGAACCAAACACCGCCAGATCCAACGCGTGGCGGCCATGCACTCCAGTCACGATCACGTCCGAATGCACCTCTGAGGCAAATTGAAGAATTTCTTGATATGCCTTACCCAGGCGCACCGTCAAGTGAATTCTCTTTGAGCTGTGAGCGGCCGGTGGAATCAGCTTCTCAAAATTCTCTCTTGTCGTCATAGCTTCCTTTTCAATCGCCGATGAGCAGGAAGTGCCGTCCAGTACGTGAAGGACGATGACCTCAGCATCGAAGACGTCCGCGAGCGAAAGTGCATATTGCAATGCGCGCTCTGAGTGTGCTGAAAAATCAACACAGCAGAGGATTCGCCGGATTAGGACGGAGTCATCCTGCGAATCCAGCTTGCTGGAATCCGGGGCTGATTGGCGGATGGCCAATACAGGGCACGAACTGTGTCGCAAGACCCGTTCCGTAACTGAGCCTAACATGAGGCGATCGAAGCCGCGCCGGCCGTGGGTTCCCAACACAATTAAGCTGATCGTCCGCTCTCGGGCCAAGCACAGAATTGCATCCGCTGCCGAGCCCTCCTGCACGACGCAGTCGGCCTGAATGCCACCAAACGTCCGTACGAACTGTTGCAAGTCGTTCTGTCCATCATCTACGAGATTCCGGCGGAACTCCAGTAGTTGCGCCGAAGGAGAATAGAAACCGCTGGGATGCTGCCAGAGTTCGACGATGTGCTGCGCAACGAGTGTTGCATGATAGTGGTCCGCCATCGATTGCGTATAGCGATAAGCCTGCGCCGAGACTTCCGAGAAGTCGACCGGACACAGGATGCGCTCAATTCTCACCCCCGTTCTTGTGCCCGCGAATCGTTCAGCGTTCACTAGTTCCATTTGGATTCCTGCTTCCGAGTTCCTTTGAGGAGGGAATCTGAGAGGCGTCCCATCCGCCACCCAGTGCTTTAATCAACTGGACACCTGCCAGCATCCGTTGCATTCGGAAGTTCACGGCCGTTTCCTGATCGTTCAACAAAACAGTTTGGGCAGTGATCACGTTTAAGTACGGATCGATTCCGGCTTTGTACCGCACCTCAGCTTCCCGAAGACTCCGATCGGCTGATTCGATCGCGCCATCCTGTTGCTCGATCGCCAGCGCGAGGATTCTCAGAGCTGCCAGGTTATCTTCGACCTGTTGAAAGGCCGTCAGCACTGTCTCCCTATAGTTCGCGACAGTTCGATCATAGGATGCCTGGAACTGTTGGACCGTGGCCCTGCGCAATCCGGCATCGAAAATCGTCTCGGCTAGGCTCGGACCTACGGACCAAACCCGGCTCGGCCATTCGAGCCACTTTGCAACCGAGAGGCTTTGAAATCCAGCAGAGGCACTCAGTGTGATTGCCGGGAAGAAAGCCGTCTTTGCGATGCCGACCTGTGCATTTGCCTGAGCGACCGCACGTTCCGCAGAGGCGATATCGGGGCGGCGTTCCAGAAGCCCGGAAGGAATCCCAACCGGGATCGATGGAGGAACTGTCTCTACGGCCTCCACGGAAATCGAAAACGTCGATGCAGGTTGGCCTGTCAGAAGTGCGATCGCGTGTTCATACTGGGCGCGGAGAACGCCAAGATTTGTATCCTGCGCTTGCGTGGCCCTTAATTGCCCTTCGGCCTGCGCGACCGCTTCATCGTTGCCGATCCCGGCTATGTATAAGTCGCGCGTGAGCTCGAGTGCCTCCATGTAAGCGCTTACCGTGAAATCGAACAATTGTTTGAGCTCATCCTGCGCGCGAAGCTCGTAGTAATCGGTGGCAAGGTCGGCTTGCGCGGACAGGCGAACATTCTCCAGATCCGCGACACTTGCCTGTGCCGCGAACGTGTTCGCTTTCACCGTGTTTCGAATGCGGCCCCATAGATCGGGCTCCCAGGACGCGGCGAACGGGAACGAATAATTCGTAAACGTGATGCCAAGCGGCTTGCCAAATCCGTTGGACAAACGCGAATTTGTGATGCCCGGATTGGCTGTGAGCGTCGGAAAGTACTGTGCACGGGCTTCCCGAATCATGGCCCGGGCGGCCTGTACATTTGCCGCGGCAGCAGCAATATTCTGGTTCGAAATATTGAGCTTCTCTTCGAGCTGGTTCAACTGAGGGTCTTTGAAACTTTCCCACCACTTGCCACGCACGGCATCATCACGCGGTTGAGCCGACTTCCAATCGCCGTCCACATTCGGCGCACCGAGCTCCTTGTAAGAGGGCGGCACCGGGGCCAAAGGTCTCGTGTACTTTGGGCCGATGATGCAAGCTGTCAGGAACGTCACCACGGCCAAGAGTACGGTGCTTGCCAGGCGTGTGGCGATCTTATGGGAAACTCTTTCCATTCTTCACTCACCGATATAAACGTCGACCAGTTGACCCGGATAGAGGTTCAGGTCCTTGGGCGTCTCAAGCCGGAAAATGACCGGCAGTACCCGGACATCCACCTGTTCCAGCCTTTGGTTGGAAAGCTCGATTTTAGGGGAGACGAATGGCTGCATTCTGACATACTCAAGCGGAATCTTAACGTTCGATCCGCGGACAGACAACTGAGCTTTCATCTTGGCTGCACAGGGAAGCCTCGGCACCAGAATTTCGTCGACGTAACAACGCACATTCAGGTGTGAGTGAGGACTTCCCAGCACTAGCACGGGACCCATCCCCTGTGTGTAGGTGTCGTAGGCGCCTTGCGTCGAGACAAAGCTTCCTACAGTAGGGCTGATGGCCAACACGATTCCATCTCTGGGCGCCCGAAGAGTGTACTTGGAAAGCAGCGCGCTCGCGGATAAATATGATTTGTAGAGGGCGTTGTACTGTCTTTCCTGGTTATTGATGTCATAAATCCAGGCACCCGCTTTGGTCAGGTCGCGCTGCTTCCGGGCCACTTCGAGGTTGGCTCGCGCCGTTGCGGCCGCGTTGACGGCGCTGTCCAACGCGTCTTTACTGATCGCTTTCGGATTCACATCGTAAGCGGCCTGTTGTTTATCTAATTCATCCTGAGCGGTTTTCAAAGCCGCCTGCGCGGACACGACCTGGGCTTCTGCCACGTCAAGAGTTTCTTTTCTCGGCTGTGCCTTTAGCTCTGCCAGCAGAGTGATGGCGGCCTGCGACTGAGATTGCAGTTGCTGGACGGTGGCCCTCTGTATCGAGTCGTCGATCAACAACAGAACCGTCCCTTTCTTGATCTCCTGGCCTTCTGCGACAAGGATCTGCTTCACTGTGCCCGGCACCTCGGGGTAAACATTGATGTTCTCCCCGCTCGGCTGATCGCTTTCGATGATCCCGTTCGCATAAATGCCGCTCGGATATGGATTCGCAGGCGGATTGAATAGCGGCGGCTGGGCGGGCTGCTTAGCGCCGGAAAGGTAAGCAACCACGCAGCCGGCAAGAACGCCAGCAAGGGCTAATGCGAATAGCAGTTTTCTCAAATGGAGCCTCCCTTTTCAGTTCCAATGAGTCGGCCATCCTGCATCTTCAGAATCCGGGTGGCGAATTCAGAGATTCTGTCGTCGTGCGTGACGATCAAAATGCATCGCTTGTCATTGAGAATGTTCTTCTTCACAAAACCAACGATGGCCACGCCGGTATCTCCGTCCAGCGAGGCCGTAGGTTCGTCCATGATCATGATTTCGGGCTGTCCGGCAATCGCGCGGGCGATAGCTACGCGCTGCTGTTCTCCTCCGCTTAGCTTCACCGGCGGAAGCTCGGCGCGTCCTTTCAAACCGACGATGTCCAGATACTTGGTGGCCTCGACGATCGCTGCCCTCCAGTTCTTTCGATTCAGGATCAATGGAATCGCCACGTTTTCGGCCGTGCTCAGCCGGGGGAACAAATGATAGTCCTGGAATACGAACCCGATCTTGTGCAGGCGGAAATCGGCGAGCTTATCGCTGCCAAGATTCCAGATGTCTGTTCCTTCCACTGTGACACTGCCTGAATCCGGTCTGAGAATGCCTGAGAGCACGCTAAGCAATGTCGTCTTCCCGCTCCCCGACGGCCCCACGATGTACAGCATTTCGCCAAAGTAGGCATCGAGGCTTACCTCTCTTAGAGCTTGGGTCTTGGCCTCGCCTTCGCCAAACCACTTGACTACGCCCGTTGCTTTGATCGCCAGATCCGGCATATCAACCTCGGAAAATATCGAACGGCTCGATCCGCAATACCTTTCGGACACCGAAATAGCTGGAAATGGCCGCGATAACCACCACCATCACGAAGGCGAGCCCAAGATTCCAATAAGTAATCAGCGCGGCATAGTCCGGAAGCCTCCGCTTCGCGAGCGTGATCAGAAGCACACACAATCCAATTCCCAAACCGTAGCCCGTGAGGGCTGTGAAGCCTGCCTGAAACAGAATCATGAAGACCAATTCGTGGCTCTTTGCACCTATCGCTTTGAGGGCGCCGAACTTCTCAAGGTTCTCCAAGACGAACGTGTAAAATGTCTGGCCCGAAATGGAGAGGCCCACGACGAAGCTCATCACAGTCATAATGAGCATGTTCGTCCCGAAGCCGGTCTGGTACATGTAGAAGTTCGAGATCCGATCGATGAACTCATCCTTCGTCACTGCCAGATAACCAAGCGTCTGTACCTGTTGCTTGATATGTAATACATCCGAAGAGCTCTTGGGCTCGACCAGAACATAGGCGATTGTGAACCGCGGATTCGGCAGGTACTGAAGCGCTCTTTCGAATGTTGTGTAGAGCGTTGGAACACCAAAAAGGCCGCTGCTGGCAACCTTAGCGATGCCGACAATGACTCCCCGGTGATCATTCACCTGAAATTCAGTGCCGACGTGAGGATTGCCCAATTTTGGAAATTCGGGATCCTTGACTACGATGAAAGCGTTCTCACCGTAGATGTCTTCAATCTTGCCCTGAATGAGTTGCGGCCTGCCGAAAAGGCTTGTATCGTCCAGCCCTATCACCGTCACGGACTGGAAGGTACCATCAGCCAGCTTCACCAGAGCACCTCCGGAGTAGAACGGGACAGCATAGCTGACGCCTTGCATGCTCCGGACCGCGTCCAACACGTAGTCCGGCATGCCGGTCGTTTGCGCGACCGTTTGGACCGCCGGATCCATGATCCACATCGACGCGCCGAGATTGATGACTGTCGCGGACGCCCGTTTCATTGTGCCGGCAAACATTGCAGTCATCTGGACGATCAGAAAAACTGCGAAAGTGATGCCCACAAGTAGCGCCGTAAACTTCGCCTTGTCGTTGACCAGTAGCTTGTAGGCGAGCTTAAGGATTCCTGTCACAGCCGTTTCCTTGGCAAATCATTAGTCCCCACGAGCCAGGTGAGCAAGCCTGCCGCCTCCGACAATCAAGACATCGCATGAATCCATTCCGTGTCCTCTGTCGACGGTTTGAGGTCTGTATACAGCGGGGCACGGGTCCAAGAGATTAGCGGACTTTGCGACCCCGCAAAGCAGATCTGAAAGAGTCGCAATGCTCCAGCCCGGAAGGCAGCGACCGATCCCGAGAGATAAAGTCGCCAAGCGCGCTGGAACCAGAGACCACACATGTCAGAGACCTGCTCGCTTGATTTCTCAAATCGCTCTAACCAGTGCTCGAGAGTCGTGGCGTAGTGTGGACGGAGGTTCTCAACGTCCACCACTGCGTAATTATGCGGCTCGAGAATGTTCATCGCTTCACTCAGCGTAGGAGCGTACACGCCGGGAAAAATGCGTTCTCGGATCCAGCGGCTGAAATCGCCCTTGTGGCTTTTTCCAATGAAGTGGAGAAGCCCGCGGCCACGATCGCCTATGGAACGATGAATGACCTCTCCGAAATCGGCGAAATGCCTGACGCCGAGGTGTTCCACCATTCCCACCGAGACGAATACATCGAAAGCGCCACGAATATTGCGGTAATCGTCTTCGATGAATTCCACTCGACCGCTCAGACCTTCGTCAGCCGCCCGGCGGCGTGCGTAAATAGTCTGCTCGTGTGAGATATTGAAAGCCTTGACGGACACACCATAACGCTGCGCCATGTGGAGCGCGAGAGCACCCCAGCCGCAGCCCGCTTCGACCACAGTTTCGCCGGCTCGAAGCCGCAGCTTGCGGCAGATATAATCCAGTTTCGCTTCCTGAGCTGCTTCTAGAGTGGTGGAGGGTGAGGGAAAATACGCACATGTGTAGACCAGTTGAGAATCGAGCCAGAGCCTGTAAAAGTCGTTTCCTACGTCGTAATGGTGACGAATGTTGCTCTTAGAGCCACGCGGGGTATTGTCCTGCAACCAATTCATCCACTTGGACATTAGCCATTGATACTTACTAGCGCCCTCCCGGCCATTCGGCCAGGATTCGTACACCGCCTCCAAGACTCCGGCAAGATCGCCTGCGACCTGGATTCGGCCATCGGCATAAGCCTCGCCAAACGCCATTTCCGGATCGATGACCAGTTTCGCGAGCGTAAGCCGATCGAGGATCATGACCGTGGCGATGGGTGAAACACCCGGCGGCGACATCTCCGCTCCGCCTTTGAGAACCAATCGCACCGGTGCTGGCCCGATGGCTTTAAAGATCTGCTGCAGGAACCACCTCTCGATCATTGGCAGCCCGTGTTCCAGTTGGATGCTGTTCTTGTTCTTAAGTGCAACGTCCGGGTAGCTCATGTTTCGGGTAACTCGGTACTTTATGTGCAAGCAAAGGTCCACCGTGGGCTGGCGCAAGGCTAGTCGCTCCATCCTGGCCCCCCAGCTTTGCCTGTCTCCCAATTGGCGTCCGCATTGCAATATTTAACGCTTAGGCGAATCGACAGCCAAAAATCCTGGGGTGAAAGCGGCCGCACAGCTTCTGAAGCGTGGTCGGTCGTTGGTACGTCGTCGAGGATGGCGTTGAACAGGCTGTCTACAAGATCCAGTCGTTCGCTATGAGTGAAGGGCCGATCATCGAAATCCGCGGCTTGCGCAAGATCTATCGCGTTGGGAAGGTGGATGTAGAGGCGCTGCGGGGAGTGGACTTGAACGTCAGCCGGGGCGACTTTCTGTCTATCGTGGGGCCGTCTGGTTCGGGCAAGTCGACGCTGTTTCATATTGTGGGCGGTCTCACGCCGCCGACCGCGGGCGTCGTGCGGGTGGCGGGGGAAGATGTCGGCGCCATGTCCGATGCCGGCCGCACGCGCATGCGCAAGCGCACGGTGAGCTTTGTGTTTCAAAAATTCAATCTGCTGCCGAGCCTCACCGCGGGTGACAACATCAGGCTGGCGCGATATCTCTCGGGCAAGGACCACGAAGACAACGCCGAGTTTCAGGAAACGCTGAAGATGATGGGCATCGCAGATCGTCTGAGCCATAGGCCCGGCGAGCTCTCAGGCGGCGAACAGCAGCGTGTGGCCATCGCGCGCGCCATTGTGAGCAATCCGGCGATTCTGCTGGCGGACGAGCCGACCGGAAATCTCGACACGGCCAATTCGCACGTGGTGCTCGAGATTCTACGCCACTTGAACGAGCGGCTGGGCCAGACCATCCTCATGATCACGCACAATCTGGAGGCGGCGGCTTACGGGCATCGAACGATGCACATGCAAGACGGCAGGATTTTGGAATCTGTGGAACCCGTGTGACGCGGCGGATGAACATCAGTCAAGCAACTTTCCGAATGGCGGGCCGGGCACATGTGCAGATATGGTGCTCCGTGCTGCACCTTGAACTCGATCTGGAAATGCACGTCGTAGTGCCGAAAATCGCTTAAGCACTGGGGTGCGTTTCAAGTTTTCAGGTCCACTCGTGTTTGTAATAAGTTGACAACGTGGGCGCGAGACAGAACACCTGCCAGGCGGCCTTGCACCACTACCGGAAGTTGGTTGAGGTCCTCGCGGCTCATGATCTCAAGAGCGCCTGTCAGTGGCGTTTCCGGCGTAACGGTTCGCATCTGGCCGAGTGGCCGCATAATTTCATGCAGCGTAATGTACGGCCATCGGCTGCGAGCAACCTGCTTGACTTCATGCAGCGTCACCAAACCTACGACGGTTCCATTGTCCAGAACGACGAAGCAACGCCGCCCTGTCGGCAGAAGCTCCTCTTCAACAAACTGTTGAATGGTCAGATTGCCGGAAACGGCTGGGCAGTCGGAGGTCATCACATCGGCTACCGACACTCCATTCAGGGCTCGCTTCAGACCAATCTCCCGATAGCTCTCGCCGGCGGCCTGTAGCAAGAACCAACCGATAAACGCGATCCACAGGCCATTAATACCTGCTCCACCGAAGAATCTCAAAACGCCAATCCCGATAAAGATGACAGCGACCACCTCTCCGACTCTGGACGCGATACGGGTAGAGCGTTCAACGTCTCCGGTTTTCCACCAGACGAGGGCACGCAGGATGCGACCGCCATCCAGCGGGTAGCCCGGGATCAGATTGAAGACGGCCAGACCCAGGTTGATGTAGCCGAGCCATAAGAACATGGCAGCGATCGGGCTGGAAGCCGTTACGACCAGCTTACTCAGAGCCAGAAAAACGAGCCCGATGCACGCGCTTGTCAGTGGGCCCACGAACGCCATCCAGAATTCAAGCTTCGCACTGGTGGGTTCTTTCTCAATTTGCGAAACTCCGCCGAGCGCAAAAAGCGTAATCTCGCGAACCGGCAGCCCCTGCGACTTTGCTACGACCGAATGGGCCAATTCGTGCAATAAGAGCGAAACAAAAAATAGAATGGCCGTCGACACAGCGAGCGCCAGGATGGCTCCATCGCCCCACTCAGGATTGGTGGCGTGAAATTGGGCGAACAACGAAAGAACAATCAGGAATGCAATGATGAACCAGCTAGAATGCAATCCGATTTTGATTCCAAAGACGCGACCGAGTTTGATCTGGGAACGCATGTTAAGGCCTCCTGATTAGATTGCTCGCCCCATAAACTAGCCGGCAGATCGTAGGCCAAACGCCGGCAGGGCTTAAATCCAATAACTTGCCGCGAGCGAAGTACTTCCTAACGACAAGAGTGAGTGCTTTAGCCGTAATACCCGTAGCGCGCCCACATCTGGGCTCCGTGTCCAACACTTCGCCATTGCGCCCAAGCGCAAGACAGAGGTCCGTATATGGGCTAAGAAGTGCCCTTCCAAGCTTGGCCTTCGGCGTTTGGATAGACGGCTCCGCCGGCAGCGCAATAGAGCTCTAGTGATTTCAATGGTTTACCTCCCGCTTGCTCCCGTTCCGAAAGCGTCAAACCCAACGCAAGCGCTTCTTCCACCAAAACCTGACCGCAATCTCACGACTACCGTGCTCAAGTCGGCTAACCTGACTTTCAGATCCTAGCCATCGTGAGACGGAACGCACGGAGGACTTGTTCACTGGTATCGAGATGAGAGCCCAATTGAAGGATGAGGATATTAAGATGGGTCGCGACAACATCATCGTTTTGGGTGGACGGGAGGCGGCCTCGTTCTGCCGATCTTCGCGTAGCTTTGCGGCCCTGCCGTCCAAGACGACATCCAGGGGCAACGGCTCCGCCACTGCGATCGAGCCGTTAGTTGCGCCACACCGCCCTGTATCCACAGAACGAGACGGGTTTGAAGGCATCGTAGGGTGCAGCGCGGCTCTGACCGAAGTATTACATCAAGTTCGCACCGTGGCGCCGACCGACTCCACCGTGCTCCTCGAAGGAGAGACCGGGACCGGTAAAGAACTGATCGCACATGCCATTCATACCCAGAGTACGCGGGGGGCTGGCGCTTTCGTGAAACTGAACTGCGCCGCCATTCCGCGGGAACTGATGGAAAGTGAGATCTTCGGACACGAAAAAGGCGCCTTCACGGGGGCTGCGGCACGAAGAATCGGCCGGTTCGAGGCGGCCGATCGGGGTACGCTGTTTTTGGATGAGATCGGTGACATGCCGCTGGAACTGCAGACGAAACTGCTGCGCGTCTTGCAGGAGCAGGAGTTCGAAAGACTGGGCAGCACCAGCACGCAACGTGTCAACGTGCGAGTGGTAGCCGCCACGAATCAAGACTTGGACCGTCTGGTTTCCGAAAAGCAGTTCCGGAGTGATCTTTACTACCGGCTCAATGTGTTTCCCATTGTCATTCCCCCGCTGCGCCATCGGCGCGAGGATGTTCCCTTGCTGGTGGCGTATTTCGTGAGGATCTACGCACAGCGGATGAACAAGCATATTGAGAAGATTCCGTCGGAGGCCATGAAAGCGCTGCTGCGCTATGACTGGCCCGGAAATATTCGGGAATTGCAGAACTTTGTGGAGCGCTCGGTTATCCTGACCACTGGCTGTGTTCTGAATCCGCCGGTATCGGAGCTACTCGCAAGAAGGAACTTGGCGAGACCGGCCACGATGGAGGACTGCGAGCGCGAACATATTCTGAAGGCTGTTGAGGAAACCAATTGGGTGATCGCCGGACCGCACGGTGCGGCCGCGCGCCTGGGGCTTCCGCGGTCCACACTGATGTACCGGATGCGCAAGCTCGCCATTGTGAACGGGCGGTCCGCGCCCGCTTCAGACAATTACGCGCGCGACCAGCGGACACCGGCCTGATACACGCAGCTTCACAGGGCTAACTTACGTCACGCGTGTTCACCGAAGCTCATCGGCAAACTTAGGCTCTCGCCCAGGATTTTGCGAATCATAGGCGCGGACAGAAATATCTGTCGAAGTGGCTCTTCCGTAGGGAAGGAATTCGCCAGCTTCATGATGGTCTCTCGGCTGAGTGCCCGGTGGCGTTCCGCCAAATCTCGATCGCCTGCGTTCCGGTAAAGCTCGAAGGAGGTGGCGTGAACGCGCCAGCTTGCCAGCGGCAGTTCGAAGCCTTCCATCGTCGCCAAAGCCCTGGCGATGCAATCTTGCGCGCGCGGAGCGTCGAGTTCCGCCATAGCGACCCGGGCATTCACTTCCCAAGCCAGTGCCTGCCAGGTGCGCTCCGCCGTCGTCAGCGTGAGGCCGAGAAACCGTTCGGCTTGCGGCCGGGCCTGCGCCAGATCTCCCTCCGCAAGCCAAAGTTCGGTAAGGCCTGATTCCAGGGGCATCCGCCAGTACCAGTCGTTCAAGTTACTCCGGCGATCCATGTTGTCCCTTGCCGCGAAGAGGTGCTCACGAGCGCGATCGCATTCTCCCAAAGCTGCCTCCGCCAAACCTCGCAAGATCAGGGACTGCTGGAAAGGCCAGGGATACGGGGGTGGAGAGCCAGGCGCAGCGCGCAGCACAGGATCCCGGACCAACGGAACCGTCGACTCGCAGATCGTCAGGACGCCGGCAAAGTCGCAGGCATGGAGATGCAACCAGGCCCGGCAGAGTTGCAAGGCGCCCGCCCGGAAAAAATAGTCTCCATTCTTGTGTGCCACCGTGATCGATTCCTCGATCTCTTGAGAAGCCTCGCCCCAGTCTCCCAGAAAAATAAGATCATATAGATGGAAAAGCTGCCATGGTTCCCAGCCAATACCGAACAGAGACGGGTGAACCCTGTCGGCATCGAGCAACATCGTCATGCCATCGGCGTAGCTTTGAAGCGACTCACGGTACTCGGACGAACACCACTGAATGCAACTGTAGTTGAGCAGGTGCGGCGCGACGACGTGTGGGTCGCCCAGTTTCCGGATCTCACCGATCGCATTCCGGTACTGCTCCGCCTGCTGAGGATTCCATTTACACAGCCACAAGCGGAAAGCAAGGCAGGCCGCATACGCTGGAAGATGCTTCACCGGATCAGAAGTTCGAACCACGTGGAGTGCCCGTTCCAGTAGTTCGAGACCGCGCTCGGAACTCTCCCATGACTCAATGAATGCCCACTCGATCAGCGCACGCACCTCAACGTCGATCAGGCCGAAGTGAGCCGCTCTTGCACTCAGAGCGCCGTAGGTTTCGGAGGTACGGATGTCTCCCAACGCAGCATAAATCCCCGCCAGCCTCTCCAGTATCCCG
>Ga0335081_10005060_pt1 | contig 20835 bp, 19 predicted proteins | sample Lox_Sample_35_FD_206713 | JGI IMG/M metagenome (GOLD analysis project Ga0335081, IMG submission 206713) | Soil microbial communities from Loxahatchee National Wildlife Refuge, Florida, United States - Lox_Sample_3.5 | ecosystem: Environmental > Terrestrial > Soil > Wetlands | place: USA... | reverse complement strand
GCAGAAGACTGCTGCGCGGATGGCATTTGAGCGCTTGCCTGCGACACCGCCACAGCCAAAAGCAACGACAGACACAACCAGTGTTTGCGCATATTCACCTTGGACTGGAATCGTCAGAAGAAGTCACGGGCAAGCCGCTACACTAAAACCGCACGTGGGATCACTGGCGGAGAGGGAGGGATTCGAACCCTCGGTACAGGTGTTAGCCCGTACAACGGTTTAGCAAACCGCCGCATTCGGCCGCTCTGCCACCTCTCCGGTGCTGGTTTTCGTTAGTTTACCATGCACCCTCGCAGGTTCGCCTGACGCAAGGGTCATGCCGGCCCGGCCCCGGCTAGCCCGTTTCGCTGGTCATGAAAAACAGCGGTTTCATCTCGAAACTCTTGTAGTATGGCCGCAAGCGTTCGGTGTTGTAGTGCTCTTTCACATTCACTATCTTCTTGGACGCTGTGACTACGTCGATGTCCATGTTGTCGTAACGGCCATTCTTCAGCACCACCAGCCGTCCGTGGACCTTGCGGAGGATCAAGTCGAGAGCGAGATTGCCATACGCCATGGGTACGACCGAGTCAATGGCATCCGGATCGCCGCACCGGACCAGGTAGCCCAGCTTCTGGTTGAGAACGTCCACGGTTGCGCCGGCGTTGTACTTGGGCGAAAGCTCCTGCAGTTTGTCAGAAACCAGATCACCGATTCCGCCCAGTTTCTTATGTCCGAAGGCATCCGTGGTGTGATTTTCGAACACCATTTCTCCGCCTTTGAACATGGCTCCTTCGGAGACCAGCACCACCGAATACCGGCTCGGATTCTTGCGGCGATCGGCTACCAGCAACTCCGTGAGCTGCTCAATGTCGAATTTATGCTCCGGGATGACACAGCGGTTGGCCGCCCCCGCCATGGTTGGCAGCATTGCGGTGAACCCGGCATAGCGTCCGAATACCTCGATCACCAGGAAGCGCTCGTGCGAGCCAGCCGAGGTCCGCAGGCTATTGGTCATCTGGATCGTACGGGTAATACAAGTGCTGAACCCGATGCAGTAATCGGTTCCCGGAACATCGTTGTCCATGGTCTTGGGAATGGCGACTACGCGCACATTTTCCTCGACCAGCCGCACCCCATAGCTGAGCGTGTCGTCACCCCCAATCGGGATCAAGAAGTCGATGCCCAGCCAATCGAGATTCTTCAGCACTTCTGGGGTCAGGTCGTTTTTCTCAGCCGCATACGTTTCCTTCAGATGGGCAGGAACCGCCGACTTCTTCACTTTACCGGGGTTGGTGCGGGAACTGTGCAGGAAGGTCCCGCCGGTGCGGCCTGCCCGGTTAACGATTTCCTCCGTCAGGATTTGGAAGTTGTCGCTGTTGTCATAATGCTTCTCGCGCACCATGTCGACCAGCCCTGCCCATCCACGGCGCAGGCCGATTACCTGGTATCCCTCTCGGACCGCCCTGATGGTTACCGCACGGATTGCTGGGTTCAAGCCGGGTACGTCCCCACCCCCGGTCAGTATTCCGATCACGCCTTTTTTGGTGCTGAGATTTGACATGGAGTTTCGTCCAATCAGAATTAGCCGTTCGTCTTTATGTTACACTCCGGCTCCTTCCATGAAATTGCGCCCGTGAATTCCGGCGCATCTTGCCCAATTAGTGATCAGCCCTTGCTCGTGTCCCTGGGCTGCACTAACATGGAGCGTTCTACGAACCTGCGAGGTTTCGAAACGGGGATAACGCGTGAATGACGGCTCCCAGAATCGTCGTGAATCTTCCCGGCTAAAGATCCGCATCCCCATCGAAATCGAGGTCGAGGGAGGCACCGGCCCCATCCGCGGCGCTACCGCCGACCTGAGCCTGGGCGGTTGCTACGTCGAGACCATGTTCCCCTTTCCCGTCGGGACAACCCTGGATCTGAGGCTACAGCTGGAGAATACTTTGCTGGTGGCGGCGACAGTCGTCACCTGTGACCCGCAGGTGGGAAACGGGATCAGGTTCGAAAGAATGCTGCCCGAAGACCGCGAAGAACTGCAAAAGTATCTGGAAGCGCAGGCGCAAGACGAGTCGAAGCAGGCGGGCGCCAGCTAGCTCACTTGCTCGGCGGCGCAACCGCCACTTTCATGTCTTCGGCCGCCTTCTCCAAGTCTTTGACCGTCTGGGTGTCCAGCTCATAAAGCGACGAATCGCCTTCCCGTCTGGCGACGTATCCGGCGTTATTCTTTGCGATCTGCACTTTCTCGACTCGCTTGCCGTCGTTGGAAGTCACCGTCAGCTCAATCGTCGGCGGGTTGAATCCGGACTCCACAAACTTGGTGGCCGAAAGGTCGCGCAGCTTGTCCACTACCGACTGCGCGCCGCTGGCATCCAGCTTCTTGCCACTGCCGTTCCACCATTCGTCCCCGGCTTTGGTGAGGAAATAGCTTTTTGCCTCGTCCTGGATCTCGATTTTGTTGGGGTCGCTGAATCCGAAATCGAACAGCTTCTTATTACGAAAATCCTCCAGGCCTTTGTCCAATCCCTTGCCGACGCTGCTCGAAACTTTGTACAGACCTTCCACCACGCTCGACTTGGCGTAGTAGTCGTCCTTGTTCTTGCGGACTTGAAGCTCTTGCGTTCCGGATTCGGCCGTTACTTTAGCCGTGCCGACTGGCGTAGCTGCGGCAAAGGCCATCGCTATTTTCTTGGGATCCTGGTCGGTGCCGCTTAAATCCATTCGCGCGTCCGTCAAAGTGCGTACCAATTGTTCCACCTGGCCGCCGTCCGCGCGCAACGGCTTGGGTTTCACAATCTGCCAGGCATCCTTGTTGCGGCCGAACTCGATGTCCTCTTTCTTGGTAATCAATTCCACTTTGCTGATCTTGTCCGCGTCCACGGTCAGCAGCCGCTTGTCGCGGAGATCATTCGCGCTCTTGTCGATGCTGCTCTTGTTGTAGCTGGCGACGATAAATACTCGTGGATCGTTCCCTAGCTTCGCATAAACTGCATTTCCGGCCGGCGTTTGATCGCCCAGCAGCAACTCGTGCGTCTTACCGCTCTTTTCCGTGATGGTCGCGGTGAGCGAGGGATCGCTCAAACCATACTGTCCGAAATCGCTGGCTTTCTCTTCCACCAGCCGCTCCGAGGTTAGCGTCGACAGGCTTGAGAGCATGGGGGAGACCGTGCTCTGCTCAACGCTCAGCGGTTTTGGGGCCGTGATCTGCCATTTCCCCGAGCCGTCTCTTGCCAACACCAACTCGTCTGCGCCCTTTTTCTTGAGACCGATCTTCGAGATGTCGTCTTCTTTCAGGGTAAGAATCTTCGGCGGAGCATCAGCCGACGCCGTCTCCGTTGGTTTCTGACGATTCGACCAGTAGAGTGCTCCCGTCAACCCCGCCAGCACCACGATTGCAATCATCAGCCCACGCAGTTTCATCTCGCTATCTTCTCTTCCACCACACCGAAACGCCCACCACGACCACCAGCAGCGGCAACAGGAACTGGCTGGTGATGGTTACCAGGTTCCTTTGCGAGCGGGTCATGGTAACCCGGCGGTCTTCCTGTTCCTTGGGACGGATCGAAATTAAGTCTTCATCGGACGACAACCAGTCAACCGCGTTCAACGCCAGATCGCTGTTGCCGTTAAAGTTGATAAACGAATTCGCCGCCCAGGACGAACTTCCCACCACCACCACCCTCCCCTGCGTGTCCTGCTTCCCGGTGTTGTAGGTCGCGGCCGCGGCAATCGTCAACGGGCCTTTTTTGTTTTTGGGATCTTTGGGATCAACCGCTGGAGAACTCAGATTGCTCGTCGCCAGACTGGTGTCGGAAGAATCAAACAACTTCTGCACCGAAGTTTTGTCCCCGTTCTTGATGTCCAGAGACCGCGAAAGCGGAAACCCCGTGGCCGTGCCCTTCATGCCCTCGACAATTACATGCGAATCGTAATTCCTCACTAATGCCACCTGCGGCCCCACGCCCAGCAACTGCCCGATGGGATTCAGATCAAGAATGAGGTCCTTCTCCGCCGTCACTCCCCAACTCTGCAGCAGGCCGGTCAGCGCGTCATTGTCGGCCGTCATCGAGCGGCCAATCTTCAGCGGTGGGTCCAGCATGAAGAATGCTCGCCCGCCGTCCTCTACATACTTCTTGATTGCATCGACTTCCGGCTGCTGGTAATCGCGAGTCGGACCGCCGACCACCAGCACGGTGCAGTCGCTCGACACCTCAGCTTTCTGCAGCAGGTCGATCGATTTGGCAACATAGTTGTCTTTGCCCAGCAGGTCCTTGAAGTGCGAATAGCCGTTGCGGTCGGAGTCGTCGATCTGGTGCTCGCCGCTGCCGGTCACAAAGCAGACCGTGCGGGTGGTGTGCTTCAGCGTGCGGATGATCGCCCCCGTGATGCCCTCTTCAGTGAAGCTTTTAGCCTCTTCCTTGTTGGCGCCAACCTGCACAATCGCGGTTCCATAGTTCGTGACTCCGGCCTCCCGCGTTTCCTGCGGCTTCTTGTCCGGGTCCACATAGTCCACATGAATCTTTGGCGATAGAGTCGAATACTCGCCCAGTAGGTCCTTGGCGCGCGGGAACCGCGTCGACTGGTCGAAATAGGTAATCGTCGCGTCCTGTTTCAACCCCTTCACGATCTTGGCCGTCTGCTCCGACAGGCTGTATCGTTTGTTTGCAGTCGCGTCGTACGACTTGTCATGCCGGTTGGCGAGAAAATTCGCAATCACCACCGCCGTCAGCACTACCAGCACATACACCGTGGCGTAAGCCACGTACCGGGTCTGTCTGGCTTTGAGCAGTTCTGTGTTCACTTACGACCTCCAGCGCAGAGATTCCATGGAGCGCGCGGTAAAGAACAATCCCAGAAAAATCACGGTCAAATAAAAGATCGCATCTTTCACGTCAAGCACGCCTTTGGCGAATGACTCAAAATGGGTGATCACCGACATGTACGCCAAAACCTGCGCCCAGACCGCGGTTTCATATCCACTGACCCATTCCAGCACCCATAGCAACAGGCAAACTCCGAACGTTGCCGCGCCGGCAATAATCTGGTTCTTGGTCAGGGTGGAAATAAATGTCCCAATCGCCAGCAATCCGCCGGCCTGCAGCAGCAGGCCGAGATAGCCGATGGCCAAGGGCTTCCAGTCGGGATTGCCGTACTTGAACAGAAATGCAAAGTTCAGCGCGGTAAACAGCAGCATGCAGGCGTACAGGGTCAGCGCTGCCGCCCACTTGCCGATGATGATCTCGAGGTCACGTATCGGCGAAGTTACCAGCAATTCGATCGTCCCGCTGCGCTTCTCCTCAGCGAACAGGCGCATGGTGATCATGGGAATGAAAAACAATCCAATCACGCTGACGTTCGACAGCAGCGGTCGTATGACCTCTTCATTCAGGTTCATCGGCATCGGCTGTCCGCGCATTTGCGATTCCATGCCCATCATGACGAAGTAGCCCAGCGCGTTCCAGAAAAAGAACCCGAAAATCAGCGCAAACATCGTCAACAGCAGATACGCGATCGGCGAAACAAAGTAGCTGCGCAGTTCTTTACGCCAGATGATCCAGATATTTCGCATTTACGCTGCCCCCTTGCTCGCGGCTTCCACCGGCTCTTCCGCTCCTGTGAGTTGCAGGAATATTTCCTCTAGACTCACCGCCGCCGGCCGCAACTCGTTCAAGTCCCACCCTGCCTGTACCACCGCGCGCGCCAGTTCGCCGCGCGCGAAGCCTTTCTGGCCTTCCACTTCGTAAACATTGCGATTGCCATGGCTGGTCTTGAGTTGGGCGCGGCTGACCCCGGGAATCTGTTGCAGCCGCTTCACCACGATCGACGATTCCAACGCGCCGTCGCGAGACCCAACTTCCACCAGCAAAGATTCCGCTCCCCGCGCCCGGTTTTGCAGGTTGGCCACCGAATCGGTCGCTACCAGCTTGCCCTTGTTAATAATGATGACCTGCTCGCAGGTCTGCTCTACTTCCGGCAGAATGTGGGTGCTCAGAATGATAGTGTGATCGCCCGCCAGGCCCTTGATCAGGTCGCGAGTCTCGTTAATCTGCTTGGGGTCGAGGCCGGCCGTAGGCTCGTCGAGCACCAGCACATCTGGATGGTGAATGATGGCCTGCGCCAAGCCCACGCGCTGGCGATATCCTTTGGAGAGCCGCCCCAATAACTTGTTCTTCACATCCGCAACCGCACAGCGCTGGCAAACGTAATCGACTCGCTTCTTGAGTTCTTCGCCGGACAGGCCCTTCAGCTTGCCCACAAACGTCAGGTATTCGTCAGTCTCCATTTCAGGGTACAGCGGCGGAGTTTCCGGGAGATATCCAATGCGCTTCTTGACTTCGAGCGGCTGCTCCAGCACGTCGAATCCGGCGACGGTCGCGCCTCCCGACGTGGGTGGCAAAAAGCAGGTCAGCATGCGCATGGTGGTCGTCTTGCCCGCGCCGTTTGGTCCCAAAAAGCCCACAATCTGGCCTTTCTGGACCTCAAAAGAAATGTGGTCGACCGCAAGGTTACGCGCGTACTTCTTGGTAAGCTGTTTGACTGAGATCATAGGATTTGCTTGTAGAAGGTAAGATGCGCAACTCACACATCGCGAAACGACCCGTCCTTGGGAGCTTCGGAGTGAACTTCTATGTTAAGAACTGTGCGGCAAGTCTGTCAATCGGGCTGCGTATCATTAAGAACTAGATGAGGCGATGGCGTTACCTGTCGGGCTTGCTTGTAGTCGCCGCGTTCTGCGCGGGTATTGCGCGCTATGCCTGGGTTAGACATGCCCGGAAAACTGCCTATCAGTCGGCTGTCCGAGAGGCGGCCTACCAGTCGGCGCTACGTTCATACTCTGATGATTTGAAACCTGGTACACGCCGTAAGGATGTGGAAAACTACCTGCGAGCCAAAGGCGTGCCCGTCATTCAGATGGGAGGGCGGAGCGGGAGGTCTGACCTAACGAGGTCTGACCTAACTAAGATCGGGAGGGAGGATGCTCCCTGGTATTGCAGCGAGTATAACGTTTACGTCATGTTCAAATTCGATGCCACCGACCCGACGGGTATACTTTCCGATTCTGACCACCTGAAAGAAGTGACCATCTTTCGCTGGCTCGAGGGCTGCCTGTAGATGCGTCCAGATGCGAACACGAGTTCCCCGGCGACCAAGTCATGAACTACCGCCCTCTAGGCCGCACTAACTTCGAAGTCAGCGAAATTGCCCACGGACTCTGGGGCATGGGCGATTGGACCGGCTCCGACGATGCCCAATCGCTCACGGCAATGCAGTTATCGGTCGATCTCGGCTGCAACTTTTTCGATACCGCTTGGTCCTACGGCAACGGCCACAGCGATGCTCTGCTCGGACAGATTCTCGCCCGCAACCCCGGCAGGCGCCCGTACGCCGCATCGAAAATTCCGCCCCTGAACGACAAATGGCCGGCCTCGCCCAAAGACAAGTACCACGACGTCTTTCCCGCCGATCACGTATTTAAGTACGCCCGCATGATCCGCGAGAAACTCGGTACTGATTCCATCGATCTGCTGCAATTCCACGTCTGGGATGACAGTTGGACGGACGACCCTGACTTTCGCAAGACAGTCGAAAAACTAAAGACGGACGGGTTGATTCGCTCCTTCGGCCTAAGCCTCAATCGCTGGGAACCGGAGAACGGTATTCGCGCCCTTCGCACCGGCCTGGTGGACGCGGTGCAGGTGATCTACAACATCTTCGATCAGTCCCCGGAAGACAAGCTATTTCCAGTGTGCCGTGAGCTGAACATCGGTGTCATCGCGCGGGTTCCGCTCGATGAAGGCAGCCTCGCGGGCGAACTGACCGCGGAAACCAGATTTCCAAAAAACGACTGGCGGGCACTCTATTTCGGGCCGGAGAATCTCACGAACACTGTCACACGAGTCGAAAAGCTGAAAGAAATTCTGCCGGAAGGCATGACTTTGCCAGAGATGGCATTGCGCTTTATCCTCTCGAATCCAGTTGTGAGCACGACGATCGTGGGCATGAGGCGGCCCAATCACGTGCGGGAAGACCTTGCTGTCAGCAACGCTGGCCCGCTGGACGCAGCACTCTTAGGAAAGCTGCGGCAGCATCGCTGGGACCGCCGTCCCCAACCCTGGTCGGACTAGAGCGGACTACGCAACCCTGTGCCGAAGCTGTTTGCGCCGGTCATCGTCTTCCACGCTGCCCGTATTCAACACGCCCTCGGTGGTGATCCGGCTGGCTTTACAAATTTCGTTCGCAATCTTGACCCCCGCCTCTTTCGCCCGGGTCGGGCCCTCCGCCGACATCGCGGAACTGGCCGCCAGCGCAAACAGCAGGGCGTCCTCCTGCCTCTCGAAATATAGAACCACCTGGCTTGCCGCCATGCCAGCACCTCCTCGGACGGATTACTGAAATCATAGGCTCACTCCCCCCGCACCCGGCGTTATCTCTCTTGGTGCCCGCACACTCGAAAGGGCATGCTAGATTTAAAGCTCCATGTCTGCGCCTGAATCCCGCTTCGTGAAGGCCTGCCACGCCCGACCCGTGGATCGCACGCCGGTATGGTTCATGCGCCAGGCCGGACGCTACATGCCCGAGTATCGCGCTGTCCGCAAGCAATATTCCCTGATCGAGATTTGCAAGCAGCCCAAGGTCGCCGCAGAAGTGACCATCACCGCCGCGGAGAGCCTGGGGGTTGATGCTGCCATCATCTTCGCCGACTTGCTCCTCCCACTCGAAGTGATGGGCCTGCCATTTCATTTTTCTGCGGGGGAAGGTCCAGTCATTGAGAAGCCGATTCGGGCCCACGAAGACGTCACTCGCTTGCGCACCGATCGCGCTGCCGACCTCGGCTACGTTGCCGAAGCTGTTCGTCTTGTGTCCAGACACTTCAACACCCGGCTTCCCGTGATCGGCTTCTGTGGCGCGCCTTTCACCCTTGCCAGCTATATGATCGAAGGTGGCGGCTCGCGCAATTACGTCCATGCCAAGAAAATGATGTATTCGTCCCCGGAAACCTGGGACGAACTGTTGCGCAAGCTGGTCGCAGTCACCTCCGAATATGCCGCCGAGCAGGTTCGCGCGGGGGCCGATGCCATCCAGATTTTCGATAGTTGGGTCGGCTGCCTCAGCATCGAGGACTATCGCGGTTACGTGTTGCCTCGCACCACTGAGCTGGTGAAGAAATTACAAGCCACGGGCACCCCTGTCATCTATTTCGGTACGGACACGGCCACGCTCTTGCCCTCCATGCAGGACACTGGAGCCGAAGTAATTGGTCTCGACTGGCGCATCCCGCTCGATGCAGGCTGGAGCAGACTCGGCAATCAGAAGGCCGTACAAGGAAACCTCGATCCAGTTCTCCTGTTTGCCGGCTGGCCGCAGCTTAAATCCCGCGCTGAGGACATTCTTCGCCGTGCCGGCGGCCGCCCCGGACACATTTTCAATTTGGGCCACGGCATCTTGCCCGAAACTCCGGTTGAAAACGTAAGAGCCCTTGCAAAATTCGTGCAGGAATACAGCAAGTGATTTACTCTGTGAACCTTTGTGTCCTCTGTGGTTGAAGCATTTGCTTTTGGACTCTAACATTGAACCCGGTTGCCCAATCCGTTACCGCCGTCCTGCTCCTGGCCCATGGCAGCCCCGATTCCGTCGAACAGGTCCCGGAATTTCTTTTGCGCGTGACCGGCGGCCATCGCCTGCCCACAGCGGTTGTTAAGGAAGTCCAACGCCGCTACGGGCTGATCGGCCGCTCGCCTCTGACTGAGCTCACGCTGAAACAGGCCGAGCTTCTCGCCGGCAAACTGGGTGTTCGCGTTTACGTCGGCATGCGCAACTGGACGCCGTACATTGCGGATGCTGTCCGGACCATGGTTTCTGATGGCGTAGGCCGCGCGGTAGTTATCTGCCTGGCGCCGCACAATTCACGCACCAGTGTGGGCCTGTACCGCGCCGCTCTTGCCGCAGAGAATCCCCCGTTCCCCATTGATTTCGTCGATTCCTGGCACGACCATCCCATGTTGATCCGGGCCTTCGCCGAAAAACTCCGCGCCGGCCGGCAACCCGGGGTCCCAATTATTTTCACCGCGCACAGCGTTCCCCAGCGCACCGTCACAGAGGGCGATCCCTACGAGCAGCAGGCCAAAGAAACTGCGGCGCTAGTAGCGAAAGAGGCCGCACTTGCGCCCGAAGACTGGAGGTTCGCATTCCAGAGCCAAGGCATGTCGGGCGGGGCCTGGTTGGGTCCCGCTGTCGAAGACACCATCCTTGGTTTGAAAGAGAAGGGCCAGCGCAGTGTCTTCATCCAGCCCATCGGTTTTCTTTGCGACCACGTGGAAGTGCTGTATGACGTTGATATCGGCTTCAAGAAATTCGCAGAGGAGCAAGGCATGCGCTTGACGCGCGCTGAATCCTTGAATGATTCGCCGTGGCTGACCGCAGCATTGGCGGATCTAGTGGGCCGCTTGGCATAGACGAGCGCGCTGGCGCCCGCTGCCGACAAACGCCGCTCTTTTGAGTGTTACCATGCATCGGTGCCTGATATCCGTCAACCGCGAATAGCTGCCCCGGCGCTGCATGTGTGCCTGTTTGTGCTGACATGGGGTCTGTTTTGGATCCAGCGGGGGCCGCTGGCGAATGGTCCGGCGGATTGGCCTTTCCGGATCCTCTTTATCGCCGACTTGCCTATTTCCCTGGTCGCGTTTGGCGCAATGTTCAATTCCGACGCGCGTTTCCCCTACGCCGTAGCCCTGTGGGGAATTCTAGGGACGCTATGGTGGTACTTCCTGGGCCGCTGGATGGAGCATCGCAACCGGCCTTAGCCGCACGGACCATCGCGGCGCTGCAATCGAAATGAAACGCATTGCCATCATCGGCGGCGGTATCTCGGGTCTCGCGGCCGCGTTCACGTTGGAAAAACACCGGCGCAGCGGTGTCGCGCTCGACTACAGTCTCTTTGAGTCCTCGCTGCGTCTCGGCGGTGTGCTGCTCACCGAGCACGTCGATGGATGCCTAATCGAGGCCGGCCCTGACTCTTTCCTTACGGAAAAACCCTGGGCTTCTGACCTCTGCCGCCAAATCGGATTGGGCGATCAACTCATCGGCTCCAACGATCCGGAGCGCAAGACTTACATTCTGGCCAAAGGCCAGCTGGTGCCGATCCCCGACGGCCTGATGTTCATGGTCCCCACTAGAATTCTGCCGGTTCTCTGGTCGCCATTGTTTTCCACCCGCACGAAATTTCGCATGATGCGGGAATGGTTTCATCCTCCAAAGAAGTCCGAAACAGACGAGAGTGTTGCATCCTTTGTCGAGCGTCACTACGGGCCTGAGATGGTCGATCGCCTGGCTGATCCCTTGCTCTCTGGCGTCTATGGCGGCCAAGCCAGCCAACTCAGCCTGCGGGCGGTCCTGCCCCGTTTTGCCGAGATGGAAGCCCGCCACGGCAGCCTCGGCCGCGCCATGCTCTCTGCTCGTCGGAAGGCGCCCACGCCCGCCGCAAAGCCTCTGTTTACGTCTTTGAAGGACGGCATGCAGCAGATGGTGGATGCGCTCCTATCTCATCTCCCTCCCTCCGCGCTGCACAGCAACACTCCGGTGCAAGCCATTCAACGGCAGGGCGGCGGCTGGGTAGTCTCGGCGGGTTACGCTTCCGATCAGTTTGACGCCGTACTCATCGCGGCTTCTGCACAAGACGCTGCCCGGCTGGGCCTGCCGGACGAACTAAGCAGCATTCTCGGCGGAATCGAATACACCTCTTCCGTCACGGTCACGCTCGGCTTCAACCAGCAGGTCCGGCAGAGTCTACCGTCGGGCTTCGGCTTCCTGGTTCCTCGCAGCGAAGGCAGGCGCCTGCTGGCGGTAACTTTTGTGCATAACAAATTTCCCCATCGCGCCCCCGAAGATCGCGCCTTGCTTCGCTGCTTTCTGGGAAGCGCTCGCGACCAAACGCTTCTCGATGTGCCGGACGAGGAAATAGTGAACGTGGTCCGGCAAGAACTTCGCCATATTCTCAATCTGACCGCTGAACCGCTTTTTAGCCGCCTCTACAAATGGAAGGATGCGATGGCGCAGTACAACGTCGGCCACATCCAGAGAATCCAGACGATCGAGCAAGCTTGCCGCGAATTACCGGGCCTCGCGCTGGCCGGTAACGCCTACCATGGCATCGGAGTCCCTGACTGCGTTCGCTCCGGATCCGATGCTGCCTCCACTGTCCTGCAGACCTTGGGCTTGCTCCCGTCCAACTAGTTTGCCGGAATCTCGGGCGCCGATTACTCCCGTAATCTGGCCCCTAGCAACAACCCCCGTCTCTTCGGGTTAACATTTGTGAAGGGGAAATCCGCATGAAGCAGTCTTTGGTCTTCATTCTGTTTGTACTCTGCCCGCTCTGGGCGCAGCAAGCAACGCCTCCGGCGATGAACATGCCGGCCCATGGTTCCGACATGCAAGGCATGCCCGGCATGGACGACGACGGCGCCGCCCACGCCATGCATTCCATGGAAGGCCACCACATGGACATGGGGCCGCACATGAAGATGACTCCCTTGCGCGCCCTTCAACCCGGCGATCAGGAAAAGGCTGACAAGGTGGTGCAGGCCGCGCGCCGCGCCGCCGAGAAATATTCCGACTACAAAGTCGCCTTGGCCGACGGCTTCAAGATTTTCATGCCTGACCGTCCGCAGAAGCAGTATCACTTTACCAATTACCAGTACGCGTTCGAAGCGGCTTTCAGCTTCAACCCCGACCGTCCCACTTCGCTGCTCTATGAGAAGAACGGCGACGGCTACAAGCTGATCGGCGTCATGTACACCGCTCGCAAAACTGCCACGCAGGAAGACCTAGACGCCCGCATTCCGCTCAGTATCGCGCAGTGGCACGCGCACGTGAACTTGTGCCTTCCACCGCCGGACAAGAAACAAGAAATGATGGGGCCGAACTCACAATTTGGCCTGCACGGCTCAATCGCGACGCAAGCCGCGTGTGAGGCCGCCGGTGGCAGGTTTATGCCGCAGATTTTCGGCTGGATGGTCCACGTCTACCCGTTCGAGCAGAAGCCGGAAGACATCTGGTCGGTCGAGCGCCAAGCCCACGAGCACATGGATTAGAAGGGCAGTCGGCAGGACGCTCGTGCGCTATGTGATCGAGTTGGCCGCCTCTTCTATTGCCTCCCCCAACTGCTCCACTGCCCATCCAATTTCTTCACTGGTAATCACCGCGGGAGGCGCAATCAGTAGATGGTCCCCCGCAATTCCGTCCACGCACCCTTGCATGGGATAGACCATCAACCCTCGCTTTGCCGCTGCCTGTCCTACGCGTCCGGCAAAGTTCAGCTCCGGCGCGAACGGCTTCTTGCTGACCTTGTCGGCCACGAACTCGATTCCCCATAGCAACCCAATCCCGCGCACATCGCCGACTGCGTCCTCCTCTCGGAGTTTCTCCAGCGCAACTTTTAGCAACGTCGCCGGAGATCCAGCGCGCTGTCCGTCTGCCGCTCGAACCAGATTTTCTCGTTGCAGGACTTTCAACACCGCCCGGCCCGCCGCCGCCGAAATCGGATGAGCGTTGTAAGTAAACCCATGCATGAAGGCTCCCGATCCCGCCGCGATGGCATCCGCAAGCTTCTTCGTAACGATCACTGCCCCTAGCGGCGCATATCCGCTTGACAGCCCCTTAGCCGCGACCAGGATGTCCGGGGCCATGCCCCAATGCTCCACCGCGAAATTCCGCCCGGTGCGCCCCATGCCGGTCATGACTTCGTCGGCGAGCGACAGCACTCCCTGCCGCCGGCAAACCTCCTGCACGCTCTGCAAGTATCCCGGAGGCGGCACTACCGCTCCCAAAGTCGCCCCGCTCACCGGCTCAAAAATAAACGCGGCCGCCTGACCATGAGCAGCTGCAATCGCTTTTTCCAGATCCGCCGCATACTCCTGCCCACAGCTACGGCAACCATCAGTGCAGTCGTAGGCGCAGCGATAGCAGTAGGGAAACGCCACATGCGCGAACTCGCGCACCATCGGCAGATACATCTCCCGCCGCCGCTTATTGCCAGAGACCGCCAAGGCCCCCAGCGTCGAGCCGTGATAACTTTGGCCGCGGCTGATCACCTGATGTCGCTGGCCCTGCCCGGTCTCCACCTGATATTGCCGCGCCAGCTTCAGCGCGGTCTCAATCGACTCCGAGCCACCGCTGGTGAAGTACACGCAGCCGCCGGCGAAATTCTTCCCCGCGAAATCCAATAACTCCTGCGCGTACTCTTCGGCAACTGGTGTGGTGAACTGGCTACTGTGGACAAACTCCAACTGCTTCGCCTGAGCAGTCATCGCCGAGGCAATTTCTGAAACTCCATGCCCAACAAAGTTCACCGCTGCCGATCCGCAAAAATCTAAATAGCGTTTTCCGGCGGCATCCCACACATACACACCTTCGCCACGCATCGCAGAGGGAAAAGACTTCCGAAATGACCGCCGCATTAGCGCTGAACGCGTCGGAATTGCGATGGCATCGCTCACGCCTCGGATTATCGGGCGCAGGGCCAAGCCCTGTCAAAATTCCGCTTAGCCGCTGACTCACGGCCATCAACTCTCTCGCCCGCTAAGTCTGTTACGCTCTGGGTGAGGTCTGATGAAAAAAGTGCTTGGCGCAATCCGCGGCTGAAATGAACCGTCTGCTCCGCCATCTCCGGCCTTCGCACCAGCACAGCGCCTTTTCGGCCACCCTGCTGCTGATGTCAGCCATCATGGCGTCGCGCGTCATCGGATACGTCCGCGAAGCCTATATCGCCTGGGCCTTCGGTGCCGGCCCGCAAACCGACGCCTACGTCGCTGGATTCACCATCCCCGACTGGTTGAACTACTTGGTCGCCGGCGGCACGGCCTCTATCACTTTCGTTTCCATCTACACCCGTTTTCTCGCGCAAAACAAAGAAGAAGACGCGCAGAAGACCTTCTCGATCATCATCACCGTCATGACGGTCGTGCTGGGGATCGGCACTGTGTTGGCCGAGGTCTTCACTCCCCAGATCGAACGCCACTTGTTCAGTGGTTTCAACCCCGACCAACTCACCCTCTGCGTTCACCTCACTCGCATCTTGCTGCCGGCGCAGATCTTCTTCTACGTAGGCGGGGTGGTCTCGGCGGTTTTGCTGTCCCGCCGCCTGTTCTTGTTCCCCGCCTTCGGGCCGCTGCTCTACAACGTCGCCATCATCATGGGCGGAATCCTCTTCTCCCATCAGTTGGGGATTTCCTCACTCGCCTACGGGGCTCTCGCCGGTGCCATCGTCGGTCCCTTTCTGGTCAACGCGATTGGAGCTGCGCGCATCGGAACCGGCTACCGCATTTCTTTCGACATTCGCAATCCCGCCTTCCGCGAATGGGTCCGAATGTCCATTCCTCTGATGATTGGAGTCTCGCTGGTTACGGCCGACGACTGGATTCTTCGCTACTTCGCTTCCGGCAGCGTGGGAGATATCACTCGCCTGAACTACGCCAAGCGGCTCTTCGCCGTGCCCATTGCCGTGTTGGGACAGGCCACCGGCCAGGCGTCCCTGCCGTTTTTCGCGCGTCTCTTCGGCGAAAAGCGCTTGCCCGAATTCGCCGCCACCGTCAACGCATCGATTTCGCGCATTGTGGCTGCGTCGCTGCTGATCACTAGTCTGATGGCCGCCACTGCGCTGCCTCTGATGGATCTGGTCTATCGCCGCGGACACTTCCATTTCTCGGATTCCCAAACCACCGCCATCTATTTTTTCTGGTTCTCGTTGTCTCTAGCATTCTGGGCGGCGCAATCGCTCTACTCCCGCGCGTTCTATGCAGCCGGAAACACGCTCACGCCCATGGTCGCCAGCACTCTCATCACGCTGGCCTCGCTGCCCATGTATGCCGCGCTCTATCGCGCCTTTTTCACCCCCGGGCTCGCCATCGCCTCCGACCTGGGCATTCTGGCCAACACCGCGGCCGTAGCCTTCCTGCTACACCAACGGAAGCTGGTGCCGCTGGACGGACTGGATTGGAGAGAATTAGGCAAAGCAGGCATTACCGCGGCGGTTGCGGGATTGTTGAGTCATTGGATTGCGAGCGGCCTGGTGGTTCAGGGCAGCCGTATGGCCGACTTCAAATCACTGGGATTGACGACCCTCACTTGGGCCGGAGCGGTTGCCGCCGGACTTTGGCTCACGCAATCGCAGTTGCTGCGCGAGCTGCGACGGCGGGGAGGGACAAGCTATCCCTGGGTGGCGGAAAAAACGGCGGAAGACCTCAGCCGCGGCGTACAGCCTTAGGAACGGTTCGGCCTCTACGGAAAGACCCGGAACAAATCCTTCAGGTCCGTCTCTTTAGCGGCATCGCCTAGAAACGGCGCCACGCCGAAGATTTCCTGCAGGGTTCGCAGGGCAGATCCGTGAGTGTAGTGAATCTGGTTCGAATATCCACCGCCCTTGGCGAATGGGGAAAGGACAATCATCCCAATCGGCCCATCACCCTCATCGGCTTCATCCCAGGTGATGAAAAGCACGCCACTCTTCTGATATGCGGCCGAGTTGAGGATCGCGGGTACATTCTTGGAAAGCCAAATGTCTCCGTCCGGGATATCCCCGCCCGTGCAACTATCGTGCATGTCGTCGCATAGATTGGGCGTTATGAAGTTGTAGCTGGCCACGTTGTGATTCAGCAGATCACCCGCGAATTCTGTGTACGGCCGTACGTGCGCAATGCAATATGCAGAGTTGGGATTCTGATTGCCGGTTACATCGTCGAAATAGACGAAGGGATCATGTTTTGGCGCGTATAAATGGCTGCCGTTAGGGTCAATGGGGCCCTCATTGGTAAGCGGACAGTCAGTGCCGTCGATATTCTCCTCTTACGCTTTCCACGAGATGCCGGCGTTCTTGAGTAATGTAACCAGGTGTTGCGTGGTGCTCTGGGAATTCTGGCTGGGTGGGTCGTCATTCAGGATCCCAAAATTGGTTCCCGCCTCCAGCCACAAGTAGTTGGGTAGGCTGGGATGGAGGCCCGGCGGGTTGTAATACCTCTCAGCATGCGAAGCCATGGGGATAAGAGTGTTGTTAATGTAGGGCGCTTGCGGATTGCCCTTAATATTCATATTTGGACTGTCACCCGTCCAATTGTGGTTCTCCATCAGAATGATGAATACAGTACGGATGTGACGAGAAGTCGCGTCGGTCGGCCCATTCGGTGCGGCAGCCCAGGAACTGGGTGCTGAAACCGCTGCGAGGAACGCACCGCCGAGCCACGTAATTAGGATTCTTGAACCCCTGTGGCTCATTAGATCCTCCTTGCAACCGTGCCGCACTCTGGGCGCGGCAGGAATCGGGGCCAGCGTGGTGCAGACAAAAGAACGGCGGACCTCTCACAAAATGGAGAACGCCCGCCGCTGATCGTTTCCCGAATTTCTAAGCGCGCGCCGCCACTGCTTCGGTCGAGCTGGAGGGCTTCGCTTCTTCGCCGTTGGGCTTTTGCCCGGCCTTGCGGATATCGATGCCACCCTTGAAGAACGCGCCGTCTTCAATCGAAATGCGTGCCGCCACGACGTCCCCGGTCAGTGAGCCGTCGCTGCGGATGTCCACCCGGTCACTGGCGGTCAGGTTGCCGCGAACCTTTCCCAGCACCACAATTTCGCGCGCGTTGATGTTGGCCGAGACCACGCCATTACGTCCCACCGTAACCCGGTTGCCGGCCAAGTTGATCGATCCTTCCACCCGTCCATCAATGTACAGCGACTCCGAACCGCTTACCTCGCCCTTAATGACCAGGGACTTGCCGATCGTTGCCTGGTCGGCTGCGGTGGCTGTAACCGGACGCCCTGCGGGCTCGGGACTCGAAGTCACGGGCATCGCAGGCATGGCCGGACGCTCGGGTTCACCGGGCCGGATGGGAGTCGTAGGAGTCTGAGTCGTGGGTTTCCACATGGCGCTAAAATTCCTTTCCTAGGTGTCGATAGAAGGATTTGACTGGCATTTCAATCACCAAACCGCATTTTACTCCGCAAACCCTGTGCCGTCTTGTGGAAATTCGTTGATTAACGCGCCACCTGCCCATCCTGAACCGGGCAATTTCTCCCTCCTCAAGGCACTTCTTGCCCTCTTCCAGTATCCTAACTGAGAAACGAGAACCGGCAACTGAGAACCGCCTTATCTCTCCCATGCCCGCCGACGCAACGATCCTCAAGAAGCTCGAACGCTTGCCCAAGCGGACCGCAGGGTTCAAGCAGTTGGTCCGCGAACTAGGCCTCCATGGCGACGCCCGCCGCGAACTCTCCGAACGTCTGGATCGCCTGGTGGCCAGCGGCCAGCTCGTTCAGGTAGATTCCGACCGCTACGCCCTTCCTCAGCCAGTCAGCGGCAGGAATATGGTCGTCGGAAAACTCAGCATGCATCGCGATGGCTTTGGTTTTGTCACTCCCGATCTCACATCTCTCAGTGGGCCCCTGAAATCCCGGCTTTCCGGGGACATCTTCATCCCGCCGCCAGCGGTCGGTACTGCCATGCACGGCGACCTCGTGCTGGTCGAAGTCGGCAACGTCCGCCCCGACGGCCGTGCCGAAGGGCACATTATCCGCCCCGTCAACCGCGCCCATGCCACCGTCGTCGGCATCTTTCACTACGGCCAGCGCCGCAACTACGTCACGCCGATCGACCAGAAAATCTCGCAGGAGATCATAATCCCGCCCGGCTTGGAGCGTCCGGACCCAGATCGAAGCGCTGGCGTCACGCCGGCTGTCGCGAGGGCGTCCCGCCCCCACAAGTCTGTAGACCGCGTTCTCGGCGAAGAAGCTGCCCGCCGCGCCCACTGGGACGATCTCGAAAACGTCGTGGTCGACGTCGAAATCACCGACTGGCCCAGCGCCACTCAAAATCCGCGCGGCAAAGTGCTTGAAGTTCTCGGCTACGAAGATGACTTCGGCGTGGACGTCGAAATCATCATCCGCAAATTCCATCTTCCGCACCGCTTTCCGCCCGAAGTATTGGCGGCAGCGCAAGCCGTGGAATCGGTCGTCCCAGCGACCGAAACCCGCCACCGCCGCGATTTCCGTCATCTCCCCATCGTCACCATCGATGGCGAAACTGCCCGCGACTTCGACGACGCCGTCAGCGTACGCCGCCTCGACAACGGCAACTTCGAGCTGCAAGTCCATATTGCCGACGTTGCCCACTACGTCACTTCCGGCTCCGCGCTCGATCACGAAGCCCGTCTGCGCGGTACCAGCGTCTACTTTCCCGACCGCGCCGTGCCCATGCTGCCGCTCGAACTCTCCACCGACATCTGCAGTCTGCGCCCGCAGGTCGACCGCCTGGTCCTATCGTGTGTTATGGAAATCGACCATCACGGCGAGATCATCGGCTACGACTTGTCGGAAGGCATGATCCGCTCGGCCGAGCGCATGACCTATACCGACGTAAACGCCATCCTCGAAGGCGACCCGGCATTGCGCCAGCGTTACTCTGTCCTGGTGACCACGTTTGAAATGATGCGCGACCTCGCTCTCATCCTCAACCGCAAGCGTGAACGGCGTGGCTCCATCGACTTCGATCTGCCCGAGCCCATTATCGAATTCGACGAACGTGGGCTCATGAAGAGCATCACCCGCTCCGAGCGCAACCTCGCGCACCGCCTCATAGAAGAATTCATGCTCTCCGCGAACGAATGTGTCGCCGGATACCTCGAGAGCCACCGCATCGCTTCCCTTTACCGCATTCACGAAAAACCCGACGCTAAACGGGTCTACGATTTCGAAATCATCGCCGCCACTTTCGGTTATTCCCTGGGCGTCGGTGCCCTGCCCATCCAGCGTGTACAGCTCAAGTCCGATCGTCGCTCCAGCTACGGCACCGGCAAACATCCGCGGGAAATCGAAATCCCCAAAGAAATCCACATCACTCCGCGCATGTACCAGAAACTGACCGAGAAAATCGCCGGCAAGCCCGAAGAACGCATTCTTTCTTACCTGATGCTACGTTCTCTGAAGCAAGCCCGCTATTCGGAAGAAAATCTCGGACACTTCGCCCTGGCCGCGACCACCTACACCCACTTCACCTCGCCCATCCGCCGCTATCCCGATCTGATCGTCCACCGCATCTTGAAGGAAGTCCTACCAGGAAATGTAGGCACGGACGCCCAGCCCGCGTATCGGGAAGGGCACGACTTCAGTCGTGCCGATAGAGGTACAAGAAAGGTCGGGGCTTCAGCCCCTGAGGTAGACGTCCCCTCGCCCTGGTCCAAACGCCGCGACCATACTGCCCACCGCGAATCGCTCGCGCCACTGACCGGCCCCATCCCACTCGACGAACTTCACGACATCGCCGAAGAATCCAGCCACGCCGAGCGCCGCGCCGACGAAGCCGAGCGCGACCTCATGGAATGGAAGAAAGTGAAATTCATGCAGGACCGCGTAGGAGAAGACTTCGACGGGCTCATCATCAGCGTCACCAAGTTCGGCTTCTTCGTCGAACTCACTGACCTGTTCGTCGAAGGCCTGGTCCCGCTCTCTTCACTCACCGACGACCGCTATACCTATCACCAGAACACCCGCGAAATCATAGGCCAGCGCAGCCGCCGTATCTTCCGCCTGGGCCAAAAAATCAGAGTGCTGGTGGACCGCATCGACCCGGTGGAAAAGAAGATCCAATTCGCCATCATCGAAACGAAAGCGGCTCCTCGGAAATCGAAAAAGGGGACAAGACGGTGAGCTACCCACCCATCGTCAGCACCACCCGGAACCGCGCCTTCCCGCTGATCATTTGCTCATAGCCCTCGGCAACCTTTTCCAGCGGATAGCGCTCGATCATGGGACGCACTCCGCTCAGCACGCTGAAGCGCAGCGTATCTTCAGAATCTTTCGCTGTTCCTGACGGCCAGCCCT
>Ga0335081_10005059_pt1 | contig 20836 bp, 17 predicted proteins | sample Lox_Sample_35_FD_206713 | JGI IMG/M metagenome (GOLD analysis project Ga0335081, IMG submission 206713) | Soil microbial communities from Loxahatchee National Wildlife Refuge, Florida, United States - Lox_Sample_3.5 | ecosystem: Environmental > Terrestrial > Soil > Wetlands | place: USA... | reverse complement strand
ACTCTCATTCCCAATTGTCAGCGATCTGCAGCACCTGCGCTAAATTCATGAATGTCACGTCTGGCTGGTGCTGCCGGAAATATTGAAGGCGATCCCCTGACACACAATCGGATGGTCGTCAGCCGCGAGAATTCGGATTTTGCGGATTCCAGCGCTCATGGCCGGCCTTCTACTTCATGCCTTCGCCTTGCGTGATAACCACGAACGTCTCTGTTGTGTCACGTAGGCCACAGTGGCGGGAATATTCAGTTCGACTTCCGTACCGGTATCGACTTCGCTCCAGACCGTGAGCTTAGCACCCATAAGTGCGGCGCGTTCCCGCATACCAGGCAAGCCGTAGTGTCCTTCAGTGCTCGCCCGTTCGAGAAGCGCTCGATCGATCCCTTTCCCATCATCCCGCACGCGCAACCGCAATTTCTCGTTGTCATAGCGGATTTCAACCTCGATCTGCCGTGCCTGGGCGTGCCGAAAAGCATTCCGGAGCGCCTCGGCAGCAATTTTGTAGACCTCATCTCGGATAATAGGGTGCAGATTGTGAGAGTCGCCCTCCACTGCTACGCTGAATGTGGGTCGTTCCTGGGTTGAGTTCGTGGCGGAATCTTCTCCAAGCGTGCGGATGGCGAGCGCCAGATCGTTTCCTTGGACGGTGGAATCCCGCAATCCTTGCACGGCATCCCGCCCTTCAGTGATCGCGTCCGCAACCTGCCTAATCGTGCTGTCCAGCATTACTTCCGCTTCAGTCGGTCGGTTTCGAAGTAACTGGGCAACGGTCTGGAGCCGCAGCAGCACACCGTGGAAGCTCTGAAGCAAAGTGTCATGAAGGTCTCTTGCAATCCGAGTGCGCTCGTTGACGCGCGCATCCAGCGTCATCTCAAACTGATGGCGCAATCGCCGGACACGTAATTGGTAGGCTGCCCAGAGCAATGCCATAAAGGCGGCCACACACAACGCGCGAAACCAATTCGACTGGTAATACGCCGCCGCAACCGAGAAATCCAGTTTCGCCGCGTTATCATTCCACGCGCCGTCACTGTTGGCCGCGATCACCCGGAAGGAGTACTTCCCGGGAGGCAGATCGGTGTAGAAAGCCTGCCGCCGCGTGCCGGCGTCGTGCCAATCATGGTCATAGCCGTCAAGTCGGTAGCGAAAATTCACCTTCTGTGGAATCGAAAACGTGGGTGAGGTGTAATCAACCTGCAAGTCCCTCGGATTCGGGGGGACCTTAAGGTTCGGCTTTGCTTCGAACTCTTTTCGGTCAGCCACTACTGATTCGATATATGTCTGCGCCGGCAATGCCTTTTGCGAGAGCCGGGACGGGTCCACCGTCTGCACGACAACTCCGCTGGAAAACCACACCCGCCCGTCGGGGGTGCACGCTGCCGCGTTGAAAGAACCTATATTTGGCTGAGCTCCATCGAATGTGTCATAGACGCGGTTCTGAATAATCGCATCCGGGTTGGCCCACCATCGCTGAAGCTCAGAATCTGAGAATTCCACCACGCCGCAACGCGTGTAGAGCCACCAGCGCTTCTCGTTGTCCTGAACGAAGGAGATGACGAAGTCACAGGGCAGACCGTTTTTCGTCGTCATGTGCAGCACCTTACCAGCGCGCCATCCGACCATCCCGTTCTCCGTACCCACGAGAATGGAGCCGTCTGCCTGGGTCATAACTTTGCGGTTGAGCGGAGAACTTCTTGGATTGAGTGGAACCTTTGTTTCCAGAACACCATTCCGGAGCAGGGCCAAATCTCCCTTTGATGTGACCATCCAAATTCCTCCATGGGGATCCGGGGCGAGGTTATGTCCCGGTGGAACTTGCGAGGCCGGGAAAACTTCGCGCACCTGGAAATCGCGAATGCGCACAAGCTTGCTCGGTTTGCTCGCACATTCTGCCCAAATGTTCCCGTCGCTGTCCTCGGTCATCCCAACCACCATTCCGAGCGGATGGTGATCTGGTTCAGGCAGGCGACGGAATCGCCCATCCTTGACCAGATACAGTTCGTCATCAACTCCGGCCCACATGTTGCCGGCACGGTCTTCAAGCATGGCAGCGACTTGCTCGCCCGGAAGACCATCGCTCCTGCGAATGGACGTGACAGTCCCATTCTTAATGCGATCCAGCGATCCGTCATTTGCCACCCAAATGCTCCCGTCTCTGCTCGCTAGAATGCCCGCCGCTAAGTCCTTGCCGAGACCTTGCAGAGCTGAAAATGTGGTGACCTGCGGATCACGAAAGCTGTCCACTCCGCTGGTGGTTCCGGCCCAGACCATGCCCTCTCGGTCTTCAAAAAGAGCCCATACGGAATCGCCCGACAAGCCATTGGTGTGGTCGTAGTGCTCAACAACGTCTCCACGAACGCGAAACAGTCCTTTTGCATCGGTGCCAACCCAAAGATTGCCGTCGCAGTCGAACATGGTACTGGTGACGCTGAGCTTGCTTCCGTCGAAGCTAGGGGTGACGAACGGTTTCACAACGCCGTCCTTCAACTGTTCAAGTCCTAGACCTTCGGCAAGGATGCCTAGCCAGACAGATCTCTCGCCAACCCGAGCCAAGCTCCAGACGTCGTATTTTCCCAACTTGTACGTCTCCGAGCGGCCGGCCTGCCAATGGACCAAGACGCCCTGGCCGCCGAGCCACAAGCCGCCGCTACCGTCACCCAAAACGGCGTTGATAGCCGAAATCGGCACTCCATCAGCTTTTCCGAAACACTTAGCTGCGCCATCCGCAACATGGCAAAGGGGCGCATCTGAGGAACGCAGCCCGACCCACAAAGAGCCGTCAGGATCTTCGCTGATGCTTTGAAACCCGTGAAGCCCTTTCAACTGGAAGTGAGAAGTGACAATCCCATCTTTCACGTTCACGAGTTCTTCCGCTGCCACCCAGAGCCCACCTTCATGGTCGGCCAAGATCTTTCCGATCGGTCTGTTGGAAACACCAGCTGGCAAACGCCAAGGCAGAAACCGAACGCCATCAAACCTGTAGACATCCCCGGGAAGAGATAAGAACCAGAGGAAGCCGTCGGAGGTTTGCGTGATCGAAAACATGCCGGCGGGCAGAAACCCGTCCTGTGTTCGCCAAGCCGTGTGTATGTACTGCGTGACACTTTTATTGGGATCGAGGGCGTAAAGCGGGGCTAGGAGCAACAATACAAAGCCAACACAGGAGACGAGCGCAGTCGCAGTGGTGCGGGGCCACTTAAAGTCAAGCAGAACAGATCGCGGAAAAGCCCTTCTTCCCATATTCGCAGCGCGACCAGCAGCAAGAAACGTCAAATGGATGCGGAACGCGTGCTGAATAGCACACACCCTTTGCGGCCTAATGTAGCACTCTCATTCCCACTTGTCAGCGATCTTGCAAGCAACGCCGAATCGGCACTGGGTCGTATGCAGGGCCAAAGCCCTTATTTGGTCATCTTAGCCAGCCAGGTGCCCGCGTTTGGGCGGCAGGGTTCGGAATAGATCGCTATTGTCCTCACTTTGCAGGTGCTCCCACAGGCTGTCGAATTGCGAATACAGAATTTGTGAACAACGTGCGCGAGCGCCGTGCACATTTCTACTTCAAGCCTCGTTTTCATGGAGTAATCTCGGTTGATACGACGAATCCTCCAGCTTCAGGCAACGCCATGAATGTTCTGGTTGTGAACTCGGGAAGCTCCACTCTGAAGTTTCAAGTGATTGCCACTGATCTTGAGCGGATCGGCAAGGATCAAGACGACCGCATCTGCCGGGGCGATGTCGAGGGCATTGGAGGAGAAGCAATCATTCGCATCAAGTACCGCAGCCGGCCGTCTCAGACTCTCACGGCTCCGTTGCGAGATGTAGCCGCAGCACTCGAATACTTGATTCGCTTCATTGCTTCCGATCAATCAGAAGTTGCGGAGATTAAGACGGCAGCCGATGTGAACGCAGTGGGGCATCGGGTGGTGCACGGCGGTGAGATGTTCAAGGATTCAGCCCTGATTGACGATCGGGTTTTGAAAGGTATCGAGGACTGCATCGATCTGGCTCCACTGCATAATCCCAACAACCTCAAAGCAATTCGTGCAGCGCGCGAGCTATTCGGCAAAGACGTTCCCCAGGTTGCGGTGTTCGACACTTCCTTTCATCATTCGCTTCCGGAGCAGGCCTATCTGTACGCGATCCCGTATCATCTTTATCGACGGCACCGCATCCGGCGGTACGGATTCCACGGCACCTCTCACCGCTATGTCTCTTTCCGCTATCGCGCGCTGCGGGCTCTGACGCGCGAACAAACCAACATTATTACGCTCCATTTGGGCAACGGCTGCTCGGCAGCTGCGATCAAGGGTGGATATCCCGTGGATACTTCCATGGGATTGACGCCGCTTGAAGGTTTAGTGATGGGAACCCGCTCGGGCGACATCGATCCTGCCGTCGTCAGCGTCATCGCCAGAAAAGAGGGACTGTCAGCGTTCGAAGTGGAAAGGCTTCTGAACACGCAATCCGGCTTACTCGGCGTTTCGGGCCTTACAAATGACATGCGCGAATTGCAGGCAGAGTTGAAAGAACATGAGGACCGCCGTGTCCGGCTCGCGCTCGAAATCTTTTGTTATCGGGCGCGGAAGTACATTGGCGCATACCTGGCTGCGATGGGTGGCGCTGACGCCGTCGTCTTCACGGGCGGCATCGGAGAAAACGCGCCCGACGTTCGCGCTCGGATCTGTGCGGGGATGGAGTGGGCAGGACTTCGCCTCGATGACGCAAAGAACCAGGCGACAATTGGTCGCGAGGACAAGATATCCACTGAAGACTCGAAGTTGCTCGCATACGCTATCCCCACCGATGAGGAACTCCTGATCGCCCGGGACACCGTCCGAGTCATCCTCGGCGTGCCGCACCCGTCGTGAACGCATGCAGAACTCACCCAGCGAACCCGGTTCTGTACATTCTGCGTCGCCGAGCACTGCATATAAGAAGACGAATGTCTTGTGCCCAGATCTGGGCAATCGTGACGCGTGCAGGTCACGACATCACATTTTTCCAGGCGTTCATCGGTTGACTAAGCAGAAAATATCCGTATTCAGGCGATGGAATTCAACGTGCCTCTTGGTTTGGTAGGAGGAGGATCTTCATGCCATTGGCAGATGTATCCATCCAGGAGAATAGGCGACCTAGTGTAGCCGATTACGAAGCTGCAGCTCGGGAGATGCAGGACGTCCTTTCACGCCGTCTGCCGGCCTTCCATCGGATCGCCTACCGAGTTCTCGGGAATGCGGAAGATGCTGAGGATGCCGTACAAGATGCGCTATTGGCCGCCCACGAGAACTTAAACCGATTCAGGGGAGAGTCGCAGATGTCGACGTGGCTTACCCGAATTGTAAGCAACTCTGCCCTGATGCATTTGCGGAAGCGATCCCGAGTCCAGCATATCTCTCTGGATCAACCGGCGGGTGAAGAGCAAAAAAACAGTTTATCTGAATACTTGGCACATCACGGACCTAGTCCCGAAGATGAATATCGAAGTTATGAGCTCGATCGCTATTTGAAAGGCTTGGCAGCTCAACTTTCCCCGCTATTGCACAGAACATTTTGGCTACGCGCAATTGAAGAGCTTTCGATTCGCGAGACTTCCGACATCCTTGGCCTATCGTGCGAAGCCGTCAAGGCTCATTTGTTCCGCGCACGGACAAAGCTCAAGCGGATTATGAATACGCCGATACCCTAATAGCCCAAGCCGGCGAGGGATTGGCTGAATGGACCCAGGAAGATCTCGAAGGTAGAAACCATGGCATGTAGCGCAGAGACGGAAGTGGCGCTTTCTATGACGAATCACAGTATTCTTTCTCCGCTCGCAGGTAAACCCGCACCCAAGGAGATGCTGGTAGATGTAGCTCGTCTCGAACGGGATTATTTTGAACGCCGCCCCGACCCCGGAGATCCGAGCCAGCTAGTCAGCTTCGGCACTAGCGGACACCGCGGTTCGCCTTTTCAGAGCACCTTCACTGAGGCCCACATCCTCGCCATTACGCAGGCAATTTGCGACTATCGGCGATCACAAGGAATCGACGGTCCACTCTATATGGGCAAAGATACCCATGCGCTGTCGAGTCCTGCACAGCGCACGGCTCTCGAGGTGCTTGCGGCTAATAACGTTGAGACCATCATGCAAGAAAACGATGGCGTGACACCAACGCCGGTTATCTCACATGCCATTCTTGTATACAACCGCAGTCGCAAGAAACATTTCGCTGATGGCATTGTGATCACACCATCGCACAATCCGCCAGAAGATGGAGGCTTCAAATACAACCCGCCGAACGGAGGGCCTGCCGATACTAATGTGACCCGCTGGATTGAAACCAGGGCAAATGAACTGCTGCGGACCGGCAATACGGAGGTGAAACGCCTGCCTTTCAATCGAGCCTTAAAGGCAGCCACTACTCACGAAGATCATCTGATCTTGATGTACGTGCGCGACCTCAAGAACGTTGTTGATATGGGCGCCATTCGTGACGCCAAATTGCGGCTCGGCGTCGATCCTTTGGGTGGTGCCGCTCTTCCTTATTGGGATACGATCAATACCGTTTATGGGCTGAACATCGAAGTCGTCAACCCGGTACTTGATCCGACGTTCTCCTTCATGACCTTGGACCATGACGGCAAGATCCGCATGGACTGTTCCAGCCCCTATGCGATGGCCCGACTGGTCGGGCTTAAAGACCGCTATCAGGTTGCCTTTGCCAATGATCCGGATTCGGATCGGCATGGCATCGTCACGCCTGGTGCTGGTCTGATGAATCCGAATCACTATCTCGCAGTGGCGATCCGGTACTTGCTGACTCATCGTCCACATTGGTGTAAGGAGGTTGCGGTTGGCAAGACGCTCGTGAGCAGCAGCATGATCGACGGAGTTGTCAGGAATCTCAATCACCAACTGCGTGAGGTGCCGGTGGGGTTCAAGTGGTTTGTACCGGGACTGCTCGATGGCTCCTGCTGTTTCGGCGGAGAAGAGAGCGCGGGAGCGAGCTTTCTTCGCCATGATGGCAGTGTTTGGACGACGGACAAAGATGGGCTGATCATGGATCTTCTTGCAGCGGAAATTACCGCTCGTACTGGCAAGGATCCTGGTGTGCACTATCGCGAATTGACCGCTGAGTTCGGCGCCTTTTATTACACGCGCATTGACGCGCCGGCCTCACCGGAACAGAAGGACAAGCTGCGAAAACTCTCGCCGGACGAGGTGAAGGCCTCGAATCTCGCAGGAGACACGATCACCGACAAGCTTACGCGGGCACCCGGCAACAACGCCCCCATCGGTGGCCTCAAAGTGGTAGCCAAGAGCGGCTGGTTTGCGGCCCGGCCGTCCGGGACCGAGAACATTTACAAGATTTACGCTGAAAGTTTCCAAAGCGAATCACATCTAGGCGCAATCGTGAAGGAAGCTCAAGAAATCGTAAGCAACGTGCTCGATTCCGGTCTTAGTCGATGACTTGCCGCAGTTGCTGCCCGGATTCGGTCATCACTGCCTGCCCTTTCGCGATCCGTTTACCGGACAGAGAGCCATTTTTGTTTGGCTTACGAGACCTTGCGCCTGGCACTCCGATTGCGACTACGGTTTGCGGTTTTTCTAATCGGTCGAAGGTGGTTCTCAGTGGCCGCAGAATTAAAGAACATTGCGACTGACAGGCTCATCCAAAAGTTGTATGGAATCGTTACGGGAGAGTACGCTCTCACCGCAAACGATGTAGGAGAAATTCAGCGCATAGAGCACGAGCTACGCAGTAGAGGCGAGGAGCACTACTGGAACTTGCGGCCTTTTGACTGAAACAAACATTAAATCGGGTGTTCATCGTGAGAGTTCAGCATTAACCAAGGCTGAAACTCGTCTCCCACCTCACCCAGCAGCGCGGGACGATAATAGCTCCCAAACGAGATGAAGGATTTCAAAAAATGACATCGCTTACTGAACTATCGGCGGAACCGCTGAGAGCCGAAGGCATAGCACGGTCGACCGTCGCGGGTGCACCGCTGCGCGCCGATGAACTGAACAACATCGATGCCTTTTGGCGAGCATGCAAGTACTTGGCCCTGGGAATGATCTATCTTCAGGCAAATCCGCTTTTACGCGAGCCCCTGAAACCCGAGCATATTAAAAACCGGCTCCTCGGCCATTGGGGATCCAGTCCTGGGCTCGCATTCATCTACATCCATCTCAATCGCCTTATCCGACGCCACGATCTCGAGATGATTTTTCTCGCTGGTCCCGGCCACGGCGCGCCGGGAGTGTTAGGGCCAGTGTATCTGGAGGGAACCTACAGTGAGATCTATCCTGAGAAGAGCCAGGACGAAAAGGGCCTCCGCGAATTCTTTAAACAGTTCTCGTTCCCCGGCGGTATTGGCAGTCACTGCACGCCAGAGACTCCGGGCTCAATTCACGAAGGCGGTGAGCTCGGATATGTCCTCTCGCACGCCTGCGGAGCAGCGTTCGACAACCCCAACCTGATCGTCGGAGCTGTGGTCGGTGACGGCGAGGCCGAAACTGGCCCGCTGGCGACCTCATGGCATATCAGCAAGTTTTTGAATCCGATTCGTGATGGCGCCGTTCTGCCTATACTTCACCTGAACGGCTACAAGATCAACAACCCGACTCTGCTCGCCCGGATCACTCACGAAGAACTGGAAAACCTGTTACGCGGTTATGGTTGGAATCCCCACTTTGTAGAGGGCTCCGATCACGACAGCATGCATCAGGCGATGGCCGCAACTCTGGAGCGTTGCGTGGCCGAGATCAAGACAGCTCAGGAACAATGCCGCAAGAGTGGCATTGCGACCCGCCCCCGCTGGCCCATGGTCGTGTTGCGTTCGCCAAAGGGGTGGGGTGCACCGGCAGAGGTCGACGGACATCACATCGAAGGCTTTTGGCGTTCGCACCAGGTTCCGCTGACCGACGTCAAGACCAACCCCGAGCATCTGCGCATTCTGGAGAACTGGATGCGCTCGCTCAAGCCTGAAGAACTCTTCGACCAGAATGGCAGACTGGTGCCGGAACTCGCCGAGATTGCGCCGTCAGGCTCGCGCCGCATGAGTGCCAATCCGCACGCGAATGCGGAGCTCAGAAAAAAACTGCGCCTCCCAGACTTTCGCGATTATGCCACTAAAATCGATCGCCCAGGAGCGATCGAGGTCGAAAACGTGCCGCCACTTGGTGTTTTCTTGCGCGATGTCATGAAGTGGAACATAAACAGTTTTCGCGTTTTCGCGCCGGACGAAAACACCTCCAACAAGCTGGATGCGATTTATCAGGCCTCGAAGAAATTCTGGATCGCCGAGAATTTCCCCGAGGACCGTGACGGAACAGAACTGGCTCCTGACGGACGCGTCATCGAAATGCTCAGCGAGCACACCATGGAAGGCATGCTCGAAGGCTATCTATTGACCGGCCGCAATGGTTTCCTCTCATCATATGAGGCGTTCGTTCATGTCATCGACTCCATGTTCAATCAGCATGCCAAGTGGCTGTCCATCTGCAATCAGCTATCTTGGCGTCGCAAGCTCGCCTCGCTAAACCTTCTTATTACCTCGACGGTCTGGCGCCAGGATCATAACGGATTCACGCACCAGGATCCCGGGTTCCTGGATGTCGTGCTCAACAAAAGTGCTGCGGTTACTCGTATCTATCTTCCACCTGACGTGAACTGCCTGCTTTCCGTAGCAGATCACTGCCTGCGGTCCGAAAACTACATCAACGTTATTGTCTCGGATAAGCAACGCCATCTGCAGTATCTGGACATTGATGCTGCGATTACTCACTGCACCAAGGGGATTGGGATCTGGAAGTGGGCCAGCAACGATGAACTGGAAGACCCCGACCTTGTAATGGCATCAGCCGGTGATATCCCTACGCAAGAAGCACTAGCCGCCACAGCGCTGCTTCGGGAACGGTTTTCTGACTTGAAGATTCGATTCATCAACGTTGTCGACTTATTCAAGCTGCAACCGAGCAGCGAACACCCACATGGGTTGAGAGATGCGGATTTCGATTCCCTCTTTACCGTAGACAAGCCCATCATCTTTAACTTCCACGGCTACCCCTGGTTGATTCACCGTCTTGCCTACCGACGCACAAACCACCGGAATTTGCATGTGCGCGGCTACAAAGAGAAGGGCAACATCAATACGCCGATGGAACTGGCGATTAATAATCAGACGGACCGGTTCACCCTTGCCATGGACGCGATTGACCGCATTCCGAAACTGCAACGCATAGGATCGCATGCTAAGGAGGAATTTCGTGATCTCCAGATTGCATGCCGACGTCATGCTTACGAGTTCGGCATCGATAGCCCGGAGATTACCGGTTGGAAGTGGCCGTACGGACAGGGGTGAACTTAGAGCCTTGGCGATTCGTCTTCGTCCTGTGATGACTATTGTTGCATGCACGTCAAAGGGAATCCGTTAATAGACCTGCCCACGTTTTCAGAAGGGCGTAAATGCGTATTTTCGAAATGTCGCAGAATGAATGCATAGATCTTTTGAATCGCGCATCACTGGGACGGCTGGCCTGTTCTCTCGACAATCAGCCCTATGTCGTTCCTATCTGCTTCGTCCACGACCCGGAGCGCGTCTACGTGTTTTCTACGCTCGGTCAAAAGATTGAGTGGATGCGTCAAAACCCAATCGTCTGTTTGCAGACCGACGAGATTCGAGACCATTCGAATTGGACCAGTGTCGTTTTAAATGGGACTTTTGTCGAATTGCGTGAATCAGCCGAAATCAAACATGCGCGAGAACGACTCGCAAAATTCGCAGATTGGTGGCCGACACCCTTAGCGGAGCGGCGTGAACATACCAGCGATCTCTCCATACAGCCCATCTTCTTTCGAATCGATATTACGTTTATGAGCGGTTTACGAGCCATCTCGCAGCCGTGACCAGGTTATGAACAGGGACATGCTAGAGAACTGCCGACTCATTTGTTTGTCGGATGCCCAAACACAAAGGACATTCCGTCCGCTGCACTGGTCTAAGACACGAACCAGTTGAACTGCCCATCAGGGCCCTTTAGTGCACTTGCCGCCAAACTTTCAGCACACCCAACTCGCGGACTACCGCGAACACGGGGGAAATTCCCAAAGCCGCACCCGTGCCCACATTCGGGCGGTGACCGCTGAAGAGTCACACGTAGGGCACAAATTGAGCGAGAGTGAAAGAGCAAAAGCCCATCACAGAATTTCCGAAATGATTAGTTAGACGGTCGGCATTCGAGGTTTATGGAAGCTGGAACAGCTTTGTTATCGCGTCGAATCCGCCATTTGCCTTTTGGCATTAGGCTTGCATCCTCAAAGCCGAGCGAGGTGGGCAGGCACTTGATATGAGCGAGACGGACTCCGCAGCCAACCAGTTCGGAGCGCAAGACAGCGCACAACCCCCGCGCGGCACATTTCCGTTGTTCGTGGCCCGTGTCTGCCCCTTGCATCATCGTGGAATCTCTGGACAGGAGAGCGATCATGGCAGCCTTTGACATTCTGCCGGGCGAATCGAACGTGAGCATCATTTCGTCCATCATCAATTTGGTTTGCCCACAATGCGGTGGAAGAATGTCGGAATTCCAATGTGAAGGGAGATGCCGCAGAAATTGGCTCGCAGAATGGGAATGGGCCAATCAGGCGACGCGACGCTGTAAATCCGGGCACCGCAGGTGAAGCGGCGCGGCTAGAACCGCAGCTTCGAGCGCAGTTGGCTCGAGCGCTGGGCCGCAGATCTGGTACAGGGAATTGAGACCGCCGTTCTGGCCTCCGCTGCCGAGATAGTTGTTCAGCATCTGCGTCGCATGTCCGAATTGCGGAGTGCTCAGGTCGTTGATAAGGAGACAAGCATTATGATTGCCAAGAACCTACTTGCGAATAGCGCTGCGGTCGTTGCGAACCGAGCACGCCACAACAAGAGCACAAAGTCCCGGTTGCTAAACTGACTGCGTGCGGCGTCTCATCGTTAATGCGGACGATTTCGGATTCACATCGGGCGTAAATCGCGCCATTGTTAAGGCGCACGCGGATGGGATCGTGACGTCCGCCACATTGATGGCCAACGGCCCGGCATTTTGTGAGGCTAAGGAACTCGCGAAGCAGCTCCCGAGCCTGAGTACTGGCTGTCACGTGGTGTTGATCGATGGCGAGCCGGTTCTGCCGCCGGCGAGAGTGCTTTCACTAACGAAATCAGGGCAATTTGGTAACAGCCTGAAATCATTCGCCGCTCGCGTCTTCACGGGGAAGCTTGAGGCTGCTGAGATTGCCGCCGAGGCAGCGGCGCAAATCCGAAAAGTGCAGTCGGCGGGAGTACGCGTGTCGCATTTCGACACGCACAAGCATACGCATATTTTTCCGAAGGTGTTGTACCCTCTTTTGCTGGCCGCTGCCGAATGCGGAGTGCGAGCCGTCAGGAATCCCTTCGGCCCGCGCCTTCCGTCGCGATTGAGTGAACTTCTGAAGCGACCGAATCTCTGGACACGTTGGGCGGAGATGAGAGTATTGGGAACCTTTGCCGGAAAATTCCAGGAGGCTGTGCAACGGGAAGGTTTTGTAACGCCCGATGGAACTCTAGGAATTGAAGTCACCGGGACCTTGAACGAGACGCTGTTCACGGCGATCGCAACCAGTATTCCTGAGGGGACCTGGGAGTTCGTGTGCCATCCTGGCTTCAACGACTCTGATCTGCAATCGGCGAAGACACGACTGCGAGAGTCCCGGGAACTGGAATTGCGGGTATTGACTTTGCCGAGGACTCGGGAAATTCTGAGGCGGCAGGGGGTGGAGTTAATCTCCTACCGTGATTTGCTGGGAAACTGAAATCACGACATTGTCAGTGTCAGCGCGTCACAGTCGCGCCAGAAGTCGTCGGTGTGAAGGAAATTCCGCAGACCCATGTGACGTACTCCTCTTATCGTCTTACGATAAAAGATACGGTTCGGTTCGAGGATTGCAGACGGACAGTGCTGCCAACGATGGAGAAGTATGGCGGGCGATTGGTTGCGCGCGGCCCCGACCCATTGTTCTCGAGGGAGAGTGGCCTCGCCTGGGATCAAGTCTTTCGGCGTCGAAGAACACGAGCGGATTTACCCAAATGAGAAGTAAACACCGTAGCAAGCGGCACGACAGGTTTAAGGGTTGGCGCTGTGATTCGTGCGCGGACATGATCACTAGCGTCCAGGCTGGCTGGGTCGAGTGGTTGGCATCCGAGGACAAACACGGGAACGATACCCTGACAGGCCTCCGACTGGTCCATCGCGGACGCCAGAAGAACGCTGGAAGTCACAACTGCCGGTACGACCCACGGGAGGAATTCCGCAGTGGCAGGACCATTGTGGAGGGGTGCTTCTTGAACGGCTAGTTGGTGCGGATGGGCTCATGATCCTGCTGTCACTCCTGGCTGAGGGAGAGTTGCCTCACTGGAAAATCCTTGAACTCGTAAAACGGGTGCAAATTCCCGGTTATGAACTCGTCCGGAATCTGTCTCCGAGAGGGCAAAACTCCTGTCCCCGGTCTTGAGGCACGGATATTACCTGCAATCGGAGATACGGGAAATGCTCCGGTGGGCAAATCAGACAAGCTCATATTGCTGTGCGGATCGCTGACAATAAATCGCGTTGGAGGTTTCTTGCGCAATTCTTCCAAAATCTCCCTGAGCCTCAAGAAACGTGCTGCTCAAATTAAAGTGCTTCTGATGGATGTAGACGGCACAATGACGGACGGCGGTGTCACCTTCTTGTCGCAAACAGAAGACGTGGCGCTCGAAATTAAAACCTTCGACGCGCACGACGGACAGGGTCTCACACTGGCCCACATCGCTGGGCTTCGCACGGGTTGCATCACTGGACGCCAAAGCTCTGCTCTCCCCAGTCGCATTCGAGATGACCTGACTGGTTCTGCCACGACCTCATGGACATAGTGTCCCACGCACAGATTCCGAATGCCAGCATGCTGGATTTGACCTTCGGCGTTTTTGTATTGAGCCACGGTTTTCGACAGGGAAGGGGAAGATTCCATTCTTGGGCGGCTTCAACAAGCGATGCTTTAACGAAAGTTTCACAGACTCTAACTATAATTAGCACGCTGGGCAAGGCTTTTGCCAGAACCCGGCCCGTTCGCTTCCGCCGAAGTGACTGAATCACCGCTCATGGGCACCTTGCCCAGGTTTCCCGATGACGATTGACGCATTCGCGCTCGTGTGTCGCGGGAGCTGCGGCAGTCCCCTCGGTGATTCAGCTTGCGCTTCAGTATTTGAAGAGGAGGCCGCTATGAATATAGACAGACTTGATCTCAAGCTAGCAACGCTGCGGGAAGAAGTAGAACGGATTGACGGCGAGAATAAAAGATATTTTTCTCGAAAGGGGCATACTGAACGCGAGAGGGCTGAACATCAGGCGCGCCGCACGAGAATTGAAATCATTCGCGAAGAGTTGGCGGTTCTGGTTAGGCGGGGAGGCTGGGCGGGAGACATGCACAAAAACGCTGCCCTTTACCTCTGAGCGAGGGTCCCCAACCTCCTACATGAGACTAGGCACTCTTGAGCAAGACCGGAGCGGGAGACTGCTTCGCCAAGATTTGTTGAATACGCTCCAACAACTTCTGTGCTTTACGATCCTCGTTCCGGAGGTGTGGAGTGGGCACTGGGCTGGGCTTCATAATATTGACAGTCTGGCACAACGCGAATAAACCTGCAAGGACATGAGAACGTCAGGTTGGCAACACTGACGTGGTGCCCCAGCTCAATCCCTACTGGAGTTTCATGACCAACAGAGCATTCCGGACAGCATCGACGAACGCATGGGTCACTCCGGTGACGGCCAGGTTCTTGCTGCTTCGCCACCACATCGAGAAGGGTACACCGATAATGCAGCACACCAGCACATTGTTGAGAATCAAACGCGGCAGCGGAGCATTCGCAAGCGTCACCGGAACATGCCACAAACCCCAGAGCACCGAAACATACAGCGCACTCAGCCAAGGATGAGAATCGCCTGCATGCTGAATGTGGGAATCGAACGCACCGCGGAATGAAACTTCCTCGAAGACGAAAACGATAGGGATGTAGAGCAACAATGCGTCAAGCGCAATCCATAATCTCTCACTGAATGTGCGAACGGCAAGCGTGTGCGAAGCGAATGCGCCCGCCCACATCATGCCTATGCCGATGAGGCCGGGAACCACGATGCACCCCAGCAAAGCCCGTGTGGTCGCCCGGTCGAACCGGCGGAGCGCAAACGCGGCAGGAAATGCCCCTACGATTCCCGCACCGTGGGCTAGGGTGCGCATGAGGGGCATACCAATGCGTACATCTTCGATCACGTGAAACGTAGGACAGATTACCAGCAGCAGGGCAATCATCCAGCCGAATCCGTCCAGGCGGAAGCTGTCCGCGTTGCGAACCCAAAGAGTGCGGAGCGGTTGACGACGCACCGCAACTTGAAACACGAGCACCAGGGCTAATCCTGTCATCTGGTACTCGCTGGTTGTCATCTTAAGTAAGAAACCCAGTGCAATCCAGATCGCTATGGCGGCGGTCGTCTCGAACACTCGCCTCCTGCGATCCCAGAGAGGCGCCACCACAGTCGCTGTAGACATTGTCTCCTCCCGCTAATACCGAAGAAGTCGCATCATTCGTCTTTGTAACACTTCCTTAATACCGTCGAGTTACCGTAAAAAGCGAGGCCACATATGGCCTACTCGCTTGCTTTCGGTCTGTTGGCCGTACTGGTTCTGCTCGTCGCAGCGATCCCGTGGCAGCGACCGCATCCAAATCACGTGTTCGCCTTGACGATGCTGGCGCGATTGGCGGACGAAAACCCTGAGTTGTCATCTCAGGCCGAAAGTAACACCCGCACCCAACCGCCGGCAGAGATCCCGAAAATTCGACGAAGATAATGTGTTGCATTCCAATTAACCTGTCCGTCCTCGTCCTCTACTTCGACATGTAAACCAACGCTCCGAAGCCGGAGAAATCAACCAGAAGATGCGACAGCACCGTCCAGCGCACTGACTTCGTCCTGAAAGCGACAATTCCCCAGCACAAACCCAAGAACAGCGCACTCCCGACGAAGGCGACTCGCCCATGCGAATAAGGAAGTATCGATTGGGGAGCGAAGTGCCAGACGGCGAAACCCACCGCGGGATAAACACAACCTTTCCAGAAGTCGGTAAAACGATCGATGTATACGCCGCGCCAGAACATTTCTTCCAGGCTTGCGTTAATTGCTGCCAGAATAAAGGAAAGTGTGACGACGAGCGGGGTGACCACGGCAATCCGTTGCCGAAAAGGTCCGAAGTAAAAAGCCAAAATCACGGGCAGGACCAGAAGAACCCACAGCATTCCTCCCGGCTGTGCTGCCTTCAAGGTTCGTAGCAGTCCAGTTTTTCCCAGGCTGATCGCACAAATCGCCAGCAGCAGGCCCCAGTAGGTCGCCATTCCTAACAAGTGGGCCAACTTGGGCGTAGCGATATGAGAGAGGACCTGAAACACCGCATACATTGCGGCCGGAAGAGCAACCGGTAATACGAGGAGTGATTTGGAGTTCATGCTTCTGCGGTCGTCGAGCCAACATACAGGTTCTTGCCCACTCTCTCCGCCGTTAGCAGACAGTGCAGGCCGTTGACGCGTGCAATAATTCTGCCTTCTTCATCTTTGAAAAATGTTTCTTCGAGCGCTTGTGCATCTTTCTCGTCCAAAAGATCCATGCCATAGTTCGACAGAAACTCTCCGACCTTCCCGCGCTCAATGCCGAAATGCCATTTCTCACCAGCAAAAGCCACGGACCTGCGCGCTCGTGCCGCCGGATCGTGCTGATTGTCACCGCGGAGCACAGACGCGTATACATAATCAAACACAGCCCAACTGCCCTCCGCTCCATATTCCTGAATGGTTCGAAACGTTGCGTCGACTGACTCCGGCTGGAGGTACATCAGCAGACCCTCCAGCACGAACAGACTTTTTTGACCCTTCTGAAACCCCGCTTCGGTCAGCTTTGAAGATAACGAGTCTCGATCGAAATCAATGGGAATGAACGTCAGGTTTTGCGGAAGAACCAAATTGCGCTTCTGGTACTGGGCGAGCTTGGCATTCTGCGTAACTGGGACATCGAGTTCGAAAATCCGGGAGTCCTGCGACAATTGCTGGAATCGCAATGCTCGGGTGTCGAAGCCGGCGCCGAAGATCAGGATCTGAGAAAAGCGCTGCGCCAACGCTCTCCGACACACGTCATCTATGTACTTCGTGCGCGCAACCACGTAGTGGTAGAGGCCGTCCGGCGCCATGCGCTTGAAAATAGCCCTGGCGGCCGAAGTCTTCACCATGGGCCTTAAAAACCATGGCAGGAGTTGGCACGCGAGTTGGTCGTCGCATCGGCAGTGACCGTCCGGTTCGGCTGAGGAGAAGGCCCGCGCAACGCAGGTCCACTCTGCCGTTCTCGAAACCGTTGTCTCAATGCGTTTCATGCCAGAAGTCCATCACTGCGAATTGTTCGCCTTAACCGTAGCCATAAAATGTTCCTCAACGCCGATCCGGCCAGCGTGAAGTGCTACGCCGAATGCCCTACCGCACGCGCGACTCCGCCGTCCATTCGCGCAGCGACCAGTGCGTCGTATTCCTGCTGCGACTGGCGCGACAATAGTGCCCACAATGTATAGACGCCGAGTGCCGTCCCGAACGGGACGTTAAACAGCGAAATGAACGCCAGCACGAGAGCGACGACGCGCGCCCACGATTCGCGCTGCAGCAGCCCCCATCCAGCAACGAATCCACAAGCGGCCTTGGCCAGCACGATGATCCCGAGCGTGGTGAACAGCGAGGTCAGAAAACTCACCGGCACATCCGGCGGCACGCCCTTGATCTCTCGTAAATGCGGAAACAGAGTATTGCCGAGGAGCAACAAGAAAAGGCCGCCCAATGCATTGAGTGCTGACAGGGCGAACCACAGAATCCCAAGCAGGTGCACATGCTTTTGGACCCGCCCTGTCACCGGCTGCGTTACCGGGCCTGTGCCCAGGATTTGTTTGCCGCACTTGCTGCAGAATGCTTGTCCCGCTTGTAGAGTCATGCCACATGCATCGCAAAACATAGTGTTCTCCTGCGCATCCTTGCTCAGTGTCGAAAAACCCGAGACTCTGGCGTGCTCTGCCTGCGATTCTCTGATTCAGTAAATCCGCGCCTTCGGCTGTGGCTCTTCGAGTCTGGAACTCGAGAAGGTTAGCAAGCAGCAATAGGAAGTAGCAGTGATCTCAATCACCTGCCTAAGTGAATGGGGCGAAAAATGCGGTAGTGTTTGCTGATCCACGCGGAGATACGACATACTCCCTCAGCTTGATCTTGCGGGTGCTACTTCGTGCCTGGCGGCATCGGCCACGTATTGAGCTAACCGTAATAGCGCAGGCGACTCCAAAACTCCGGCCAAGGTTTACGCAGATTTCGACAAACAAAGAGATAGGGATAGAAAGAGAGCGCTTGATTTTGGACACCGAAAGGCCTTGGCAGTGTTCCGACCTTATCGCATGACTCGAAGTTCTGTGCGAGGAACCTAGGATCCATCGCCACTGCGATTACAGTCTGTGGGGGAGGGTTGCCGTAACCGCGTAGCCAGTTCGAGTTCATTCCGCTGATCGCTTCAGGAAGTCCGTATGCCGCTCCGTACAGGTTTACGGCGCCAGCCTGCCCATCGTCTCCTGTCAGTATGCCGACCTTGTCCCTGCCGTCCGGCAGAGCATCGCGGATCTTAGCAACGCTATCGACAAGCTCAGGGTAACCGACCTCGTAATGGAAATTCCCGTTTGCAGCATTGGCTATTCTCCACCATGCCGTTCCAATCGGCGCGACCGGCAGCACCAAGGCGGCAGTAATGACTCCCCCGATTGCAAGCGACGACCGGGCAGTTTGTCGCAAACTCGACTGCGCTCCGGTACTGAGCGACTTCATCCATCGTTCGCCATGCGTGACACCGGCCGCGATAAGCATCGGATAAACCGGCGCCAGATAATAGTCGCGTCCGCGAGCAACCATCAAGGCTAAGAGCGTCAGCACATACGTCCATCCGAGCATCCGGTATCGTTTTCCCTCGGACGCAGTGAAGAAGAACCACAGCCCGACGCACCACAGGGGCGCGGTCACCGGATTCGCTGATTTCCAGAGCTGATTCAGCAGGAAGTAATCCGTCCATCCCCAGCGAATGTCGCGCGAGTGAATACTCTTCAAATACTGTAGGGCGACGAAATGATGCTGGACCTGCCACGTGAAATTAGGAAGGACAATCAGCACCGCAGTACCCACTGCGCACCAGAACCAGCGACATCGAAAGTATCGCCGCTCGGGCGTAAATATCATTCCGCCGACAAGGCCAAACACCAGAAATGCCATGGTGTACTTCGTCATGAACCCCAGGCCGACAGCCGCGCCGATGGGCAACCACCAGCGCGGGTCATCCGACTTGAGCAATCGAATCGCTAGGTACCCTGCGAGTATCCAGAAGGGATAATCGAGCGACGTGTACGACAGGAATCCACCATAGACGAGGGGCGCGCCTCCAATCACGGCTCCAGTCGCGGCAATGAGTTGCGCCTCGCGTCCCGCTCCCAAAGCACGCGCAACCAAACCGGTGAGAAGAAAAACGAGACCTTGCGTAAGAGCGGGGAAAAAACGAAAACCACGGAGAGAACTTCCGCACAATGCTAGTTCCACTCGGCCAACGATGGCCGTCATCGGAGGATATTCGACGTATCCCCAGGCAAGGTGACGGGCGTTGCTAAAGGTCTGCAGCTCATCGCGATGAAATCCGTAGCGTCCGTTCGCGAGGATATGAAGGAGAACTACGGCGGCCCCGAATAACACCAGTACGCCAGCATCAGTCGAGACGATTGCCCTCAAGCTGCATTTGTCACGCACGTTTTTTGCTCATGATGGATCGTCATCGTCAATAAATGCGAACCCTTCAATGCACCAGGTTTCGCCCGAATGACAAACCGTAGCACAGCGGGAAGAGTGATTCAGTGACGAACCTTACAGTGTTCGCTACAAGGCTGCAGTTCTCTTCCACAGTGGCAAAGTCATTCTGCCAGCAGTGGCCGATTTCCGGACGCTACTCGCAACCCATACACGAGCAAGGCGAACAGAACGGCAAACATGAAGAACGATTGTGGCGCATACCACTGCGAGAGATCGGTCGTGACCGGAAATGAAATCAGCAAGGCATGCGCGAAGAGCGCAACCGCGAGGGCGAGCACTCCCAAACGAAGCAGCGCAAACATCATGATGACGGTGATCAGGATCGCATAGGGCGTTTCCAGCAGAAAGTTTTCTCCGCCGAGGTTGGTGAGGAGCAGCAAGATTCCTGTCGCCGCTACGCTCGACCAATAGTTTCGCAGCGATGCCCGGGTTAGAAACAGGCAGAACGTGATGGCAAATGCCGGGAAAATCCCATTCAGCAAACTGCCCAAAAGCAATCCAAGCGCAAGCTGCGGCGGTCCCAAAGCCAGCGTGTTGGTGGAAAGCGCAGTCTCACCCGGCAGGTTGAACCAGTTGGGCAGCGCATTGATAACGTGGTCGATCAGGGATATCACGGCCCCGCACAGGATTCCAGCTAGCAGATCGCGACCGACCAAAGGGTCACGAAGTTTCCCGGATAGCAGACGCGTCCAGGAGATCAGCAACTCCGGCCACTGCCTTCGAACAAACGGCTCCAACGCCAAGTAATAGAGCCAGGCGAATGCGCCGAGAAATAGGGCCGCGCCCGCCATACGCGTCAATAGTTCCCACTCTGCGCCCAACGCAGGAATATGATGAGCGACGAGCAATCCGCTCACCAGGGCTCCAGAAAACAAAAACGCTGAAAGACGAA
>Ga0335081_10005058_pt1 | contig 20841 bp, 17 predicted proteins | sample Lox_Sample_35_FD_206713 | JGI IMG/M metagenome (GOLD analysis project Ga0335081, IMG submission 206713) | Soil microbial communities from Loxahatchee National Wildlife Refuge, Florida, United States - Lox_Sample_3.5 | ecosystem: Environmental > Terrestrial > Soil > Wetlands | place: USA... | reverse complement strand
CCGCGGGCGCCGCCGGGGGCGCGGGCGCGAGCGCGGCGTCCGGGGCCGGCTCCTCGGTCGCGGCGGAAGCCGGGTCGGCGGGGGGCAGGACGGGGGGGTGCTCCTCGAGGACATCGCCGTTGCGGTCCTTCACCCGCAGCACGAGGAGGGGCGGGGTGGAGAAGCCACCGGCGGCGATGGAGGCGTAGGCGTTCACGAGCTCGAGCGGGGAGACCTCGCCCACTCCGAGGGCCAGGGAGAGCGTGCGCGGCAGCTCGCCCTCCACCCCGCAGCGGCGGGCAAAATCGATGACGGCGTCCACCCCGAGGGCGTCGGTGAGCTTCACCGAGACGGTGTTCTTGGAGAAGGCCAGGGCCTGCTTCAGGAGGAGCGGGCCGTCGTACTCGTCGCGCTCGAAGTTCTGGGGCTTCCACTCCTTGCCGGTGTAGGGGTCGCGGTAGAGGTCGGGGGTGTCGTAGACCAGGGTGGCCGGCGTGTAGCGCCTCGAGGCGATGGCGGCGCCCCACACGAAGGGCTTGAAGGCCGACCCGGGCTGGCGGCGGGCCTGGATGGCGCGGTTGAACTGGGAGAGGCCGAACTGGTAGCCGCCCACCAGCGCGCGGACCTCGCGGGTGACGGCGTCGACCGCCACCAGCGCGCCCTGGACCCGCGGTACCTGCTCGAGCGCGAGGGGGACCGGCTTGTGCGCCCGGGCGAGGTCGGAGGGGCTCGCCTTGCCGGGGAGGATGCGCACCAGCACCACGTCCCCGGCCTTGACCACGTCCTTCATGCGGCGCGGCGCGGCGGTGGCCGAGGTCGGGTTGTACTTGCGGGCCCACTGCACCTCGGCGAGGGCGATCGTCCCCTCGCCCCCGCCGAGGTCGACGGTGGCGGCCCGGTCGGAGACCTCGCTCACGAGCGCGTCGTAAAGCCCCCCCGCCGCGAGCGGCTTCAGGGTGAGCATGCGCCGCACGTCGGTCTCGTCCTCGGCGGTCGGGTCGACGTCGTCGGGGGCGACGTGGCCGAGGTCCCAGGCGAGGGGCTCAGGGCTGCGCGCCTGCTCGCTGCGGAGTCGCTCACGCCACACCGGCAGGGCCCGCGACAGCTGATCCGGGTCGAGGTGGGCCACCGGCCCTCGCCACCCCTGGCGCTTGTCGACCGCGCGCAGCTGGGCCTGTAGGGCCTCCTCGGCGGCACGCTCGAGCCCGGTGTCGAGCCCCACCTCCACCACCAGGCCGTCGGTCTCGACGCGCTCGGCGCCGTAGCGCTCGTCGAGGTAGCGGCGGACGGCGTCGGCGTACCAGCTCCCGCTCGGCTCGGCCGGGTGGTTCGCCACCACGATGGGCTTCGCCGCCTCGGCGTCGGCGACCCGCTGGGAAATGAAGCCCTCCTCGGCCATCCGGCGCAGCACGTAGCGCTGCCGCTCCTTGGCGGCCTTGGGATGCTTCACCGGCGAGAGGCGCTCGGGCGACTGCACGAGGCCCGCCAGCATGGCGGCCTCGCCCACCGAGAGGCTCGCCACCCCCTTGTCGAAGTAGAAGCGGGCGGCCTCCTCCACCCCATAGCGGCGGTGGCCGAAGTAGATCTGGTTCAGGTAGAGGTAGAGGATCTCGTCCTTGCCGAGGTTCTTCTCGAGGCGCGGGGCGAGGAAGAGCTCCTTCAGCTTGCGCTTCACCCGCCACTCCTTGGCGAGGAGGAAGGTCTTCACCACCTGCTGGGTGATGGTCGAGCCGCCGCAGGCCACCCGCCCGCGGAAGAGCCCCTTCACCGCGCAGCGGGCGATGGCGAAGTAGTTCACCCCACCGTGCTCGTAGAAGTGGGCGTCCTCCGAGGCGAGCACCGCCTTCTTCACCACCTCGGGGATGCGGTCGAACGGCACCACCGTGCGCCGCTCGCGGTAGAAGGCGAAGGCCTCCTGGCCGTCGATCCCGTAGACGCGGGTGGCGATGAGCGGCCGGTAGTCCTTGAGGGTGTCGAACAGGGGGAGGGCCCGGGTCGAGGCGAGGGCGTAGCTGCCGCAGGTGAGGGCGACGAGGGCGAGCCCTGTGAGGGCGAGGAGGAGCCGGTGGGTGCGAAGGAGCTCCCGCGCCCCCCCCAGGAGGGCAGACAGCCGGCTCGCGCACTTTGGTTCGTCGCCGGGAGGGTTCAAGGCAAGCGCTCGAGGTGACGCGAAAGATGGCCTGCGGGGCGGCCCTCCAAGGGCTCCTTGTCCCGACCGACCGTCCCTCTCTCGGCGGGCGCCCGGCCGGCGAGCGGAGAAGCACCGACCGTGCCGCCCGGCGTCCCCCTGCAAACACGAGGGGCGCCGGGGTATTCCGACCGCCCCGGCCCGCCCGTGGCGGGCGGGACACGCCCGCCCGAGGGCCGGGCGGACACGGCCGCGGGGGCCTCCCTCTTCCGCGCCGAGGTCATCCCTCGCGCCTCAACCCTAGCCCGCGCATCTTCTTGTAGAGGTGGCTGCGCTCGAGGCCGAGGGAGCGCGCCGTCTCCGATACGTTCTCGCCGTTCTCGGCCAGGGCGGCGAGGATGATCTCGCGCTCGGCCTCCTCCACGAGCTCGTGGAAGCTCGCCCCCTCGCGGAGCCGGCCGGCGCGCGGCAGGCGCGCGCCGGGCAGCACGCTCGCCACCTCGTCCTTGCCGAGGGTGGGGCCGTCGCACAGGATCACCATGCGCTCCACGAGGTTCTTGAGCTCCCGCACGTTGCCGGGCCAGTCGTGGCCCTGGAGCACGAGGTAAGCCTCGCGCGAGAAGGCCATGGGCCGCCGGCCGTTGCGCTCGCAGGCCTCCTCGAGGAAACGATCGGCCAGGGCCGGGACGTCCTCCTTGTGCTCGCGCAGGGGCGGCGCGTGGACGAGCACCACCGCCAGGCGGTAGTAGAGGTCCTCCCGGAAGCGGCCGGCCGTCGCCTCGGCGGTGAGGTCCTTGTTGGTGGCGGCGAGGACGCGCACATCGACCGTCAAGGTGGTCTGGCCTCCCACGCGCTCGAGCTCGCCCTCCTGGAGCACGCGCAGCACCTTGGCCTGCATGGCGGCGGGCATGTCGCCGACCTCGTCGAGGAACAGCGTCCCGCCGTCGGCGAGCTCGAACTTGCCCCGGCGAGCCGTCACCGCGCCGGTGAACGCCCCCTTCTCGTGACCGAAGAGCTCGCTCTCGATGAGCTCCGCCGGGACGGCCGCGCAGTTGAGCTTCACAAATGGGCCACTCTTCCGGTGGGAACCCTGGTGGAGGGCGCGGGCGATGAGCTCCTTCCCGGTCCCGTTCTCTCCAGTGACGAGCACGCGTCCCTCGCTGGCGGCCGCGCGCCTCACGAGCTCGAAGAGGCGCTGCATGGCCGGACCGCTGCCGACCATCTCGAGGCGCCCGGCCTCGCGCCTCAGCGCCGCGTTCTCCTCGGCGAGGTGGCGCATGGCGAGGGCGTTGCGGACCGCCACCAGGAGCTTGTCGCGCCCGGTGATCGGCTTTTCCAGATAATCGAAGGCCCCGAGCTTAAACGCTTGCCTGACCGTCTCGATCGAACCGTGGCCGCTCATGATGATGACCGGCAGGTCGGGGCGCATGGCCCGGGCGCGCTCGAGCACGGTCAGCCCGTCCAGGTCGGGCATCTTCACGTCCATCACCACCAGGTCGACCGGGAGCGCCGAGAGTTTCTCCAGGGCTTCGGCGCCCCCGGAGGCCGTCTCGGTCAGGTACCCCTCGAGCGCGAGGGCGCGCGCGAGGGTCACCTGGATGTTGCGCTCGTCGTCAACGATGAGAAGGGTGGCGGCCATTCGGGGAAGACTCTACCTGGGAAGCTTTTCCTTTGACATGAGCCGAGAACGGAGCGAAAGAAACGGCATCGTCAAATCACACGACCGTTCGGAGGAGTCTGAATGCGCCGCATCGTTCTGCTTTCGCTGTCAGTGATCGCTATTTCCCTTACGGGTTGTTCCTCGAAGCCTAAAAACGGTGAGTGCAAGACGAGCGACGATTGCAAGGACCAGCAGGGTTACGGCAAGGTGTGCGTGCAGGGGCACTGCCAGGAGTGCGGGGCCGACACCGACTGCCAGGCTGGGTTCCTCTGCCGGGACAACCGCTGCGTGCCGCGCCCCGAATGCGCCGGCGACGCCGACTGCGGTCCCGGACGGGCCTGCCAGGATGGCCGTTGCGTCGCGGCGGCCCCGAAGGCCGAGTGCGCGGGCGACGCCGACTGCGGCCCCGGACGGGCCTGCCAGGACGGCCGCTGCGTGGCGAAGATGGAGGAGGCTCCTCCTCCGGCCCCCATGGCGGCCTGCGGCGGTGAGGACAACGCGGTCCACTTCGCCTTCGACAAGGCCGACCTCGACACCACCGCGCGCGGCATCCTCGAGAAGACCGCCGACTGCCTGAAGTCGGCCGGGACCACCCGCTTCACCGTCGAGGGGCACTGCGACGAGCGCGGCACGACCGAGTACAACCTGCACCTCGGCGAGCGGCGCGCCGAGGCGGTGAAGAAGTACCTCGGCAACCTCGGCCTCGATCCCCACGGCATCCGCACCACGAGCTACGGTAAGGAGCGCCCGCTCTGCACCGAGCACAACGAGGGTTGCTGGTCGAGGAACCGGCGCGGCGTGGTCGTGACCGGGGGCTAGCCCCAGGTGAAGCGGCTCGCACTCGCTCTCGCCCTCCTCGCCTCCGCCTGCTGGGTACCGGTCGAACGGGGCCGGCAGATGGAGGCGCGCATCCAGCGCCTGGAGGGTGAGAGCGAGTTGTCGACCCGCCAGCTCGACGAGCAGCGCGCGGTGGTGCGGCAGCGGGTGGCCGCCGTCGACGCCAAGATCGCCGAGGTGCAGAAGAAGCTCGACGAGCTCAACGCCACCGCCCACCGCAGCGGTGCCGACCTGGCGGTCCAGCAGGATCGCCTCCAGGAGGAGGTGGCGCGGCTGCGCGGCCTCATCGAGGAGGCCACCCACGAGTTCGAGGGCCTGCAGCAGCAACTCAAGGACCAGAAGGACGAGACCGACGCGCGCTTCGCGGCCTTGAAGGGTGCGGGCGCGCTCGACGAGTACGAGGCCAAGAAGAAGCTGCAGGAGCTGAAGCTCCCCACCGACAAGGGGGAGTTCTTCGCCCTCGCCCAGGCCGAGGAGGGCAAGGGCGAGCGCGCGGTCGCCCGCGAGCTGTACGACCAGTTCGCGAGGAAGTGGCCCAACGACCCGCGCGCAGCCGACGCACACTTCCGCATCGGCGAGATCCTCTTCGGCGACAAGCACTACCGCGAGGCCATCCTCGAGTACGGCAAGGTGGCCCAGGACTTCCCCCGCTCCGACAAGGCCCCCGACGCCCTCTTGCGCACCGGGGAGTCCATGCTCAACCTCGACTTGCGCGACGACGCGAGGGGCCTCTTCCAAGAGGTCGTGAAGCGCTACCCGCACACCACCGCCGCCCAGCGCGCCCGGGCCCGGCTCAGCGAGCTCTCACCGGCCCCGAAGAAGAGGACCCAGAACTCCGAACCGTGAGGGCCCGGCGCTCGCTCGTACCCGGGTCACTCGACTCGGGTCGAACGATACCCGGGTCTCCTTCGCCCCTGGTGGGCGGGCCTCGCCCCCGCGAGTCCGGTCGTGGCCCCGCGGGGGCTTGGAGGTGGCACGGGCGGAGCAGCCCGGCCTCCCGGGCGCCTCCTTCGTCGCCCCGGAGCGGGCCATGGCCCCACCTTCTCCACCTCTCCGCCTGGGCGAGCGGCTCGTCCAGGGCGGTCGCCTCTCGCGCCCCGAGCTCGCGCGCGCCCTCGCCTTTCAGAAGCGCCGGGGCGGCCGGCTGGGGGAGGTCCTGGTGCAGCTCGGGCTCGTCCCCGAGGCGGTGGTGCAGGGCGTGCTCGCGCGAGCGCTCGGGGTCGCCTGCCTCGACCTCCACGGGCGCCGCGTGCCGCCGGCCATCGTGCGCCTCGTGCCCGAGGAGCTCATCCGCCGCCGCGGGGTCTTGCCCGTCGCGCTCCTCTCCCGCCCCGCCGGCACGAGGCTCCTCCTCGCCACGAGCGAGCCCGGGGACGCCGCCCTGCTCGGCGAGGTGGCGCGGGCCTCGCGGCACGTCGTCAGCCCGGTGCTCGCGAGCGCCCGCGAGATCAGGAGGGCCATCGAGTGGAGCCTCGCCCGCCCCCAGCCGGCGGAGAGCCCCTCCCCGCGCCGGGTCGCCTGAGATCTCCGGGACCAGCGCTACGGGGGCCCGGAGAGGAGCGCCTCGAAGGCCGGGCGGCCCTTCAGCGCATCGAACATCGGATCGCTCGACAGCCAGGAGCGCACCTTGGCCGGATCGGAGGCGAGCGCCCGCCTGAGCGCGACGAGGGCCGGCTCCTCCTGACCCCACAGGGCATAGAGGGCCGAGAGGTTGTAGTTCAAGAGGAGGTCGTCCGGCGAGAGTTCGCGCGCCCGCGCGTAGGCCCGCTCGGCCTCGGCGTAGAACCCCTTCTGGGCGTAGCAGACGCCGAGGTCGAGGTGGGCCTCGAAGCCGTCCGGCTCGTGGCGCACCACCTCCTTCAGCTGGACGATGGCGGCGCGGTAGTCGCCCTCGTCCATGAGCAGGGCCGCGAGCTCGTGGCGGGGGAACGGGTCGTCGGGCGCGAGCGCGATGGCGGTCTCGAGCTCCTTGCGCGCCTCGGCCGGCTGCCCCTGGTCGGCGTAGGCGAGGCCGAGGTTCAGGTGGGCGTCGGGGTAGTCGGGGTCGAGCTGGATCGCCTCCCGGAACTGGGCCACCGCCATGTCCTGGCCGTGCGTGGAGAGGAAGCAGGCCAGGTTGTAGTGGGCGGTGGCGCTGTCGGGCTCGAGGCCGAGCGCGGTCAGGTACTCGGAGAGGGCTTCGCGGTACCACTTCTTCTCGGTGTAGACGGTGGCGAGGTTGTCGTGCGCGTGGGCGGACTTGGGGTCGAGCTCGAGCGCCTTCTGAAACTCCCGGATCGCCTCGTCGAGCCAGCCCCGGTCCGCGAGCTCGATGCCGCGGGCGTTGTGCTCGTCGGACAGCGCGATGTGGTCCTTGTCGCGGCTCACGGTTTGATTTTCTAATCGCGCCCGGGGGGGGGCTGGTGGCCCCAATATCCCCCCGGGGCGGGGGCGGGGCGGGCCACCCCCCCCCGCCCCCGGGGGCCCGTCCTGCCGTGACCGCCCAGGAGGCGCTCCGCCCACGGGCGACCCGGCGAGGGAGGGGTGCTACCTTCCCGAAATGGTACGTCCACGCCCGCTCGCCCTCGCCGTGGCCTTCGTTCTCCTCGCCCTCGGGGGAGCCTGGCTCGTCCACCGGGGCGCCTCCGGGGAGACCGACGAGGAGCGCATCCGCAAGCTCATCCTCGAGGCCGCGCGGGCCGCCGAGGAGCGCCGCCCGCGCGACGCCGTGCTCCCCCTCTCGGAGCGCTTCTCGGGAGGAGGGCTCGACCGCGACGGGGTCCGCAGCCTCATCGCCCTCGAGACCCTGCGCGGGAGCTGGACCAGCGTGACCGTGGCCGGGATGGCGGTGGAGGTGGACGGCGACCGGGCGCGGGCGGCCTTCGACCTCGTGGCGGCGCGCGGCGGCGCCAGGCGGACGCTCGCGGACCTCTGGCCGGCCGAGGCCAACGCCTTTCGCGTCGCCTGCGAGCTCGAGCGCGAGCGGGCCGGGTTCCGGGTGGTGCGCGGGCGCTGGCGCGAGGTCCCGCTCGCCGAGGTGCTGGCGGGGCCGCCCGCCCTCGAAGGCGCCGAGGGCGCGGGCGGGCCGGCGCCGGCGCGTTGACGCCGCGGCGCCCTAGCGGGCATGCTCTCACGCCGCGCGGACCTGCCCGGATGGCCCTCTACACGCCCCTCTCGCACGAAGAGCTCACCGGCGTGCTCCGCCGCTACGGCCTGCCACCCCCCGAACGCACCCTCCCGGAGCCGAAGGGCAGCGTCAACACCAACTACCACCTGTGGGCCGGGGGCCGCCGTTGGTTCCTCCGCGTGAACGAGGGCAAGACCCGGGAGGACGTCGCCTTCGAGGCTGAGGTGCTGCGCTTCCTCGCCGGGGAAGGCTTCCCGGCCGCGCCGCTCGCCCTGGCCGACGACGGGTCGCCCCAGATCGAGGTGGCCGGCCGGCCGGCCATGCTGTTCGCCTTCGCCCCCGGGGTCGAGCTCGAGCGGGCCGACGTCACCGCCCTGCACTGCCAGCGCATCGGCGCCGAGGTGGGCCGGCTCCACGCCCTCGCGCCGCGTTTCGGGCACGCCCGCCGGAACCCCTACCGCTGGGCGCGGGTGGCCGACTGGGTGGCCGAGCTCGGACCGCAAGGGGGCGGGGACCCGCTGGTCGCCGAGGCCATGCCGCTCCTCAACGAGGAGCTCGCCCGCCTGAGGACCTTGCCCCCGGCCCCGAAGGGCCTCGTGCACGGGGACCTGTTCCTCGACAACGTCCTGTGGGAGGGCGACCGGGTCTCGGCGCTCCTCGACTGGGAGATGAGCTGCACCGACGCCTTCGCCTACGACCTGGCGGTGATGGTGAACGCCTGGTGCTACCGGGCGCGCTTCGAGCCGGCGCTCGTGCGCGCCTTCCTCGGCGGGTATCGGGAGCAGGCCCCCCTCTCGGCGCAGACCCTCGACGCCCTCTACCCCTACGCGCGCTACGTGGCGCTCCGCTACACCGCCTCCCGCATCCACGCTTTTCACCGTGCGTCGCTGGGGGCCGACCGGCTCGCCTGGAAGGACTGGACCCGGTACCGCGACCGGCTGGCCACCCTGCACGCCCTGGGCGAGGAGGCCTTCCGCGCCCTCCTCGGGGCTTGAGCTGGGGGGCGTCTGCGGCGCCGGGACGCGCGAGGGGACCGGGGAGGCCGCGTCGCCAGGGGCTCCTCAGAGCCCGCTCACGAAGTGCCAGACGTGGTCCTCGCGGGCGAACTGCATCCGGTGGGTGTCGCTCGCCTGCTTCGCCACCTCGCCGGCCTTGGTCGCGATCCGGTAGTACTCGTCGTAGTCGACGTAGGCGGCCGCCCGGTCGCCCATCACGTCGACTTGCTTCACGTTGATGTCGAGGCGGAGCGCGGTGATCTTCTGGTAGTCGTCTGAGAGCCGGGCGCGCAGCAGGGCGTAGTCGACGTCGTCGGACGGGTCGGGCGTGCCGGCGTTGTCGTAGTAGTGGGGCGAGACCAGGGCCATGACCGCCCCCGCATCGCGGTGCTCCGCCGCCAGACGGTAAGCCTCGATGGCGGCCACGATGGCGCGCGTGTCGGAGGTGTCCGGGATCTGCGTGCCCGGTATGCGGTGGGTGGCGCAGGCGAGCAGGGGAACGGCGAGGAGGAGGGACCACGTCGTCGCGAACGGGCGCATGGGCTTTCTTAGAACCCGGTCGGCCACCGCCGTCAACCGGGCCATGCGGCCGCCCGACCCTCGTGCGGGGTCCCCTGCGCGAGAAGAGCCCCTCCCCGCTTGCCGACCGGGCGGGGCGCCTCTAGAGTCTTGCGCCGCATGAACGAGAGCTTCGAGGCCTTGAGGCGTTTCTTCGAGACCGCCGAGGTCGCCCGCAAGGCGGCGCGGCCGCTCAGCGACGAGGCCGAGGTGGCCCTCGTCCTCGACGGCGGCCAGGCCCGCTTCGTGATGCGCGGCGGGAAGCCCGCGGTGCTGGAGGGCCCGGCCGAGGCGCCGGACTTCACCCTCACCCTGCCCGACCGCGCGGTGGCCCGCATCACCGCCCTGAAGAGCGACGAGGTGGGCGAGTTCGGGATCGAGTTCTTCAAGCTCATGCTGGAGAAGGACCCGGCCCTGAAGCTGCACGCGAGGATCGACGCCCCGACCTCGAAGCTCCTCGCCCACGGCTACCTGGGCGTGCTCGCCCAGGGGGGGCTCAAGGTCACCTGGTGGCTCATCAAGAACGGGGTCAAGAACCCCAAGGCGGCCATCGAGCAGCTGCGGGGCGGGAAGTGAGGCCGGGCTAAGGCTTCCTGCCGGCCTCCGGCTCGCCGAGGAGCGCGCTCGCCACGCCCGGTCCGAGGCTCTCGCGCATGAGCCGCCCCACGAGCGCCTCGAACTCGGCGCGCGCGCGCTCGTCCACCCAGGCGAAGCGGATGCCCATGCCGGGCTCGGCCTCGGGCCCGTGGCGGACCACCTCGCCCTCGAGCGCGATGGGCTCCCCGAGCGAGGGCAGGGTGAGCTTGAGCGCGATGCGGGTCCCGATCGGGAGCGGCTCGCGCGAGAGCACGAAGGCTCCACCCCGGGAGAGGTTGCGGGTGTAGTCGGCGAAGAACCGGTTCATCCGGGCGTAGACGACCTTGAGCTCGACCGGCACGCGCGCGTGCTCGCGGTGTTCCGCCATCGGCGCCCATGTTATCCCGTGGCCGGGTCCACCCCCAAGCGGCCGGTTCCCGCATGGAAGCCACGAGCACAGCCCGGTCCCTCCTCCGCCTCCTCCGGTCGCCGCCCGCGCTCGGCGGGGGCCTCGCCTTCCTCGCCCTGGCGTTCCTCGGGGGCCGCTACCCCCTGCTCGAGGTCCCGGGGTTCGACCTCGGCCTCGTGGGCGCGCTCGCCTTCGCGCTCCTCGTCGGACCCGCCCTGGGTCTCTCGGCCGCTCGCCGGGAGCTCGCGGCGGCCCATCCCCCCGCCGCCCACAGGCCGGCGGCGGCCGCGGCCGGGGTGGCGACCGCGCTCGTCGCGCTCCTCCTCGCGGCCTCGGCGCTCCGCTCGGCCCTGGCGACGCCCTGCCGGCCGCTCGCTAGCGCCTCGGTGTTCCTGGTCGTCGCCTGGCCCTCGGCCCTCCTCTCCACCGGCCTCGGCGTGCTCGCCGGGCTCCTCGCCCGGGGCGCCCGAGGCCAGGCCGCGCTCCTCTACGCCGCGGTCCTCCTCGCCTCGCTCGCGACGACCCTCGCCGCGGCCTACTTCGGGCCGACCGCCTCGGCCTACGACCATCTCCTCGGAGTGTGGCCCGGGCCGCTCTACGACGAGGCGGTGGCCCTCGACGCCCGCCTCCTCCTCTTCCGGGTGGGGACGCTCTGCCTCTTCGCGGGCGCGCTCGCGCTCGCCGCGCTCGTGACCAGGCGGCGCGCCGGGGCGCCCCTCGGCCGGGCGGCGGCCGCGCTCGCGGCGGCGCTCGCCGGCGCGCTCGCCGCCTGGGCCGGGGGCGGCGGGATGCCCACCCGGGCTGCCATCGCCGCCGAGCTGGGGGGCGTCCTGGAGGGGCCGGGCTGCACCCTCCACTTTCCCCGCGAGAAGAGCCCGGAGGAGGCGGAGCGCGCCCTGCGCGACTGCGAGTACGACGCGCAGGCGGTGGCCCGCGCGCTCGGCCTCGCGCGGCCCCGCCACGCCGAGGTCTTCGTCTACCGCAGTCCCGAGGAGAAGCGGCGCCGCACCGGCGCCGGCAGGACGAGCTACACCAAGCCCTGGCTGGCCGAGATCCACCTGAACGACCAGGGCGTCCCGCACCCGCTCCTCCGCCACGAGCTCGTGCACGCCCTGGCCTCGGCGGCCGCGCCGGGTCCGCTCGGGGTCCCGGCGCGGGCGGGCGTCCTCGTCAACGCCGGGCTCATCGAGGGCCTGGCGGTGGCGCTGGAGGTGCCGGAGGGGAGCCTCGACGTCCACGGGGAGACGAGGGTGCTGCGGGACCTCGGGCTCCTGCCGCCGCTCGCCGCGCTCCTCGGCCCGGGCGGCTTCTTCGGGGCGGCGCCCGCCCGCGCCTACACCGCGGCCGGCAGCTTCGTGAAGTTCCTCCTCGCGCGCGAGGGGCCCAAGAAGGTGCTCCTGGCCTACGCGCTCGACGACGTGCCGCGGGGGGTGGGCGAGCCGCTCGAGGCGCTCGACGCCGCCTGGCAACGCTTCCTCGACGGGGTGGTGGTCCCACCCGCGGCGGCGGCGGCGGTGGCGGCCCGCTTCGAGCGCGGGAGCCTCTTCGTCCGGGCCTGCGTCCGCGAGGTGGCCGAGCTCGAGGGGGAGGCGGCGCGGCGGGCCGCGGCCGGCCGGGCCGGGTCGGCCGAGGCCCTCTTTCGCCGGGCGAGCGCGCTCTCGGGGGGCGATCCGGCCCTCCTGCGCCCCGCGGCCGAGGCCTGGCGTGCCCGGGGGGACCTCGAGCGCGCCCAGGGCCTCCTCGAGGAGGCGCTCGACGCGGCCGAGCGCGCCCAGGGCCGCCGCGCGCTTCGGGCCGCCCTCGAGGAGGCGCTCGGCGACCTCCGCTGGCGGGACGGCGACCGGGCGGGCGCGGAGGAGCGCTACCGGGCCGCACTCGGACTGGGGGTCGAGGGAGCCGAGGCGCGCCTCGCCGCCGCCAAGCTGGCCGCGCTCGCCGACCCCGGCCTGGCGGCGGCGGTCGGACCGTGGCTGCTCGGGGTGGGCGACCCGGCGCTGGCGCTGGCCCGGGTGGCCGGGAGCGACGCGGCGCTGGCGCGCTACCTGCTCGCCCGGGCGCGCCTTGCCCGCGGGGCCCCGCGGGGCGCGCTCGAGGCGCTCGCGGCCCTGGCCCGGCCGGCGCTGCCGGGGCCGGCCTTCGCGCTCGAGGCGCGGCGCATGGCGGCCGCGGCCCTCTGCGGGGCCGGGCGCTTCGAGGAGGGGACGCTCGCCTTCGGGGCCCTCGCCGCCGACGAGGAGCTCCCCGGGGACCGCGAGCGGGCGAGGGACGCCGCCCTTCGCTGCGCCTTCGAGCGCGACCGCTACGGCCGCCCGGTACCCGGGCCCTCGGACTGGCCGCCCCTATAGGCCCTCGAAGCGGACGAGGTCGCCGGCCGCGACGCCGTGGTCGGCGCAGTAGCCGCCGTTCACCTCGAGCACGTAACGGCTCGGCACGCCGATGGTGCGGGCCTCGGTGGTGAGGGGGAGGGCGTTCGCCACCACCCCCAGGACCCGCAGGTCCTCGCCGATGAAGATCATGTCCAGGGGGATGAGGGTGTTCTTCATCCAGAAGGCGTGCTCGGAGCTCTCCTTGAAGACGAAGAGCATGCCCTGGTCGGCGGAAAGCTCCCTCCTCCACATGAGGCCGCGCTCCTGCTCGGCCGGGGTCCGGGCCAGCTCGACCCGCACGGCGCTCTCCCGCCCGGAGGGGCTCTGGATGAGGACGCGGGCCGGACCCGGACCTAGGGTCCGCGGCGACGTCCGCGGGCAGGCGGGCCCGAGGGCGAGGAGGAGGGCGGCGAGGGCCGGGAGGGCGCGCCGCCCGGAGTGGCTCACTGGACCGGGGCCGCGCAGTAGCTCGACGCCTGGTTGCACTGTTGCAGGGTCTTGCCGGCGCAGCCGAGCAGGTTCAGGTACTCCTGCTGGACGTTCTGGGGCAGGGTGGCGAGGTAGTTCACGTCCACGGTGACCGGCCGGCAGACGAGCCCGGTATCGCTCTGGTAGCAATCGTCGTTTGATACGCAGGCCTTGGAGCAATAGGGATTGTTCTTCACCTTGCTGCCGGTCGGCTGGGCGGGCGACTTGATGCAGATGAGGCTGTCGCAGGTCGGATTGCCGAACTCCACGAAGTCGGCCTGCACCGCGGTGTTCTCGAGGGCGCTCGCCGCGATGGTGCAGGACTGGCCCACGTCGGGGCCCTGGCACGCGGCCAAAAGCAAGGCTAGCAGCGCGATCGCGGCGTCTGTGGACCTTCGCATCCGGTGAGAAGGGTTAGCACGCGCCCTCCCCCGATTCAAGGACGCGCCCGCGTCGTATGGATCCCTGTGCGCGGATGCAGGGAAATGGCGGGCATCACCCACAGCGAAAGCGCGACCGTCCCTTGCCGAGGGGACGGTCCGTTGCCCCTCACCTGGCATTGGTCTAGGATGCCCGCTGTAACTGAGCGGCGAGATACGCTTGGATCTATCCAGACATAAGAGAACCTTCATCGCGTTCTTCCTCTCCCTCCTTCCGCTGGTCGCGCGGGGTCAGGCGCAGGAAGAGCCCGGGATCGACCTCTCGGCGCCGCGGCGTGCCGAGACGCCGCTCCCGCCCCCGCCGGCGGGTACGAAGCCGGTGGCCCGCGACGCCAGCGGTCAGGACCTGGGTCCGGTCGCCCCCGGCGAGAACGACGTAGCGCTCGCCGACCGGGTGAAGGCCGTGCAGCGCAAGGGGTTCATCAAGCGCGGCCGCCTCGAGCTCGGCCTCTCCCTGCCGGGCAGCATCAACGACGCCTTCTACGAGAAGGTCGGGGTGGGCGGGAAGCTCGCCTACCACTTCGGCGAGAGCTTCGCCCTGGCGGCGCGCGGCGCGTACTACGCGCAAATCCGGTCCAGCCACGTCCGCGAGGGGAACCAGGCCTTCGAGAGCCAGCTCGTCAACAGCCAGCTCCTCGGCCAGGCCATGCTGGACGGGATCTGGTCGCCGGTCTACGGCAAGATCGCCTGGCTCGGCTCGCGCATCGTGACCTTCGACATGTACCTGCTGGCCGGCCTGGGCGGGGTCTGGAGCGCCACCAGCATCGCCCCGCGCGGCGAGGGCCCGCACATCGCCGCCGACCTCGGGACCGGGCTGCGCTTCTACCCGGCCAATTGGCTGGCGCTGGAGGGCGGGGTGATCGCCACCTTCTATCCGGACCAGGCCGTCACCTCGGTGCCGAGCACCATGCAGAAGGCGATCATGGCCCAGGTCGGCGTGAGCATCTTCTTCCCCACCTCCTTCCGGTACGTCTACCCATGACCTCGCGCAGCGCGGCCCTGCTCCTCGGCACGACGGCGCTCCTCGTCCTCGCCCCGGCCCTCGCCCGGGCGAGCGAGGCCGACGCCTTCGAGAACAAGGTGAAGCCGGTGTCGGGGCAGGTTTACGAGAAGGCCGGCAAGCTGGAGCTCACCCCGGCGTTCCAGCTCTCCATGAACGACGCCTTCTTCTCGAAGTACCTGGCGGGCGGCAAGCTCGCCTACCACCTGAGCGAGTACTTCTCGGTCGGGGTGAACGGCGTGTTCGCCTTGGCGAACAGCGCCACCGGGTCGACCAACGTCTGCCAGGGCAACGCCGGCTGCCAGCCCGCCCAACAGGTCCAGCTCTACCAGGTGCCGGGCTACCTCAAGTGGGTGGCCGGGGCCGAGGTGGCCTTCTCCCCCATCTACGGCAAGCTGAACCTGTTCGCCGAGAAGGCGGTCCACTTCGACCTCTCGGTGTTCGCCGGCGCCGACCTGGTCGGCTACCGCGACGTCCTCGCCGCCAGCGCCGTCCTGGGCGGCTCGCAGCCCTCGGACGCGAGCTCCATCGGCGGCCACCTGGGCCTCGGGGCGCGCATCTTCCTCGCCCGCTCGGTGGCGCTCTCCCTCGAGGTGAAGGACCTCTTCTACAAGGTGCAGGGCCTCAGCACCGCCAACCTGCAGGCCCAGCTCTTCGCCCAGGCCGGGCTGGCCTTCTTCGTCCCGCTCGGCTCCCGGAGCTCGCCGTGATCGCGGGGGATACGATGGTGAAGCGGCTGGCCTCGGTGCTCGCCCTGGCGCTCGCGGCGCTCGTCTACGCCGCCCCCGCCGCGGCCCAGCTCGGCATCGACCTCACCCCGGACGAGAAGGCCAGGGAGCCCGCCAAGAGGAAGCCCGGCGAGACGGCGGCCCCGCCCGCGCCCACCGCCGCCCCCCAGGCGCAGCCCTCGCCGGTCACCATGCCCGAGCTCGACCTCGGGGCCCGCAAGGGCGAGGGCGGCCGGCGGGTGGCCGAGGCCAACAAGGTGTTCGCCACCGGCGACTACGAGACCGCCGCCCTGGCCTACGACGCCGTCCTGCGCGACGCGGCGCTGGCCGAGGCCCACGACGAGGCGCGCTACCAGCTGGCCAAGAGCCTCTTCAAGCTCGGGCTCTACCACTCGTCGCTCGCCAAGCTCGACGAGATCCTCTCCAAGGGCCCGCAGGGCTCGAAGTACTTCTACAACGCCCTCGAGTGGCTGTTCCAGGTGGGCCAGAAGGTGAACGAGTCGGTCATCGTCGCGCAGGTGGCGCGCTACGCCGGCGCCACCTTCCCTCCCGGCTCGACCGACCGCATGAGCTACCTGCTCTCCCGCTACTCCTACGAGCGCGGCCAGGCCCTCGACGAGCTCGGCCGCGGGCCCGAGGCCCGCAAGGCCTACGAGGACGCGCGCCGGCTGGCGAGCCAGGTCCACGCCGAGGCCGGGCAGGCCCAGGCCCCGAGGGAAGGGGAGGAGGACCTCTACGCCCGGGCGCAATTCATCGAGGGGCTGGTCGACTACTCCGAGGGGTCCTCGCAGGCCGCGGTCGACGCCTTCAAGGAGGTGGTGCGGCTCACGAACCCCCGCCGGGCCCGGGCGGCCGACCCGCGGGTGCGCGAGATGGCCTTCCTCGAGCTCGCCCGTATCCACTACGAGCACAAGCAAAACCGCTACGCCATCTTCTACTACGACCGGATGCCGCGCGGGGGCGACAGCTGGCTCGAGGGGCTGTGGGAGGCCTCCTACGCCCACTACCGCATCGGCGACTACGAGAAGGCGCTCGGGAACCTGCTCACCCTGCAGTCGCCCTACTTCAAGGACGAGTGGTTCCCCGAGTCGTGGATCCTGAAGGCCATCATCTACTACGAGAACTGCCGCTACCCCGAGGCGCGCGCGATCCTCGACGAGTTCCGCGGCGCCTTCCAGGGCGTCTACGAGGAGATCGACCGGCTCACCGCCCAGAAGACCTCGCCGGCCAACTTCTACGACCTCTTCCAGGACGCGCAGAAGGGTTCGGGCCAGGGCGCCCACCCCTCCATGCGCCGCATCTTCAAGGTGGCCCTCGGCGACCGCAACGTGAAGCGGCTCAACGACTCCATCCTGGAGGTGGAGGCCGAGATGGACCAGGGCCTGCCGCAGCGGCGCGAGGCCTTCCGCGGCTCGGCGCTCGCGAAGGACCTCCGCGAGCGGCTCGCCTCCGAGAAGCGGCGCATGCTCGACGAGGCGGGCGCCCGGGCCCGCGCCAAGCTGGAGTACGAGCGCGACGCCCTGAAGGAGCTCCTGCAGGAGGCGCTCAGGATCAAGATCGAGGTGGCCCGCAAGGAGCGGGAGGCGCTCGAGACCTCGCTCACCCACGGCGGGCCGGTGGACGTCATCCGCGACTACCGCTACTCGGTGGCGGTCTCCGACGAGCACGTCTACTGGCCCTACGACGGCGAGTTCTGGCGCGACGAGCTCGGCACCTACACCTACACGCTCACCAAGGGGTGTCGCGACACCGGCGCGCGCTAGCGGGGCGTACACGTGCGAAAGTCCCTCCTAAGCCTCCTCCTCGCCGCCGGCGCCGCCCTGGCCGCGCGCCCGGCCGACGCCGTCCCGGCCGCGCGCGAGGCCGACCTCGGCAAGAAGCAGGTGAGTGCCCCCGACGCCTCGCTGGCCGGCTCGATCGAGGCGCGCGGCGCGAGCGCCGAGCCGGCCGGGCCGCGCCTGGACTTCGAGACCTTCCGCTACGCGGTGGAGGTGCAGGTCTCGGGCAAGCGGCGGGAGGAGATCTCCGACCTCGACCAGCTCATCAAGCTCGGCGGCTCGGAGAGCGAGATGCCGGCCTGGCTGTTCCGGGTGGCCGAGCTGCACTGGGAGGAGGCCCAGTACCTGTTCTTCGAGTCGAACCGCAGGGACGACGCGATCCTGGCCGCCAAGGGCGACCCCAGCCGCGTCGAGCGCCTCAAGGTCGAGAAGAGGGACCTCGACGAGCGCTCCAAGGCCGAGCAGGCCGAGGCCATCGCCCGCTACCGCGAGATCGCCCGCCGCTTTCCCCAGTACCCCCGCCTGGACGAGGTGGTGTTCTTCCTCGGCGAGAACCTGTGGAAGCAGAACCGCCGCCGGGAGGCCCTCGAGGCCTACAAGGTGCTCATCACCCGCTTCCCGAAGTCGAAGTTCGTCCCCGACGCCTGGATGGCCTTCGGGGAGCACTACTTCGACAGCGCCGAGAAGGGCGACCGCAAGGAGTCCCTCAAGAAGGCCCTGGAGAGCTACAAGCGCGCCGCCGCCTACCAGGAGTCGAGCGTCTACGGCTACGCCATCTACAAGCAGGCCTGGGTGCACTACAACCTGGGGGCCTTCGGCGAGGCGCTCGACCTGTTCCGGGCGGTCATCTTCTTCGGCGACCTGCCCACCTCGACGGTGGCGCCGGACAAGAAGCTGGCGCTGGCCCGCGAGGCCCGCAAGGACTACGTCCGCACCTACAGCCACGTGGGCGACCCGCGGGCGGCCTTCGACGACTTCGCGCGGGTGGGGGGCAAGGACGCCCGCGACATGCTGAAGAGCCTGGCCGGGCTGTACTTCGACGAGGGCAAGGACCACGACGCCATCCTGGTCTACCACGGGCTCATCGCCGCCGAGCCGGCCTCGCCGGAGGCGCCGCTCTTCCAGGGCCGCATCGTCACCTGCGCCGGCCGCATGGGGAAGAAGGACCTGGCGGTGCAGCAGGCGACGCGGTTCGTCGAGATGCTGAAGGAGTCCGAGAAGCGCGGCGGGGACGACAAGGCCAAGCAGGCCCTGGCCGACGCCCGCAAGGACGCCGAGAACACCCTGCGCACCCTGGCCGTCCAGTACCACGCCGAGTTCAAGAAGACCCGCGAGGACGCGGTGGCGGCCCTGGCCGCCGAGCTCTACCGGCTGCACCTCGAGGTGTTCCCCGACTCCCGCTACGCCTACGAGATGCGCTTCTTCCACGCCGAGCTCCTCTACGCGCTCGAGAAGTTCGAGGAGGCGGGCGAGGAGTACACCCGGGTGGCGGAGATCGACATCCGCCGCCAGAAGGAGCCCGGGCCCGACGGCAAGCCCCAGGCGCCCGGCAAGTACCTGGCCGACGCGCTCGAGAGCGCGGTGCAGGCCTTCGATGTGGTGGCGAAGCGCGCCGAGTCGAGCGACAAGCGGCCGGCCGGGGAGGGCAAGGGGCGACTCGCCATCCCCAGGGAGAAGCAGAAGCTGGTCGACGCCTGCGAGCGCTATCTGGCCCACGCGCCCAAGGGCGACAAGCGGGTGGAGGTGGCCTACAAGGCGGCCAACGTCTACTACCGCTACAACGCCTTCCCGGAGGCGGTGAAGCTCTTCACCGAGATCGCCGAGGCCCACCCGACCCACGAGCTCGCCCGCTACGCCGCCAACCTGGCCCTCGACTGCCTGAACCTGCAGGGCGACTGGCGCGGCATGAACGCGCTCGCCCGCCGCTTCTGGGACGACCAGCCGCTCATGAGGGCCCAGCCCCCCCTGCGCGAGGACCTCGCCAAGGTGATCGAGCAGAGCGCCTTCAAGGTGGTGGAGGAACTCGAGCGCGCCGACCGACCGGTGGGGGCCGCCGAGGCCTACGTCGCCTTCGTCCGCGACTGGCCGGGCTCGAAGCTCGCCCCCACCGCCCTCTTCAACGCCTCGGTGGACCTCGTCAAGGCCGGCCGGCTCGAGCGCGCCATGAGCGTCCGCGATGAGCTCATGCAGCGCTACCCGAACGACCCGCTCGTCCCCAAGATCGTCTTCACGAACGCCCAGGACCGCGAGGCGGTGGCGGACTTCGCCCGGGCCGCCGACGACTACGAGCGCTACTTCCACGGCTGGCGGCACGCCACCCAGCCGGCCCCAGCGGCGGTGAAGAAGCCCGCCCGCGGCAAGCATCCCCCCCCGCCCCCCCCGAGCGGTGGCGACGCCGGTGGCTACGAGGAGGCGAAGGCCCGCGATGCGCTCTACAACGCCGGCGTCCTCCGGGAGGGCCTCGGCGAGTACGGCCGCGCCGAGGCCGACCGCACCGCCTTCGTGGAGAGCTGGCCCGAATCGAGCGAGGCGCCCAAGGTGTTCCTCTCGGTGGCCGACCTCTACCGCCTGGAGGGCCAGCCGGCCAAGGAGGAGAGGCAGCTCGAGGCCTACCAGGAGCGCTTCGCCAAGGACCCCACCGAGTGGCTCACCACCGAGGAGCGCATCGCGCGCCTGCACGGGAAGGCCGGCCAGGCGGCCCTCGAGCGGCGGGCCTACGAGGAGGCGCTCAAGTACTACCAGGCCCACAAGAGCCAGGTGGGCGAGCGCGCCCTCCCGGTGGTGGCCTGGGCCGAGTACCTGGCCCTCGAGCCCGCCTTCGAGACCTACGAGCGTATCGACTTCGCCGTCCCGGGGCGGCTCTCCCCGCCGCACCAGGTGAAGTGGCTGAAGGAGCGGCTGCAGCTCAAGGGGGCGAGGCTCCTCGAGCTGCAGAAGTCCTACACCGCGGTGGTGGAAAGGAAGCAGGCCGAGGCGGCGGTGTGCGCGCTCTACAAGATCGGCCTCGGCTACAAGCGCTTCGCCCAGGCCCTCCAGGCGGCGCCGCTGCCGCCGGAGATCCGGCACAACCAGGCCCTGGCCGAGGAGTACCGCAACCAGCTGCGCCAGCTCGCCGAGGCGCCCGAGAAGAAGTCGGTCGAGGCGCTCGAGTACGCCATGACCAAGTCGCGCGAGCTCGGCGTGTCGAACGAGTGCTCGAAGGCGGCCACCGAGGTCCTGGTCAACTACAAGCCCGACCTGTACGGGCCGCCGCCGGAGAAGACGCCAGCCCTGGCCCTGGGGGCCTCGGTGGCGCGCCCGGCCGGGCACGGGCTCGTGTCGACCCTCGTCCGGCCGGCCCCGGCCGAGACGAGCCCGGCGGCCGAGGCAGCGAGCGCCGCCCTCCTGCCGCCCGGCGCCGCCCAGAAGACCGCCGCCGCCGCCCCGCGCCCGGTCGAGGGGCGCGACCCCGACCTCCCGCCCGAGGACGATCGCCCGGCCAAGGCGCCGCCCAAGCCGGCCGCGTCCCCGGTGACCGACGAGGACCTCCTGCCATGACGGCCCTCGTGAAGGGGTGGCTCCTCGTCCCCCTGGTGGCCCTCCTCGGCTGCGCCACCGGCGGCGGCGCGAGCCAGGTCGCCCCTGCCGCGCCGGCCCCCGCCGCCCCGCCCCCCGCGCCGGCGCCGGCGGCGAGCACCGCCAAGAGCGCCCCCGCGGGGGAGAAGCGCGAGCTGTCGCCCCGGGCGCAGCGGCTCTTCGACGAGGCGGTGGCGGCCTACGAGGAGCAGAAGCGCCTGAAGGTGCCCATCGACTGGGAAACCCTCGAGCACCGCT
>Ga0335081_10005057_pt1 | contig 20842 bp, 22 predicted proteins | sample Lox_Sample_35_FD_206713 | JGI IMG/M metagenome (GOLD analysis project Ga0335081, IMG submission 206713) | Soil microbial communities from Loxahatchee National Wildlife Refuge, Florida, United States - Lox_Sample_3.5 | ecosystem: Environmental > Terrestrial > Soil > Wetlands | place: USA... | reverse complement strand
AGCACCCTGACTTCGGTGTCCTTCGCCTCCACCACAGCCCGCAGCCAGGCCAGCAGCTCACGCTGCTCCCCGGCACCGCCAGGCAGATCGGGCTCATCGGACACAAGCCGCAAGCTTGTTCAACCTGTACTGCAACTTCAAGCACCCGCTACGGCGTGTCGCACACCGCAGTCACTCTGCAGCCCCCTGAATGGACACGGTGGTGCCCGCGCGGTGTCGAGCGTATTTGCGGGCGGCGGTGGTGAGTTGACGCTCGCACCGCACACCGGGTCGACAAACAGCTGTACCGGTGAGACGTCTGATGACAGGGTTTGGCGGCACAAAGGTTCGGTCATCTTCAGTTCGGGTCGCGGAGTTTTCCTTTGCCTGCCTACTACCCAGAACCGGACGACGCGTCACAAATAGCAAAGATTGCGGCGCGGACAGAGCCCCGGAACCCATCGCCGCTAGGCTGGCAGCGTCGGCAGGGGGGCGGCGCTGATCCTGACTGAAATAGACTCTTTCCTAAGCGAAGATAGGTGGGCGGATATGATAAATGAATCGGGAAACGATCAGCTCAATAATAGGCATCCATATCTTTATTACTGGCTAACGGGTGGTCTTGCTACCATTCTTGCAGCCGTCGTCACTGTATTGGCGACGTCCGGATCCTCTACACACAAGCCGCCCAAGTCTTCTGCGCAGAACTTGTCTGAATCTTCTGCGCAGAACGCGGCAGGGGAGGTCGCTCGCGTCCCGCCTAGCTACCAGGGTACATGGCAAGGAATCCTAAGCTATTCGGGCTCGTCTGAACAGATTAGTCTGGAATTGGGCCCAGGCTCGACAGGCGCTGAAGTAGGGCAAGCGACAAACACGACCTATGATTGCCAGGGGTCGGTCTACCTTGTGAGCAGCGGTGGACAATTGCTGCTGCACTACGTCCTCACATCAAACCCAATGGACAGGTGTGTTTCGTATGGTAATGCCACAGCGACACTGCAAGGCCCGAATTCACTTAACTTCGCATTTGTTGCTGACCCTAACACGGGTATTGTTCCGGCGGCTGGAACGCTTACTCGTACTGGGTGAGAGGCGAAGCTTCTCCCGGCCGTCGTCCGCGCTCGCCAAGATTCACAAGATCGCTTAGGCCTCTGATGTCAAGTTCGCGTCCCCGGGTGACAGTTGAATTGCGGTAGCTAAGCAACGTTTCCGGTGGCAGAGTTTTTGCGCCTGGGGCGTCCTTTGGGGTTGGCGAACGCGCCGAATTCGCGGGCGCGGTCATGGCGGATGGGATGGACACGGATGATATTGCCATCCTTCGCGAGCTGGACCGATCCGGCGACGATGGACACGTCGATGGCTGCCCGGGCCCATCTGCGGCCGCACGCGTACGGGCTACCGGCGAAGCTGACCACCCCGCCGCCGTCAGCGAGCCGGGTAACCGTCAGCCCGGCGGTGGCGTCGCGGTCCGGGCGCGCCATCGTTTGCCGCTCCCGCCGCACCGTGTCAGGCTGGGCCAGCCTCATCTCGGGCATGACCCGGATCTGGTACAACCAGAGCCCCATCTCCGCCAGCTCCCGCGACTCGCGGGCTCTTACCGCTCGCCGCCGGGACCTGCGGCCGACTGCCGCGGATGCCCCGCGCACCCGGCCACCGGCACGGGCTGCTCCTGCTCTGGCCAGATCCGCGCCCCGTCGCGCGCCGTCAGCGATTCGCTGGGCGGCGTGGTAAAGGGTGCCGCGTCGACCCGGTCTGCGTTCTCGTCCACCCAAATTGGTCTTGATCTTCATAGGCCCTCATCACAACCGACCGCTTGAGCACGCTGCGCCAGCGGCGCGGGCGGCACCGCATCCGGTAAGCCAGCACCGGGCACATAACGGGCACGCTAACGCTGAGCCAACGGCCCTGGCCAGAGCATCGAGGAAAGATGACTCAGCGTCACTAACGCTACTGTATTCTTCGCGCCTCTTCCGTCTCATACTTGTCCTTTAGCCTCTCCTGTTTCTTGAGTTGCGCCGCTTGCGGCGGCTTTCTCCGTCATCCGGTACGGACTTTGCCCGCGCTTGATGACGACGTGGCGCAGCGGAGCATCACGCCAATTGGCGCGAGCTGACGAGCGCATGGCTATGGCGCGACGAGCATTGAAACCATCGTGGACGAGGCGGGCGTGGCAATGCGCACGGTCAAGGCGGCGTCCGGCGCCAACGAGAGACGTCGGCACCAGCGCTACGTCTTGGGGCCTCCGGTCATCTTCAGGACCAGGTGGGGGCGCCCGTCGTTAACGTATGCCAGCGGCGGGACAAGCAGGGTCGGGATCCCGGCGATCACTGCGGGACCGTCGTGGCTGGCGCGATCGCCCGCTATGAGCGTCTCACCTGCCGCGACGGCCAGCTCGCCGAGTGCGACGGTGAAGATCGCCAGGGCTTCTGCACGCCGTGCTCGTACCGCCCGACACCCCGGCGAATGGCACGTTAATGGCACGACGACCTTGTCAGTACGGGCGGCGCCCAGCAGTCTGCGGTCGCTGGGTTCATAAGCCGCCAGCGTGATCCGAGTCCTGCCCGCCCCGAAGGCTCTTCCGGTCAGGGTGCCGTCGAGGTTGCCCGGGAGGCGATTTTGGTACTGCGATAAGGCCTAGTTGTACTGCTTAGCGGCCCGCCAGTACCTGGCGAACAGCGGATGTCAGCAGCATCCGCACGCTCAGGCTGCGGTGGCCGTCGGGTCAGCCGTTCAGGCTGCGGTGGCCGTCGGGTCAGCCGTTCAGGATGCGGGTTTTCTGCTGCTCGAACTCGGCCTGGGTCAGCACGCCCGCCGAGAGCAGCTCACCGAGCTGCTTGAGCTGGGCGAGCCGGTCGCTCATGTCGGCTGGCTGCGCCGGGGCGGCGGGTGCCTGCGGCGGCGTGGCGGGCTCGGCGTAGGCCTGCTGCGGCTGTGCCGGGGCCGCGTACTGCGCTGGCGGTGGTGGGGTGGGCGCGCCCGGGGCCTGGTTCGGCGCCGCCCACCGGGCTTGCTGCCGGCGCTGCACCCGGCCGTGCACGGAACTGGCAACGGCAACCGTGGCGGCGGTCTTCAAGATGCCCACCGTGATCTCCTCGTCTGTGTCAGGAAGGCTCGGTCGCGTCAAGGGCAGCGACAATGTCGCTGGCTGATATCCCGCCATCGGCGATCAGCCGGGCGCCGTCGCGCCGCCAGGCGTCCACCAGGCCGAGAACCCACCGGTTCTCGTAGATCACAACTGCGGCGACGCTGCCGGGCTGCATCGCCGCGGAAATCTCGCCGACATCTGAGTCATCGAGCAGGCCAGACGACGCCCCGGCCCAGGCAGTCAGGTTGACGCCGTCGGGAACGGCGAACTCCCAGACATCAATCTTCTTGCTCTTGCCGTTGGCGTCCTTGGCGATGAACTCCATGTCCAGGATGTCGACGATGCCCTGGTTGGCGAGGGAAAGCAGCTTGTCAAAACCCGGAGCGGTGAGTCGGCCGCCGGGAAACTCGATCGCGAGGAAATCGACCGGCCCCAGCTCGTCGTCGTCCCCTGTTCCCGGTTGAGCTGCCGCCGTCATACCTGACTCCATCCCGGAGATCTCAGCTGGGCCTGCGGGCCGCTGCGGGATAAATCTAACAGTCCAGCCAGTCACCAGGAACCCGTGCCAAGCCGGTCGCTGCCATATCCACGAATCAGCTGTTCGGTCCTGAATCGGCGGCCTGGGCCCACTGCCCCAGACGAGTGAGCAGACAGCGCCGCGGGCTGCGACCGCCCGGACTGGCGATCTCGGCGGCCGGGCTCGTCACCCGCAAATACCACGATGAGCTGCGGCAGTAGCGTCCCGGTCTGCTGGTCAGGGCGCCCGTGCCGCTCCCGGCACCCAGGTCAACGGCCCTGCCCGCCCCGGGAGGTGTCTCTTTTGCACCCGCTGGCAGCCTGGGCCTTGGCGCGAGGCACGGTCATAGCCTTGACCGCCCACCAGCCCGTTGCTGGCCATCTGTGAATCTCTCCACTTGGTCACCGGCCAGGCTGGAAGGCTTTGTATCTCGCCGTCCTCGTTCGGCCAAGCCCGTCCGGCTGGCCCCATGCCGCTGGCGGGTGATATCCGGAGTCTCCGGTCTCTCGCGTTCATCCACGGGGCGCGGCTAGCGCGTCAGCCGCGGGCAGGTGGCACCGCCGCCGCGCCAATGGGCCGGCCATGCTGTCCGGTTCCCGACCACGCGCGGAAATGATGCGCGGCGGCATGCCCCCTGGAGGTCAGGGAGCAGCGATCCCGTTCTGCCGCGACGCGCGCGCAAGGACCAAAACAGGTCGGGGTGGGAGCTCTCGCTTGCTGTCACACACGTGCCGTCGGCGAGCACGACGTGCCCAGCCAGGAGGTTGTCGACGGTCAGGCCGAAGCGCCGGGTCAGGTAACCGATGCCGCCGCCGAGGTTGAGGCCGGCCACGCCGGTGGGGGCGAGGAAGCCGGAGGGGGTGGCCACGCCGAATGCCACGGTCGCGTGGTCGACGTCTCCCCAGGCGCATCCGGCGTCGGCGCGGAGGGTGTGATTGCGGGGTTGACCGTGGTGCTGCGCAGCGACGAAAGGTCGATGACCAGGGACACCGAAGCTAGGACACACGGCGTTCGCGCAGCGTTCGCAGGTAGCCGCTCGCCTCGGGCGATCGGGAGCACGCCGCGAGCCCCAGCCCGGCAGCCCAGTGCGCCACCGCGTAGCCGTTCAGCATCATTCGTCCCGAACGGCTGCCGCATGGCGACGGGAGCTTACGTGCGGGCGCCTCGGCCGGAGAGATCTTGCTCACAGCGCCGCAGCAGCGCGAGGCTGCAGTGCGCCGACGCCCATCTGCGGCGGAGCGCAGCCGCACGGCGAGCGATTGCCCAGCGGCTTCCGGAAGCCGTCGCCGCCGTGCTGCCTCCTCATCGTCGTGCGCGGCGCGCACCCTCATCACCTCCGGCGGCCACCACACGCCCTCGTGGGTCCGCGGCGCCGTCGACCCCGGTTCGCTCGTCGCTGGCGCTCAGGCATTGCGACCGAGCAGGCCGAGCAAGCGGACGTCGTCGGGGGCGTCGGGGTCGGCGTCGATTCGTGAGCCGAACATGCCCGACGCCGCCAGCAAGTCGGCGTTCGCTTCGGTCCAGGGAAGCAGCAGCGCGACGGCGCCGGGGTCGAGCGCATCGTCCTGCCCGGTCGCCCGGGCCAGGTCCCAGCCGTGTATGGCGAGGTCGGCGGTCAGCTGCATGACGTACTCCTGCCCAGGGACGTCGCCGAAGGACAGGTGCACGGTCCGCTCGAGGGCTGCAGGTTGCGCCACCACCGCGTGTGCCTCCTGCGTCGAGGAGGCCAGCAATCCCGGCCACGTCGAGGCGTCGTTGCCCATAAGGTCTCCGTCGAACCGGTCGCCGACCTGCTCGATCGTCAGGCCCGCGAATATCGGCGGCACCCAGCGCTGCTCGTACAGCAGGTGATGGACCAGCGCCCGCACATCCCACTCCGAGCAGGGAGTGTCGTGATGCCACTGTTCCGGGCCCACGCCCGCGACCAGCGCCGCGAACCGGCGCCCGCAGCGGCCGTGCAGCTCGATGAGATCATCTACCATGCGCATCCTCCGGATCGGCCGACGTCGACGTAGGAATCAACCTGAAGCGAATGTTCGCACACAACGATCGAGGGCGCGGCGCCGGACCTGGCCGCCATCGCGCCATGACCATGCCCGGGCGACCGTACCCCGGCCGCGCCGGGCACCGCGGTGACCATCCAGACCATCGCGGCCGCCGTCAGCGCATCATGCAAGCGGGTCAGGCTGGGCCGCCGGAACCAGCCAGAGCTACCCGGCTGGCCAGCCCGGACCAGAGCGCGGCGCAGCCGAACCCGGCTGTGTGCACCCACGCCGCGGTCGCCGGCTCGGGCTGCCAAGCCGGGAACCTGCTCCGGCAGGCGGGTGCCCTCGCTGTCCGCGCAGCGGGAGGAGGCGGCGCGGGTGATCGCGGCGGTCGAACGGCTCGGCAACGAGAGCTCCGCGGTGAGCGGAACGCAGGGCTCGGCGCCAGATGCCTTGGTCATCAAGTACCTTGGTCATCCTCCGGCCGGCGGCGGCTGCTCCCCGCTCAGGGATTGGGCACGCTGGCGGGCTGGATGTTCTGGTTGATGTGGAAGGTGTTGTCCGGGTCGTACCGATCCTTGACCTGGGCGAGCCGGCCGTAGTTCCCGCGGTAGGACGCTTTGACCCGGTCCTGGCCTTCGTTCATCAGGAAGTTCACGTAAGCGCCGCCGGCCGAGGTCGGGTGCAGTTCCTGCCAGTAGTCCCTAGCCCACTGCGAGATGAGGCCGGCGTTGGCGGGGTCGGGGTCGACGCCGACGATGACGCCGGCCCAGCCGCCGCCTCGGTAGGCGAAGGCTGTGGCACCGGCCGGCACCCGGCTGGCGGCGCCGTCGATGGGGTACAGGTGCATGGTGGAATGGCCGGTCGGCAGCCGCTGGCCGTATTTGGTGTGCACGTCGATCGCGGCGTCGGAGATCTCGTTGAAGAAGTCCGCCCGCCAGTACCATTGCAGCCCGGCCGGGTAGAGGCCGTCGAAGGCGCTCTGCAGTGCGTTGAATGGCATCGGCTGCAGGCCGGCCAGCAGCGGCGAGCCGAACGTCGTGATGGGCTCGAGCACCTGATCGGCCTGGTCGTGGGTTCCGGTGTAGCACCAGACGATGCCGCACGCCTTGCGGCCCCACAGCGCCTCGGGGAACGGCGGAGCGGGGGGGATGGTAAGCAGCGCGATCCAGCCGCTCAGCTCCTCCGGCAGCGACGGCAGCAGCTCTCGGTACCAGCGCATGACCTCTGCGGTGTCGGCGAGGTCATACAGGACCGGGCCGCCGATGATCACGCCGCGGTCACCGATGTCGTGGCAGCGGAACGTGAACGAGGTGACGATGCCGAAGTTCCCGCCGCCGCCGCGCAAGGCCCAGAACAGGTCGGGGTGCGAGCTCTCGCTGGCCGTCACGAACGTGCCGTCGGCGAGGACGACGTCCGCGGATAGGAGGTTGTCGACGGTCAGGCCGAAGCGCCGGGTCAGGTAACCGATGCCGCCGCCGAGGGTCAGGCCGGCCACGCCGGTGGAGGCGAGGAAGCCGGAGGGGGTGGCCATGCCGAATGCCACAGTCGCGTGGTCGACGTCTCCCCAGGTGCATCCGGCGTCGGCGCGGACGGTGTGATTCTCGGGGCTGACCGTGGTGCTGCGCAGCAGCGACAGGTCGATGACCAGAGCCTCATCCCAGACTCCCAGCCCTGCCGCGTTGTGACCGCCGCCTCGGACGGCGATCTCGACGCCATGCTCGCGGCCGAAACCTACGCAGGCGATGACGTCAGCGACGTCCCGGCAGCGCGCGACGGCGGCCGGGTGCTTGTCGATCATGGCGTTGTAGACTGCGCGCGCTTCGTCGTACCCGGGATCGCCAGGTGTGATCAGGTCACCGCGCAGGGCGGCGGCCAGCTCTTCGTACGGCGTGGTGGCGGATTCCGCTGATGTTGTGGTCATGTTGATCCCCTTCGGTGCGTCCCTCGATGATCTGGGAATACCGACGTTAGGACCCGTGGCGTTCGCACAGCGTTCGCGGGACGCGCGTTCGCGTCAGGCAGTCGGGAGAACGCCAGGAGCCGAGGGGCGAACGCCGCGCTCGGCGAGGTCGAGCTCGCAGCGCCGGAGCAGCGCGACACTGCCGTGGGCCGCCGCCATCTGCGCGGCGGAGCACAGGCGCGAGCCAGCGGCCTCCCCGTCGTCGTGGGCGGCCCGCATCCGCATCACCTCGGGCAGCCACCAAAGGTCGTCACGGGCCTGTCCGGCGACCAGGGCGGCGTCGAGGGTTGCTCGTGCTGCCACAGGTCGGTTGTTCCGTGCCAGCAAGTCCGCGAGCAGCGACAGCCAGTACGGCATCCGGGCGAACGAGCCGGCCGACCTCAGGTTGGTGATGCCTCGTCTGGCCAGGCCGATGCCCGGCTCATCCATGCGGGACCAGCCGTCGAGGACCAGCCCCCAGTCGCTGTAGTACGCGAAGCCGTACCGTTCGCACAGCTCGCGCAGCTCGGTGACGGTGTCCTTCAGCTCGGAGATGTCCTGGCGTACCTGGTGGGTGATGGCGCCGTAGGCCAGGGCCACGGCCAGGCTGTACGGGTGGTCGATCGTGCGGGCGAGCTTGATGGCGTCGTTGCAGCTGGACAGGGCGTTAGGGTCGTGACCCAGGAGCCAGTGGGCGTGAGCTGCCCAGGCCGTGCCGTGTACGTCTGGCCGGGTGCCGACGCTCAGCGAGAGCGCACCACTCGCCAGATGGGTGGCGAGCTCGAGATGGCGCAGTCCCTCCGCGGGCATCCCCAGGCTGATACCCGGCCCGCCGACCATGAAATGAGCCGGACCGCTCAGCTCAGATTCCGGGTCGACTAGCGTCAGTGCGCGGCTGGCCATCTGGTACCCGTCGGCAGTACGTCCCTGGACGAACCGCGAGGCAGACAGCGCGACCAGGCTGGTGAGCTTCGAGCCCAGTCGCCCAAGTGATTCCGCCAGGTCGACCGAGCGTTCGAGCGTCTGCTGGAGCTCCGGGGACGAGTAGCCGAACCTGGCGGTGAGTGGCGCCGCCATGGCTTCGAGGATTGCGAGCTCTTGGCTGTCCCTGTCTTTCCCCTCGGCCAGGCTGCGGACGATCGACAGCGCCTCCTTGTGCCTCCGGATCGCCTCGGCATGGGCAAACATGCTTGCTGCGACATCGGCCGCGCGCCGGTAATAGGCGACCGCTCGCCCAGGCCGCCCGCCGTGGGCATACTGCTCCGCGAGCTGAGCCGAGACCATGTCCATATCGTCGGCGTGGAGCAGCTCGACGGCTTGGGCGATGCGCCGGTGCAGAAGCCAGCGCTTCGGGGGACTGACTTGCAGGTATGCAGTTTCGCGGAGTAGGTCGTGGGAGAAGACGTAGCCATCACGGAACTCGTGCATGATCCTGCGCCGCCACAGCTCGTCGACTGCCCGTACCACGGTGTCGGCGTCGAGGTCGCTGGCCTCGGTGAGCAGATCGAGGGTGAAGTTCGTCCCCACCGCGGCCGCGAGGCCGGCCACCTCCCGGGCAGCCGCGGGCGCCTGCTCCAGACGGTCGCGCAGCACCGCGGTGAGATCACCGAGCGGTGCGGGCGTGCTGCCGAGATCGACGCTGCCGCGGACTGCCTCGATGATGTACAAGGGGAAGCCCCCCGTCGTCGCCTGGAGCAGGCTCGTATCGGCCTCACCGAGGGGCCGCCCGGAGATCGCCTCGGCGAGACGTGCTGTGTCGGTGACCTCCAACGGGCTGAGGGAAAGCTCGGTGAGCAGTCCGGTCGCCCGCATCCTGACAGTCCAGGCCACGAGTTCTAGGTCTTCGTCGAGGTTGTCATTGCGCAGTGTCGCCGCTACCAGGACCGGAGCGCCGGGGACCAGTCCCAGGCAGAACGTGAGGAATGCCAGCGTCTCCTGGTCGCACCATTGCATATTGTCCAGGACCAGCAGCATCGGACGGCCGACCGCGAGCAGCGCCCGCGCCAGGCCCTCGAAGAAGCGGTGGCGTTGCCAGGCGTCGACCATTGCCCTGGATCCGGCCCCGCGCTGTCCGCGGCTGCCGGACGGCACCAGCCTGTCGACCTCGGCGCGCCAGGCCGGGTCAAGCGTCGCCACCGCAGACTGGACTGCCGGGTTGCGCACCCAGTCAGCCACCGGTGCCAGCGCCAGCCGCCCCGATGTTCCGAAGCACTGGGCGCTGGCCACCACTGCGCCTTGCAGCCGCGCCAGGTCGGCTATCTCGGCCACCAGGCGCGTCTTGCCGACACCAGCGCCGCCGCAGACCAGCGCGAGACCGGGGCGACCTGCGGCAGCTGTGCGCCACAGCTCCTGGAGCAAGCCGAACTCGGCGGACCGGCCGACGAGCTGTGCCGCTGCCAACCCGGAACGGCCCACCGCAGGCCCAGTCGCCGGAGGCCCCGGCCCTGATGGATCCACGTGGGCCATCAGGCGCTGGAACGCCTGCCGCGTCGCCGGCCCCGGAACGACGGCGAGTTCACGTTCCAGGACCGAAGCACAATGGTGGTAGGTGCTCACCGCGCTGGCCCGGTCGCCCAGGTCGGCCTGCAGCAGCATCAGGGTGCGATAGCCGACCTCCTCCAGCGGTTGCAGCTGGATCCGGCGGTGGGCGGCTTCGACCGCTCTTGTCAGGTCACCCCTTCGCGCGCGTGTCTCACAGAGAAGATCGCACATGTCCACGCACTGGCGCTGAAGCTCCGCCCTGGCGTCAAGCAGCCAGTCGTCGTACATGCCTGGCAGGAACTCGCCGCCGTATTGCGCAATGGCACAGGCAGCGTGCGCGAGGATCCCCTCGCTGTCACCGGCCGCCGCTGCCGCCAGGGCGGCCTTGCGCTCGATGTCGAAGATGCGCACGTCGACGCGGCAAGTCTCGCTGTCGCGCCAGCACAGATCCCTGGACGTCACCACGAGAGCAGGCTCATCACCCAGGACGTGACGCAGGTTGTGCAGCTCGCGGCGCAGGTTGGTCAGCGCCTGTGCGTCCGTCGAATCCGGCCAGAACAGTCCGGCGATGCGCTGCCGCGTCTGCGGGGATCCTGCATGGACGGCCAGAAAGGCGACCAGGGCAACCGTCCGCGCTGAACGCAGCCGGACGCTGCCGGTCCCGTCGTCGCTGATTGCCTGCTCCCCCAACAGAGTCAAGTGCAGCATTTCGACGCGGCCTCCCGAGACACCAGGTTAGACCCGAACGCCGCCTCGAGGGCAGGCTCCCCCATGCGGGCGGCCGACCGTCCAGGCCCACGCTCAGCAGCGTTTACTGGTGCTCGCGTGTCCACTGGAGCGCGCGGGGATGTCTGATGTGTCCGAGCTACTACAGCCCGCTACCGTCATCAGGCCCGTGGCCGGAGGCGTCAACAGACCTTGGCGGCTCGTATCCCCATAGCTGGACGAGTCGGTCGCTCCCGGCACCATGGTCGGCCCAGGCATTCCCGTTTCGGTCGGTGAATATCATCCGCGTGCGGTTCTGGCTCTTGATGCCAATGCTCAGGTGACTGAAGATTCTCAGCACGGGAGAGTGAGGTCGGCCAGGATGATCGACCGCTGCTTGACCGCAGCATCCGGCAGCAGCTCCAGGACCTGCTGGAGTGTTTCGCGCGCGGCGGTGTGCCGGTGAGCGACCATCAGCGTGTTGCCCTTGAACCCGGGAGCCGCACCAGAGGTCTCACCGCAAGATCAACTTCCACGGAAACGCTCCACGTGATCGCCTATACAGCCACGCTCGACGTCCCCGGGGAACTGGCCCTGGCGTGCGCGGCGCGCCGGCTCGCCCGGGATTTCGTCGCGGCTAGCCAGCCCGCCGTCGTGTCACCCGATCGGGCGTCATGACAGTGTCGCCCTCGATCGGGAACGCTGAATGTGCGCGAGCCCGCGATCTGATGACGCCGCGGCGCCCGGCTATGCGGCCCGGCGTCGGCCTGCGGCCGATTCGGCTGGGGGGGCAGCTCCGGGGGGGCTTGGGTGGCCCGGGCCATTCACCGGCCCGGGGCACCCAGGCTGGGGCGATCGGCCGCGGCGCGGGCGAATGACTTGTACGGCGTGATCTCGCCCGGCTTGATCACTCCGTCCTCGATCGCGCGGGCGAGCAGCGCGTCCTTGCTCGGCGCGGTCCGCCCGGTGGCCGCGTACTTGGCGCGCGCGCGGCTGATGTACTGCCGGACCGTGTTCTCGCTGATCGACATGCGCCGCCCGACCGATGCTTTGGACATGCCCTGGAACCACAGCAGCAGCGCCTGCCGCTCCTGCTCCGACAGCGCCGGCCGGGCCGGGCGCTGGTCGGCGAGCATCGCCCTGGCCTGCGAGCGGGTCACGTACGGCCGGTCGGCGGCAGCCGCCAGCACGGCCTCGACCAGATGGTCGCGGCCCTCCTCCTTGGACACGTAGGCGTGCGCGCCGTTGTCCAGCGTCTCCATCACGATCGCCGGATCGCTGTGCCCGGAGAAGGCCACCACCCGGTATCCGGCTGCCACCAGCCCGGGGATCTGCGTGGTGACCAGCTCGCCGGAAAGCTCCAGGTCCAGGATGACCACGTCGGCCGACGGCCGCGGCACGGCGCGGAGCGCGGTCAGGTCGCGCGCCGTCTGCACCAGCCGCACCCGCTGGCCTGGATCGGACCGGATCCAGGACGCCACCCCCTCGGTGACGACCGGATGGTCTTCGATGATCGCCACCGTCACGTGCTGTTCCATCGCGCCTCCGCCCAGAGCATGCCGCCGTCCTGCTGCTGTTCGACGGCAACCCCCTCGCCGGCTGCGGGCAGCCGGACGACCGCGCCGGCATCGGCGACGAAGCTTACGGCGATTCCGGCGGCCACCGCCGCCAGGGTGATCCGCGCCTGGCTGCGCGCGGCGGTCAGGATCGCGATGGCAACGTCGGTGATCACCCGCCGGGCCGGGCCGGGCACCTGCGGCAGCGGCCCGGCCGTCTCGATCTCGACGGCAACCCCGCGCCGCTCGGCCACGTCGGCACTCGCGTGCAGTTCGTGCACCAGCGATCCGGGTACCTCATCGCCCTCGGCCAGGAGCCGGCGCAGCCGGGCCGCCTGGACCGCGCACCTGATGCGCACCTGCGCGCCGCCCGGGTCAGCCGTCCCCGCCGCCAGCTCGGCGACCAGCGGGACGGCGCTTTCCTGCAGCGCCAGCCAGCGGGCGTGCCGGGCGGCCCGGATGATCTCCGCGGTGGCGGCCCGCTCGCGCGCGGCGTGCTCACTCCGCGCCGCCGCGGCGGCCTGCCCGGCGGCGCCATCCAGCGCCCTGACCCCGGCGGCGACGGCCACCTGGGCGCCGGTCGACCAGGCCAGCACGGCGAGGAACCCGGCCAGGTCGGTGCGGTGCAGCCCGTCCCGCACCTGTACGCCCAAGATGGCCAGGGCCTCGGCGGCGAGGAACCACGCAAGCTCGGCGAACCGGCGGCGGAGCAGCACGAGCACGCCCGTCCAGCCGGCACTTCCCCACGCCCAGTTGACCGCCAGCATCTGGCCGGCCGGGCTGGCCGCCGCCGCTGCCGTGCTGGCGGCCAGCGCGATCACGGCCACCGCCCAGGCAGGGCGCCAGCCGGGCGTTCCGCGCAGCACCAGGACCGACCCGGCGGTGATCGCCAGCGCCATGACCAGCCACATGGCGCCCTGGAGGGCGAACGAGCCGCCGTAGGCCGACCGGTTATGCAGCAGCTGTCCGCCCGCTCCGGCGAGATGCCAGCCCGCGACGAGGAAGACCACAGCGATGGTGAAGGCCCGCTGATAGCGGCCGGACAGCATCGCCGTCGGCTGCACGGCGGTCATGCCGGCCAGCTTACGGTGACGCTCGTGCCCGCGCCGGGACGGCTGCCGATCGTGGCCCGGCCGCCGGCCGCCAGCATCCGCCCGGTGATCGACTCGCGGATGCCCCGGCGGGATGGCGGGGTGGCGGCCGGGTCGAACCCGCGGCCGCGGTCAGTGATCTTGACGACCGCCCAGCCCGCGCCGCCGGTGACGGTCACTTCCGCCTGGCCGGTTCCGGCGTGCCGCTCGACGTTGCGCAGTGCCTCGCCGACGCAGGCGACGAGCTGATCCGCGACCGGAGACGGCAGCGTGACCGGGACGAGCTTCAGCCGCACGACCAGGTCATCGGTGCTGGCCGCGGCCCGCTCCAGCTGCGGTCTCAGGTCAGTTAGTGGTGTCAACCCGCCCGGCACGGCCGGAGCGCCCGCAAGCCCTTGCAGCACGCGCAGGTCCCGGGCCGCCTGCGCGGTCAGCGCCGAGGTCGGTTCCGCAAAGGCGCCGGCCGCGACCATGGTCAGGGTCGACAGGACGGTGTCGTGCAGCTGGCGGTGCTGCTCTCGCTCGTCAGCGCGCCGCGCCTCCTCGGCCCGGATCTGCCGCTCGGTCTCCAGGCCGGCGGCGACGATCGCGTCCGCTTGCCGGGCGCCGCCGCGGATCACCGCCACCAGCCCGGCGGCGACGATCGTCTCCACCACCAGCAGCCAGGCATCGGCCGGGTGGCCGGCGCCGAGCCCGTAGGCGATGACCACGATCGCGGCTCCGGGCAGCCCGAGCCACGGCCGCAGCGCGATCTGCAGGATGTACACCGACGTGCAGGCCAGCGGGAGCATCCAGGTCGTGCTGTCCTTGATCAGCACGACCGGGACCAGGTGCTGCTGCGCCAGCGCCAGCGCCGAGATAACCGCGGCGTCGGCCAGTACCACGGTCGGCGTCAACCCGGACCGCCGGACCCGCCAAGTGAAGAAGGCTGACCACAAGCACAGCGCAGTCAGCGGCGCGCCCAGCCGCCAGCCGGAGATCTGCTTCGTTGCGGCCAGCACGGCTACCGCGGTGAACAAGACCGCGCCGCCGAGGCGCAGGGCGATCGCATACCAGCCGGCCAGCCGGTGCAGGGCCTGGTCGGATGGCCCTGCTAACCGCGGGCGGCGTGCCCGTCTGAAGCGGCCCGCGGGGGGCTGGACCTGCCCCCCGACGGAATCAGCTGCCGGTTCCACCGGACCAGTATGCGGCAGGCCCACGGCACCGGGAACGGTGACGTTTCAACATCTGGGCCGGGCTGAACGACCTGCGGTTCTTCTCCTGTTGAGCGGCAGTCGTTCCAGTCAGCCTTAGCCAATGCCGATCAGGCGCGCCGATCGCCTCGTCTGCGCCTCCGCTAACCATTTTGGCCAACACGCCTCACAGGTCGGCCAGTAGAGAACGTTGCGATGGAGCCGTTGGCCCCCAGCAGGGCGGGGCGGGCAAAGAGCGCACTCGGCGGCCGTGACCGGCCGGGCGCGGCGGGGCGCCTGGGCCCGGCCGGCGCGCGGAACGCGGGACCGGGCCGCGGCAACAGCCGTGTGCGGGTGTTCGGCCGTGGCGCAGGCCGCGGCTGCTTGCGCGGCGTGCTGCTGGGCCTGGCGCCGCTCGGCGACGGCGACCGCGAGCGCAACCAGGTTAGCGATGAGCGTGACCGCCGCCAGCGGCATGTCACCTGTCATCGTGCCAGTCAAGCGCCAGCACCCAAGCGGCGGTGCGGAGCCCATCACCGCCGGGGGTGCGCCGCCGGGGATGCGGCCGCAGGGGGTGCGGGCCGCTCGGTGGTAGGAGCCGGCCGCCCGCGCTCGAGGGCGGCACCCAGTGGGCGTCGTTCATCGGCGGCAACGCGTACCAAATCCACTCGTGGGTCCAGTACGACGACTTGGCGGCGATTAACCAGCCGATCGGGGCCTTCCGCCAGGTGGTCGGCAACGTGCCGGTGCCATGACGGGCGCCGCTTCAGATCCGCGTTCACGGCCACGGTTAGATCCACGTTCACATCCGCGCGACTTCGCCGTGCTGCTGCCGCCCGGCTGGGCGCGGATCGCGCTGGACGGCCGGGAAACCGCGCGGGCCACGACGTTGGTGGCGAACAAGACCGCCGACCTGGAGGAACCCCAGCGATCCGCGGTGAGAGACAAGTTCGCCCGGATGATCCACCGTGCGCTACGGGATGCCCGGTCGGCCGGCGGCACTGACGTGCTGCTGAGCCTCGCCGAGCGCGACGGGATACCGCTCGCCGCGTCCGGTTTGATCAGCTACCTGGATCGCGGCCAGGAGGTCCCGCTCAACATGCTGGCGGCCGAGCTATCCGCCGAGGACGGCGGGGCCGGTGGCGACATCTCACTGACGGAGGTCGGCGGCGGCCCGGCGGTGCGGCGGCGGTACGCCGAAGACAGCATCACCAGGGTCGACTACTTCCTGCCGATGCCCGGTCGGCCCACCGGGTTCCTGGTCGTGTCGTTCGGGACGCCAATGCAGCCGCTCGCCGACGCGCTGGTGACACTCTTCGACGCGATCGCGCGGTCGCTAAGGTGGCGGTCCTGATGACGGAGCCGTCATGACTGAGTTCCGGCTGCCACCCTTGGTGGTGGACTTCAACCAGCTCTGGCTTCAGGCCGACGTGCGCGGCGATGGCGGGGACTGGGCGGGCCAGGCGGCCGCCGAACTGCTGTCCCGCCCGCAGTGGGCGGCGTACCGGACCCCGGAGGGCGAGAAGCGGCTCACCGCGCTCATGCGGCAGGCGGCGGTCATCGCCCGCAAGCAGGCGGGCGACTCCGCCTCGATGGGATTCATCCTCATCCCGTCGCCCGAGGAGGGGATCAGGGGGATGGCGGCCTTCTCCCCGGTGGACCTCGCGGGCCGGGACGCCGCCGAGGCGTGGGACGACCTGCTGGAAGAGCTCGCTCCTGAGCTTCCCGGTGACTGACTATCCACCGGACGTCACCCCTATGCAGACCAAGGCGGGCGAGTGCCGCCGCCTGCGGCTGCGCTACGCGGCCGGTGAGGGACCCGAGCGGCCGGTCGGCGAGCACGTGGGTCTTCAGGGACTACGGTGCCGCCGTCATGATGACCATATCGTTCCCCGGCATCCTCGAGGCGGCCCGCTGGCTGCCCGCTCTGGACGAGCTGGCCGCCGGGGTATGGCTGCAGCGGTATCCTGGCGAAGGCGAATCACAGTGAGCCCGGACGTTCCCGGGCAGGCCGCCTCCTCCGACTGCCTCATCGAGATCCGGCCCGTCCGCCCTGCCGGGAAGCTGCTGCCGCGTGAGCCATGGACCTTGGGCAACTGGCGGCTGACGGCTGACACCGGCAGTGGCACGCTGACCCTGTCCGGCGACAAGTTCCCCGGCGGCAGGGGATCCCGTGTCTTCCAGCTGCCCGCGACTGGCCGCGCCGACGCGGTCACCACCGTGTGCCTCGCTACCCACCACTGGGAGATCCGGCCGAGGTCCGGCACCACCTGGCGGATGCTGCTGCTCGACCGGGAAGGCCGACTGGTCCGGGCGGGCATTCCGCGAGATTACCCGCAAGTGTTGCGGCTCTTCCCACCGGAGGTATTCGAGCCGCTCGCGGCCGTCGGCATCCGCGTCATCCGCGAGGGGTACGACAGCACGCGGGCGCTTGAGGATGCCCACCCGGGAGCGGCGGGAAAGGTGGCGCTCATCGGCGCGAGTCGCGGCAGGACGGCCGCGATCGGCCTGACGACCGCGCTGCTCATCCTCATCGTCATCTTCATAACCGTCTACCTCACGCGCTAGCGCAGGCGCAGCGACTGGCGGGCACAGGTCCGCAGGCAAACATCTTGCCCGCCCGGGCCGCCCGGCAATCGCTTTCGCGGCAGCTGCACGACGCGATGGGCTTCCTGGTCTCGCACCTGCCGCCGGGACTGCGGCTGGTGCTGGCCAGCCGGAGCGAGCCGCCGCTGCCGCTCGCCCGGCTCCAGGCACGCGGGCAGGTCGCCGAGGTGGGCGCGGCTGACCTGCGGTTCACCACTCCGGAGGCCGCCGAACTGACCAACCTGTACTGGAAGCAGCAGACCGCGCCCGGGCGCCGCGCCGGGGATGTCGACACGGCGGAGGTCAGCTTCGCGGCGGGCGAGGCGGGCTAAGCCGCGACTGCGGGCTTCTACCCTTTTCGTGGCGCTACGGGGGCGCTGAGCGCCCCGTGACCGCGCCCGCCCGCTCGCAGAACCGGCAGCTACCGGGAACAGGGAGAAGACCTCAGCTATGCCCCGGACCAGGGCATCCATGACCGCACAAGCTCCACATCAAACCTTGCGGTCACCTGAGGGATGCAGGTAAGGCGGGTTGGCGTGCGTGGTCAGGCCCATTTGGGCATGCCGATGATCGCACGGGTGCGGAGCAGGATGCGAGCGATCGCGTCGTCACCGGCTGCCGCGATGTCTGCTTGGCTGGCGGCTGGCAGGTTGTTGGTCAGCAGCCGCCAGGCCTGCTCGGTGCTCATCGTCAGGCTGGCGGCAAGGCGGGAGCCGGGCCGGTCACCGAACTGCCATCCAGGTGCGGCGGCGACCAGGTACCAGGTCTTGGTGACCGGGCCGGTGAGGCGGATTGTCACGGTGTCGCCAGGCCGGGCCGGGACCTGGGTGAGGCGGTAGGGCCACGCCCAGGCAAGCCCGTCGAGCAGCGGCCCGGCCAGGTCGGCGCGCAGGTCGCTGGGGCGGCTGAGCGCCTGGAGGAGTTGCTGGCGGTGAATCCAGTACTCTGACAGCTCGCGCGCCTGGTCGAGCCAGGCCGACAGCGGGCCGGGGCCCGCCCACGACACCGAGGCGGTGCGCGCCCGCGGGTCTTCCCGGCGGAACGTGTCGGCGATCTGCGGCCCGGCCCACGCCAGCAAGTCGGTGACCAGCCGGGGGCTGAGCCGACGGGCGGCGCGGACCCAGTCGGATTGCAGCTCATCGAGCCAGGCCACGAACTCGCCCTCCGTCGCCCCCTCGGGGGCGGGCGTGCCGTGGTGCCGGTCGCGGTGGCGGGCCAGCAGGCTGAAGTCGTCACCGACCAGGTGGCAACACAAGCCCAGCACGGTCCATCCCGGGCACGGAGAGGGTAGCAGCCAGTCCGCCGCTTGCAGGCCGACCAGCAGCTCATGGAGCCGGTCCCGCTCTACGGTGAACAAACTGGCGTAATCCGCGGGCGGCTCGTCGGGCGGGCCGCCACCGCTCATCTGCGCAGCCTGGCCAGCCATCAGCTGAGGGTAACAGGCACCCGGCCGGCGCCGATCACCGGGCGGGCCCCGAGGCCCGGATCTGAAGCTGCCCGCGACGGTTCCGGTCCGGAAGTGGTCATTCTGTGGGGGTGCAGCCTTGACAGCGACCGAAGAGTTTGGTGGATTACTTTAGTCAATTGACTAATCCAGTTGGCTAAGGGTGCGGCCGCCCGGAAGGACCGACGATGGCTACGGATCAAGAGTTGAGCCAGCCCGTGCCGAAGACGGCGGCGCGTGCCGCCGCCGAGGACGCGCTGCTGGACGCGGCGGAGCGGCTGCTGGCCGCCGTCGGTTACGCGGGCGTCACGACGCGGCGGCTGGCCGAGGAGGCGGGGATCAACCACGGCCTTGTTCACTATTACTTCGGCTCGAATGAGAAACTGCTGCTGGGTGCTGAGTCTTAGCCTTTGCTGCCGCCTCAGCCATTCCAGGAAATCGCCTCACAGTTTCCATGTCAAAGTACACCGGGGTCCGCCAGCTCAGGGACGCCCCGGCGCCACCCGCTGCCGGCTCGGGCGAGATCACGCCCCTGCTGCTGGATGTCACCGATCCCGCCCAGATCGGCGCGGCCGCCGGCGCCGTGGCCGGCCACATCGGCGGCGCCGGGCTGACCGGGCTGGTGAACAACGCCGGTATCGGCGTGTTCGGTCCGCTCGAGATCATCCCGATCGAGCAGTTCCGCCGCCAGCTGGAGGTCAACGTGACCGGGCAGCTCGCCGCCACCCAGGCGCTGCTGCCGCTGCTGCGCGAGGCATGCGGCCGGATCGTGATAATCGGCTCGATCGGCACCCGGTTCACGCCCCCCTTCACCGGCCCCGTCTCGGCGTCCAAGAGCGCCATCGCCACCATGGCCGAAGCGCTGCGGCAGGAACTCGCGCCCTGGGACATCCGCGTCGTCCTGATCGAGCCGGCCAGCATCCACACCGAGGCCGTCGATAAGCTCGAGTGGGACGCCGAACAGCTGCTGCGCGAGTCCAACACCTGCGCCCGGGCCCTTTATGAGGACGCCTTCCGGAGCTTTGTGCGCGTCGGCCTGGCCCGCGAGCGCAACGGCAGCCCGCCGCAAGTCGTCGCGCAGCTAGTGGCGCGTGCGCTAACCACGCGCCGGCCGCACTCCCGCTACCTGGCCGGTAAGGACGCCCGGCCGATGGCCGCCCTCGCCGCCCTGCCCACCCCCCTCCTCGACGCCCTGCGCCGCGTCCTGCAGCAGGACTTCGAGCGGCGGCTGCAGGCCGGTGAAGGTGCCACATCCCCGCGATCCCCTCGGACGACCCCACGCTCGCCGGTTATGTGGCGCAGGCGGAGGAGCTGTTCCCGACCTTCAAGAACCAGATGACGCTGAAGTCGGTGGAACACACGCTGCTGTTGGCGCCGGTGAACCTCATCCATCACCTCGCGCCGACGCCGCCGATGGTGACCGGGGTCGACGACCAGATCCACGCCATCGACGAGGCCCTCAGCGGCTATGATCGCACGTGGCAGCCGAAGCGGCTGGAGCTGTTGCAGATCGACGAGTTCGGCTTGGTTATCAGCGCAGCGTCTGCGCCGCACGGCGGGCGGGAACCACGATGAGGATGACGCCAGCGGCGAGGATGAGAACGCCGCCGGCCAGCAGCCCGGTGGCGATCCAGGGCAGCGCCGGCACCGTGGCGGTGACGCCGATACGCACGGCCACCGGCCGTGACCCATCGGCGTTCATGGCTACCACGGTCCCGCTGCCGCTCCTGCCCGGCCAGGTCAGGGTTTGGGTGCCGGGCCCGGCCGCACGGGCGGCCCAGATGCCCGCCCGTGCGGGCGCGGTCACGGGAGCGCCACCGCTGTGCCCGGTGTACAGGGCGTGGTGCTGTGCCAAGCCGCGGACGGTGTCGTAGGCGACCCCGTCCAGGTAGTGGCCCGCCGCGCCAGCCGGGGCGACCCCGACGAACACCGGGCTCGCGCCGCCGGACGTAGCATGGATCCGGACCGTCCCGAGCAGCGATCCCAACGCGGACCAGCCGCCCGTCGCCCCGAATGGGTCCGCCGTGGTGCTGGTCACCGCATAGCCCGTGCTGCGGTAACTCCAGGTGCCCAGATCGATGCCGCCGCCGTGCCGCTGGGTCGCGCTGGCCCACACGGCCACACCACCGGCCCCCAAGAGCCCGAGCGAGCACACGGCAAGCAGCGCGCCGACGAGCGCGGAGACGATCCGGCCGACGGTCCACCCGGGCAGCCGGCCGGTGTCCGTGGCAGAGCGGTAGGTCCTGAGAGCAGTCATTGCCATTCCTCCGTTCACCAGCAGGTGTGTCCTCACCCGGCC
>Ga0335081_10005056_pt1 | contig 20845 bp, 19 predicted proteins | sample Lox_Sample_35_FD_206713 | JGI IMG/M metagenome (GOLD analysis project Ga0335081, IMG submission 206713) | Soil microbial communities from Loxahatchee National Wildlife Refuge, Florida, United States - Lox_Sample_3.5 | ecosystem: Environmental > Terrestrial > Soil > Wetlands | place: USA... | reverse complement strand
GCGTTGAACTCCATTCCGCCAGCGCTGAGACGATCCTCCCCTCCCCCGTTACCAGAAGTCTCAGAGATAGAGGTCGTTCGACACTACACTCGTCTGTCGCAGGAAAACTTCGGCGTTGATCTTGGCCTATACCCGCTGGGTAGCTGTACGATGAAGTACAATCCAAAGGTCTGCGATGTCTTGGCTGCGTCGCACAAGATGCAGGATTTGCACCCGTATCAGGACGAGAGGACTGTTCAAGGAGTTTTGCAGGTTCTGTATGAGGCTGCGGACTATCTAGCCAAGATCGTCGGTATGCGGAAGATTACCTTGCAGCCAGCTGCTGGAGCCCACGGAGAATATACGGGTGTGATGTTGATCCGTGCATTTCACCGAGATCATGGAGATATGAATCGAGACGAGATAATCGTTCCCGACTCTGCACACGGTACGAACCCCGCAAGCGCTGCTATGGCGGGCTTCAAGGTCGTAGAAATCCCATCAAATTCCAAGGGATGCGTTGACACCGAGGCGTTGAAGGCGACCGTGGGACCAAAGACCGCTGGATTCATGATAACCAATCCCAACACTCTGGGGCTATTCGAGAAACAAATCCTAGAAGTTGCTAAGATTGTTCACGACGCGGGCGGACTACTATACTACGACGGAGCTAATCTCAACGCGATTATAGGCAAAGCAAAGCCGGGCGACATGGGGTTCGATGTTGTGCACATTAACCTGCACAAAACATTCGCCACTCCACACGGAGGAGGCGGCCCCGGCGCAGCACCAGTCGGTGTTACTGATAGACTTGCTCCCTATCTACCGGTTCCGACGGTAGAATTTGACGGGTCCAAATACTATCTTGACTACAATCGCCCCAAATCTATAGGTAAAGTCCGAGCCTTTCATGGGAGTGCCGCAGTCGTCTTGCGTGCTTACGCGTACATGCTCCTGCACGGAAAAGAGGGTTTGGAAACTGTTTCAGAAGTTGCTGTTCTAAACGCTAACTACATGGCACAGAAACTCCGCAATATCAGGGGCTTCACGCTACCCTTCGGTGAAGAAAATCAGCCGAGGAAACACGAATTCGTCCTCTCCGCAACAAACCTAGTCAGGGAAACTGGTGTGTCGGCGTTGCAAGTGGGCAAACGCCTGCTCGATTTCGGCGTACATCCACCCACAGTCTACTTCCCCCTAATTGTAGAGGAAGCACTTATGACCGAACCGACCGAAACCGTAAGCAAACAGGAACTCGACGCGATGATAATGGGTTTCCGCAGAATAAGCGAGGAGGCCTACTCCAAATCCGGTCAGGCAGAAACCGCACCTCACGCGGCAAGCGTTACAAGAATCGACGAAGCCAAAGCTAACCGTCCCAAGACAATGCAGCTGACTTGGCGACAACGCCCAACCAGCACCTAACAGCCGACGCGACTAGGAGTCACGTGAACCAATTTGAAAGTTAAAGTCAGATTCTTCGCAATGGCACGAGAAATAGTAGGCGCAGCAGAACAAGAAATAGAACTAACAAACGGCAGCAGCGCAGGCGATTTGCTCAAATTACTAACCGCGAAGAACGGCGAAAAGTTCAGGGACTTCATAATCGATCCTAAAACGGGAAAACCGCGATCCACCCTTCAATTTCTCATAGGAGACCAACTGCTCGGCAGCTCTGACGGGTTGAACACGATCCTGTCAGATGGAGCAGTCTTCGCGATTATACCTCCCGTAGGAGGAGGTTAGGCCTCGAAGGACAAATCAAACATCGACGTGACAATAACTACCCATGAGATAACACGAATCTCCTGAATTCTTGCACAATTCTTCAGTCATCTTTGCTGCATCTAACAAAAAATCGATCTACTGTTAGGTTCACCAGCGTCTTCCGAGACTCCTCCTTTCAAATATAGTACATCAACAAACTGACCAATTTTGTCACAGGGTGAGAAGGCTGACAGATCGGAATGTTCACGCCCAGGCTGGCGGATCGCGGCAAAAGCTGCTCACCCTGAGAGAATGGGAAGCTCTATTCCAAATGGAAGAATGTCCGTCAGAGCCTAGTTCAACGATCAAACACTACATTTGCTTAGACTTCGGACTCGACCAGATGGAGAATTACGAGCCAGAATAGTTCTTGTTCAAATAGAACGTTCACTTGAACTTGTAGCTTAGCTTCTTCAGTTTGCTTCTGATCGAAGTCGCATGCCCTTCTGGGCGAATCCTTCCCGCTCGAATCGCATCTAGGATGTCCTCGAGATTTGTTGATGCTGAGTCGATTACGGTGTAGGCGTCGCCGATTGTTTCTGGTATGTGCGAGTCGCTGCATCCAACTTGTGGAAGCTTGTGCCTAATCGCGTCCCTTCGAGCCAGCCAATTACAAAAGAAGAATGATAGTGCATCAGCGTTCATCGTTTCAACGGCATCTGGTCTTACATGGAGTCGAGCTATTTTCACGCAGACACTTACTGGATCATATGGATGCGCCACAATAGCGACCCCGCCCTGGTCATGAATTCTCTGAATCGTCTCATCAGCAGAGAGATCGGCAAGGATGGATTCCCTCACGCCTAACGCGACCACATGTCCTTCACGAGTACTAACTTCAACCCCAGGTAGGATCAGAGCGTCGGGTAGGTTTGGCGGGTCAAAATTGTCGTGTTCTGTGACGGCGACGCCATCCAACCCCCGCTTGCGGATTATTGCTGGTAGGTCTTCGCGAATTGTGTGTGCGTCAGGTGATCCGACGGTGTGGACGTGTAAGTCAATCTTTAGGAGGGGCATCGAACTGGCAACTCAAGACGTCTGAGTAACTTTCACCTTATGAAAGAGTGGGTTAGGTTTGCTGATCGTATGACCAGGTTTCAAGTCGAGTTTTCCAGCGTTTCCCCAATTCCACACCTCGGATTCGAGACTCAATTCTTTCTGTATCGCTTCGGATGTCTCGGGAAGGAAGGGTTGGATTAGAATCGCAAGTGTTCGAACTAGTTGGCTTGCGTAGTACAATGTTGTTGCCGTTTTAGCTCGGTCTGTCTTGATCAAATGCCATGGTTCTCGTTCGCTGAGGTACTGATTCCCCGATCTAGCAAGATCGATTATTGCGGCTAAACCGTTTCGTAACTGAAACTGATCTAGCGACGATGCAACTTTCTGGGGTGCGGTCTCGATCGCGCTCCTAATCGCCTCATCTTTCTCGTCCGGGCTCTGTGGTTCTGGGATTTTGGAGTCGAATTGGTTGACTATGAAGGTGAGTGTGCGGTGGATGAAGTTTCCGAGAACATCATTCAGCTCAGCGTTTACGTGAGCCTCGAAGTCTCTCCACGTGAAGTTTGCATCTCTCGCCTCTGGTCTAATCGCAATCAATACGTACCTCCAGTATTCGCCTGGGGCAATCTTAAGCGCGTCATCCATCCAGACTCCAACCTTTGCGCTCTTGGAGAACTTCTTCCCGTTAAATAGGATGAACTCAGTGGAAGCGACCTGCCAGGGGAGGACGTAGGGGTCGTGGGTTGCGAGTAGTAGGGCTGGGAAGATGATTACGTGAAATGGAATGTTATCCTTCCCGATGAAGTGCACATTCTTGGTTTGCGGATCAAACCAAAACTCCTTCCACGCATCTGGCTTACCTGCCTTCTCAGCCCACTCAATCGAGGCGGATACATAGCCCAGCACGGCTTCAAGCCAAACATAGATCGTCTTTCCTTCCGCCCCAGGAAACGGAGCCGGTATACCCCATTTGTTGTCTCTTGTGAGTGCTCGAGGTTTCAAGCCTTCTTCGAGCCATTTGAGGGAGAAGTTGCGTGCGTTTTCAGGTAGTTGTTTGTTGTTTCGGACGGCGACGTCAAGTTTGTCGCGGAACTTGGGGAGGTCGAAGAACCAATGTTTTGACGGTTTAATAGTGGGCGTGCTTCCGCAAAAGACGCATCTTGGTTTGACAAGTTCGAGCGGGTCAAGAACGCGACCGCAGAATTCACATTGGTCGCCTCTCGCGCGTTCGTAACCACAGTGGGGACATGTTCCTTCGACGAAACGGTCTGGGAGAAACCGCTTGTCGGTTTCGCAATAGGGTAAGTTGACGCTCTCTGTATAGACGTAACCGTTCTCGAACAGTTTTCGGTACAAATCCTGCGTGTAGCGGATGTGAACGGGATTCTCGGTACGGGTGTAATTGTCGAGACGAATGTTGTAAGCCGCGAGAAGTTCACAGATTTGGTTGTGAATCTCATCCGTCAACTGCTTCGGAGGAACGCCTTTCTTTATCGCCTCAACCTCGATCGGAGTTCCATGCTCATCCGAACCGGTTACTGCGATGACCTCTTCGCCCTTCAAACGCAAGTATCGAGCATAAACGTCTGCGCTAAGGAGATGAATGAAGGTTCCAAGGTGTGGAACGGAATTGACGTAGGGCCACGCGGAATTAACAATCCATTTACCCACTCATCAACGCCTCCATTCGGGCCGAGTTCCCAAAAATAACTGCTTGACCTCTCGCAGTCCTCTGGTGTATCTAGTTAGTTTCGGCCCCTCCGAACACTCCCTCTCCATACCATCTTAGCACATTAACATTTTCATTTAGAAGAGGAACCAACAAATATGGCGTCTGGACATTCAAAACATGGAAATGAACTTTGAGTGAAGATTACGCGAAACTTCTGGACAAGGCGTACGAGAAACTGCCACAGACAGTCGGGACTGGAGAGCGGTTCGAGATACCGAGAGTCGTCGGGATCAGGATGGGGCGGAGGACAATCATCCAAAACTTCGGAGACATCAGCAATAGACTAAACCGTGACCCACACCACCTCCTCAAGTTCCTGTCCAGAGAGTTAGCAACGGCTGCCTCACTCGACGGAGCCCGCGCGATCTTCCAGGGAAGATTCGACATTCCAACCGTAACGAGATTACTGAACATTTACGCACAGAGATTCGTGATCTGCCCAATTTGCAACCGACCCGATACCAAAGTGGAAAAGGAAGGTAGGTACCTGTTTCTCCGCTGCGAAGCGTGCGGAGCCAGGTCTTCAATTCTACCAATGTAGGAGTAGTTCCCTTGGCTGAAGTCCTCCTCAAAGTTTTCCGAGACGCGAAATACACGATGGTGGCAGCGTGCGACCCAGACCTCTTAGGGTCAACGTTTCGAGAAGGCAAACTGAAGCTTGAGGTCAAACAGGAATTCTATCAGGGTTCGCGAGCTAGCATTTCAGACGCATTGGCCGCGATAAATACCGCAGATGTCGCGAACTTGGTCGGACGAACAATCATAGAGGCTGCGATTCAGAAACGTCTAGTAGATCCCACCGCAATTGTGCACATCAGCGGCGTACCCCACGTGCAGATCGTAAGAATGTGAGTTTCGAGGCAACCAAAACCTAAGTTTTGGATGCATCTTACAGAGTTAAATTTCAACACTTATTTAGTGTCGGCGACAATTACCGCAGAATAACTTCGGTGGAATGTGTGGGTAAGAAAAAGGTCCTCAGCGAAGGCGAACTGCGTGAAATGGTCATGCCTGAGGAAGGCCAAATGCTCGGAATCGTAACGCAAATGCTGGGTTATGACCGGTTGATGGTGAAGTGCGGTGATGGGCATGAGCGTGTCTGTCGCATTAGGGGAAAGATGAAGCGAAGAGTGTGGATCAAGGTAGGGGACGTCGTACTCCTCGCACCTTGGGACTTCCAGGGCGACACGCGCGGCGATATACTATGGCGCTACACTGAGAGCCAGGCAAACTGGCTTCGAAGCCAAGGCCGCCTTGCAGCCTAACCCCAACTATTCGGTGTGATAATTGGAGTCACTTGTGGAGCGAAAGCTCCGAAGAAAGGTAGCTCAATACGAAATCAAACGCCTGATGCGAGAGAAGCGCAGCGAGGAAATGGAATCGCTTGAGGAAGTATTCGACAGAGCAACCCTCATGACAGTTTACAGGATGCTAAACCGAGGCTACATCAAGAACATCAACGGAGTCGTGCGTTCAGGAAAGGAGTCTCGTCTCTACTGGGGTATGGGACGCGGAAGGAAACTGGTCGCCATCAAGATTTTCTTGACCACGTCGGCTGAGTTTCTGAAAGGGCGGATGATGTACATTCAGGGCGATGAAAGATTCAAAAACACGAGGCGGGACACACGTTCGCTGGTCAACCTCTGGGCGTTGAAGGAGTTCAGAAACCTTCAGCAAGCCCAGAAAGCCAGGGTGCGAGTTCCAACTCCACTTAAGATCGATGGGAACGTGCTTCTGATGGAATTCATTGGCAAGAAAGGCGAACCCGCTCCTTTGCTGAGGGAAACTCCATTAAATCATCCAGCCAAGGTCTACGACAAAATCGTCGGGGCAGTCAGGTTATTGTATCAGAAGGCAGGCCTCGTGCATGGGGACTTGAGTGAATACAACATCATGATCGTCGACAAAGCCCCAATAATTTTCGATTTCGCGCAGGCCGTAACGATTCAGCATCCCATGGCTCGCAGCTTTCTGGAGCGAGATTTGGAGCGAATGAACTACTACTTCAAGAGAATTGGGGTCATCGTTCCGCCGATTGACAGGTTGACGAATTGGGTGATTGGGGAGAATGTCAACACGAGTTAGCACAACGATCCCCCTCGACCGAATGGGAGTCCTGATCGGAAGGGAAGGTGAGATCAAGGCGAAGGTCGAGGACGCCTTCAAAGTACAATTGCTGGTTCAGAGCCAGAGCGGTGTTGTGGAAATCGTTCCGCGTCAGGATTCGGAGGATCCGACGACGGTTCTTCGAGCTCGAGACGTTGTCCTTGCGATGGGGCGTGGATTCTCACCGGAGAGAGCTTTGCAGCTGGTGGACGATGACATCGTTCTCGACATCATAGATTTGCGCGAAACGTTTGGCAAGAATGATCGTGACATTGCGCGGCTCAAGGGTCGTGTAATTGGTCGGGAGGGGAAGATTCGAAGGTTGATTGAGGAGATGACGGATGCGAAGGTGTCGGTATATGGCCACACTATTTCCATGCTTGGCGAGTATGAGCATGTGAATGCTGCGAGGGAAGCAATAGAACTTCTACTCAAAGGCAAACAACATTCCACCGTGTACAAATTGCTTAGAAAGATAAAGAGCGAGAGCAAGAAAAGAGAAACCCTTGAACTGTGGCAGAAGCCACCGTCATGAATGGGGAGAACCATCATCAGCTTTATTCCATAGACGTACACTGGTAGACGAACCCTAATGGCCGTTCAAGAAGTATTTCAGGAAATATCCGCGGCAGACTTCTTCTACCGCAACCGGGATATCGCAGGGTTCACAAACCCCACTCGTGCCATCTACTCAACCATCAGAGAATTAGTGGAAAACTCACTGGACGCATGCGAGACGCGGCAAATCCCGCCGGACATTTACCTTCGCATCTCGCATGAGTCAGGACCAACCGACGGTCCAGGCGTTTACCGTGTTCACATTGAGGATAATGGCATCGGGATACCCCACGACATAATCCCCTCTGCCTTCGGCCAAGTCCTCTTCGGATCGAAGTACAAGCTCCGACAAACCCGCGGGACCTTCGGTCTCGGTGGGAAGATGACGATTCTCTATGGGCAAATAACGACTCATGGGTCGGCTATCATAATGTCGAGCACCGGCCCAACCAAGATCCATCAATACGAATTGAATATTGACATTCAGAAGAACAAGCCCGTAGTTCTGAAGCATAAGACCCTATCAAATGAGAATAGGTGGCATGGAGCGGTTATCGAGTTCTCCACTGAAGCTGACTACACCCGTGCTATGTCCAAGATTCTTGATTATCTGATGGAAACGGCGATAGTTGCCCCCTACGCAACAATAACCTACGTCGACCCAAGAGGGCGACTCTACAGATTCGACAGGGGGACGACGCAGATGCCGAAACCCCCCGAAGAAACACTGCCCCACCCATACGGCGTTGACGTTGAAACACTGAAGCGTCTTATTGACATCACTGAACAACGAACTCTCGCAGGATTCATGCGAACCCACTTCCACCGCGTAGGACCAACGATCGCTAAATCATTCCTAACACAAGTCGACTTGCCGCCGAAGAAGAATCCGAAAAAGTTGGCACCCGACGAAATCGTCAAACTAGTAAACGGAATGAAGAGCTACAAGTTTCTTGCACCAGACGCCACCTGCCTCTCACCACTAGGCGAGGAATTGTTGGAGGCTGGAATCAAGAAGGAGCTCTCTCCGGAATTTATCGCGGTCTACCAACGAAAGCCATCTGCCTACTCAGGATTCCCGTTCATCGTCGAGGTAGGCATAGCCTACGGAGGGCAGATCGAATCTGGAGGTGGAATCAAACTCTTCAGATTCGCCAACAAGATTCCCTTGCTGTTCGATGAGGCGAGCGATGTCTCGTGGAAGGTAGTGAATACGGAGGTTGATTGGCGACATTACAAGGCTTCCTCCGACATGCCGATCGCGGTCTTCGTTCACATCTGCTCAACCAAAGTCCCCTACAAGACCGTTGGCAAGGAGTTCATTGCTGATCGGCCAGACGTCGAACGTGAAGTGCTCAACGCCGTACGCGAAGTTGCACGCAGACTCTCATTATTCCTTTCCAAGAAAATTCACATCGCCCATGACAAGCACCGGCTGGATGTCTTCCAAAAGTACTTGCCAAAGATCGCATCGTTCTCAACCACACTAGCAGGGGAGAAAAAACAACCCGACGTCTCAGCGTTATTGAAGAGTGTTCTGAAATATGAAGAAGAAAGCAGCGAAGACGAGCAAGAAGTCGAGTAAAGTCGCCCAGAAGAAGCAGGTCGTGATGGACAGCCTGAAGACCCTAGGCGGCCAGATCTACAGTCAGCTCTCACAAAAGCAATGGCCTTCAATTCGCATGCCAAGTCGCTCCATCAACAACATACGCTACGACCAGAAAACCAGGCAATACACGCTAGGCGACCAAGCTGTAAAGAGAAGTGCACGCAACATTCGCCACGTCCGACCGTTGACTCAACTCGTATGGACGGGATCGTTCGTAGACGAACTCACAAAGGAAGGTAAGACGTCGACTCTTCGAGACGTTTTCTATTCAGCGCAAGCCTATGAGATGAGCTTCGCCGACCAGGCTGAGAGCGACGACATAATCACTGATCTCGAAACAGTGATCGGACACTCGAGGGAAGATTTCAACGTCTTCCCAGAAGAACGCAGTTCAATCTTCGGCGACCTAACGATTCAATACACGGTCCGTGGTTATGAGGGGAAGGAACTGAACCTAGCCTCACACCCAGACGGAATGATGATTGGTCCCGCGCTTACAAACGCAGAGTTCGCGGATTGCAAAGCCGACAAAGTAATCGCAATTGAGAAAGGTGGTCTCTTCACCCGTTTCATCGAGGAGAGAGTGCACGAGAAGTACAAGGCGATTCTAATCCACACTGCCGGTCAGGCCCCACGAGCCACTCGCTCTCTAATCAGGCGACTGAATCAGGAACTGAAACTCCCGTGCTACATCTTCTGCGACGCTGACCCATGGGGAATGCACATCGCCAACGTCATAATCTCAGGCTCAGCCAACGCAGCTCACCTACGCGACCTGAACACTCCGGATGCGAAATGGTGCGGTGTGTGGGCTTCAGACATTGTCGAGTACAAACTTCCTAGTGACCCGTTGACGGATCTCGACATCAAACGTCTCTATGAGTTAGACAAGGATCCTAGATATGCGGGCAAACTTTGGAAGGATGAGATTCAAATGTTTCTGAAGGTGAAGCGCAAGTCCGAGCAGGAAGCTTTCAGCCGCTACGGGCTTGCGTTCATAGTAGACAAATACTTACCAGCTAGACTGAAGGAAGTGTCCTAGTCAACCGTTAAGGTCCTTGGTTTTCCGATGCGACGAATTCTCCGTCGTCTGAGATGACGTAGCTTACCCAGCCAGTGGAATGCTTCGCGCCAATCATCTTGAAAACGCGCAGCGAGAGCGCAATTCCATTCGGATTCTCGTCCACTTTCAACTCAATTACGCCGTCGGCTATGTCCTGGGCTGAGGCAACGATGGCTGGGTGGAACGCTTTCCGGTTCATTGTTACGACGCATAGGCACTTTGCCTGTCGAGTTCGTGCGACGAGTACTCTCAGAAATTCGATTGCCGAGTGGCCACCACGTTTGCGGATGAGTGTGTTGAAGGAATTGAGGATCATCATCGAAGTCTTTCTCTGGGCAAGTATGTTTGATATTGCAATGCTGATTGCTGAGAGGTTTTCGGCGTCTACGGCGTTGGGTTCATCACTCTCTACTCCCACCGTTCGCGAGTAGCAATCGATGAAGACGAGCGATGACCAATCTACATTCTCTCCTTTCAAGTGAGATTGGACGCTCTGTCGGATGTTTGGCGGGAAATTGTCTAAGGTGATGTAGAGTACCGATGTCCCAGACTGGATGATTTGAGTTACAAAATGGGCGAGTAGGTTCTCGTCACCTGCCCCTGGGTCGCTTAAGATTACGATTGTGCTTGTGGAAGGTAGGCCGTCGGGAAGGAGCTTGTCGAGTATGTCTAAACCGGTTTTGATCTTTGGTGCTTGGCTAGTGATGTCACTTACTCCAAGTATGGCCTCGGGACCGGCAATTTGCCCTAGGGCTAGTTGCTTGGAAATTGCATCCTGAATTTCCCTATCCCGATCGACTCCGAAGGAATAAACCTCCACCTTCTTCAAAATTCCAAGTTCCACAAGGTCCTCAAGTTCACGTTGGACCTCTTGGGGAGTGCGACTTACTCTCTTAGCGAGCCCTTCCGCAGTGTCTGCTAGGTGAGCGTTATTATGGAATAAGGTTAGAAGATCGGCCTTAACGTCAGTATCAAGTAGTCGCTCAAAGAGTTTCATTGGTCGTTTTGCTATGAGCCGCTCCCCCGACGAAGTTCTATCTTCTAAGTTAAGATCGAAAGCCCCGGCGACCTATTATAACTGGTTCTCAAACGATAGGGTGGGTTAGCAAGCCTAAGATCAAACCTGCACTCGCCGACGCTCCCTATGACGCGCCCGTGTACTCGTACAGCGTTGCTAGTGCCTCAACCTTTCGAAGGCACTGAATACTCCAAGCGCGATGACAGTTGACCCGAGGACGATTATCCCTCTCTCTACTGGATACAGGGCGAATATGATCTTCCATAGAGTCATGAAGTGTTCTGGGCTGACTCCCCCAGCAAACCCAACACTAAACTCGAACAGGACTCCCCCGATAAGGTGCTGAGCCATCGTCCCAATGAAAGCGAGAGTAGCAATTGCAATAACCCTACGTGAACCCTGCTGCCGCATCCAGACCGGGATTTTGCCGGAGATGGGGGAAAGAAGAACTGCCAACGCGACCAGGTGGAGCCACGTGTATGGGACACCGCCATACGCGAACAGTAGGCTGTAGGGGCTTGCGAGAAAGAGTCCAAGCGCCACAAGGTAGATCACAATGCCTGTCCGGCGTCTTCCTGAGAGTAGGAAACCTGCAACGGAAACGTTCGTTAGGGCTGGAAGAAAGTCTAGCCCAAAGAAGACGGGAGGACTCACGGCATACGCAGCGATAGTGCCGACGACCACCGCTAACGAACCAATCCATGATCCACCGATAAGCGCCAAGGTGGTGAGGAAGAAATCTCCAGCCGTGAAATGTCCCGATGTTCCGATCATCTGGAAGGTCGGCAACGCTCGGAGAACAAAGTACAACGCAGCAAGAACAGCAGCCAAGGTAAGCTGTCGTGTCCTCACGCTCGCACGTTTCGAATTCTCCATCGCCAACAATCCATTACCCTATCTTTCTAACCGCGTCAGCAAATGCCTCATAGCCCTCGGGACCGGAATTCTCAGGAAATGAGGCGATGAAATATCTGGTTCGGACAGTGGTTTGGGTCGAAAGTGCTGATAGAATTCCGTCAGTGTTTGTGTGTCTCACTGGTTCGGGGGCGATAGGAACCGTTCCTGCCCATGATTCTACTAGGTCGTCGGGTCTACGTTTGAGCTCGTGACATCTTGATTGGAGATACCTTTCTCGCTCCGCTAACTCCGTTTTCATCAGCCCCCAATAATTCCAGCCGTCCGCCATTTCGGCTACCACGTCTAGGAGCTTCTGGTGTTTTCCTCCAATCCAGATCGGTGGGTGTGGGGTTTGCTTGGGTTTTGGGTAGTTTCGTGCGCGTGAGGTTTTGAAGTATTGTCCATTCATGGATGTTTCCTCTTCCGTCCACATCGCTTTCAAGATCTGAATTGTCTCTCTCAGGCGGGCTATTCGCTCGGTCATCGGTGCATAGGAGTATCCGTAGCTAAGCAATTCGTTGCGACTTAATTTGTCGCCTGTTCCCATGCCTAGGATCAGTCTGCCGTCGCTTATGTTGTCGAGTGTGCTTGACATTTTGGCCAGTAGTGCTGGGTTCCGTAGGTGTATGTTCGTTACGAGGCTTCCTATTTTGATTCGTTTCGTTCGTGCTGCAATCGCTGAGAGAAGCGTCCAACATTCCAGCGCATACCCCGACTTGATCCAGTAGGGTGAGAGGTGATCATAAGCCCAGACGCTATCATATCCGAGCCTTTCGCATTCCAACGCGATCTCGATCGCCTCGTCGACATTGGAATTGTTTTGAGATAGTTGGCATCCAAACTTGGCAGTTCCCAAGAACTATCGCCGAACTGCATCGAACTGGATTGCCTGATTCTATCTTCGGAAACTGCGGTGCTTCGGCGTATAGATCGTGAAGACCCCCTTCCACATAGAGTCGTACACTCGGCTCATCGTTTCAATGAACCGAGTACTATTCGTCCAGAAACCAACATCAGCCCCCACTTCAGAACTGTTGTCATCCGGTGATCGTTCGTACAACATTAGCTCATGCTGGTCAACAATCGCTATCCCTGTAGGTCCGAGAGCTTCCGAGTATCGTAACTCCGAAACCGGCACCAGTTTACGAGCGCCCTCGGTGTTCTCGCTTGTGATCGGCGCTATGATTCGAATCTTTGTTCCGCGGCTCTTTGCGCCTTTAAGCTGTGCAAAATGAAAGTCCACTAACGCCTGGACGCCGCGCATAGTCGTCCAAATTTCCACGGTTTTGGTTGCGGACTCGATCATTGAATTCAGCTTCGCGACGACTTCGCCCCGGCCCTTGAAGATGTTCAGCTCATCGGGTGGAATGCCTTTTCGTATTGCTTCAATGCGCGCTTCTGATGGTGTGGCTGAACTCCACATTTCATTGAAGTAGGCTTGTAGGTTACGAACGAAGGCTCGGCTATTGATCCAGAGAGCAACCTCTTCCTCCGTTCTGGTGGCCTCGTCTGCAGTAGTTATTTCGAAGAGGGCTTCGTTGTCGTCGATTATTGAGACTCTTGGAATGGGTTTCGCGTTTAAGTCGAGGTGTCTAATTTCAATTTGCTCAGAGAGTTTTTCAGCAATTTTGAGATTCGACTGGTTGATTGCGGTAATGAGTCTCACCTGTGGGCTCTCTTTGTTTCCTTGACCTAGTGTGTCGAAGAGGCCTGCGGTGTCGGCTCGAATCATTTCTGATGAGGAGAGAACGGTCATGACGGACTTCTGGGCTTGAGCATATATGGAGTGAAGTCTCTGCTCAATTCTCAACCGTCCCTCAACAACCTGAAATCGTTCAACCTCCTGCGTGACGCGCTCCACGCGGACACTCTCAAATTGGCGACGCAAGGTTTCGCCGCGTTGTTCAAGGATCCTGAGCTTTGCCTTTCTCTCTTCAATCAGCGTGCTGAGACACTTTTCGAAAGAAACTGATTGAAAACGAACCGGACGTTCGAGGGTTGCCTCGACAAGGCCTCGACGTTGAAGGTTTCTGATCGTGCGATAGGTCTCGGTTCGGTTTATCATAACTTCGCGAGCAGCTTCGCTCGCTTTTGAGGGACCGGTTTTGGCGAGAAATACGAGGACTCTGGCTTCGTTCCGTGTTAGGCCATATTCCTGAAGTTCCGCGACAATATCGCTGACAGCTTGAACCTGAATTGAGGTTGAACTGCTCGTTGATTTCTCGCCCCATCCCAATTGTCTGGGACGAAAGCGACACGGCGATATAAACGAAGACCGTATCGGTTGGGGGTTCAAGCCGTTTTACCGGCAGTCAAGAGAGCATCGTGTCAGCGCGTACTCCATTAGCCCTCAACCGATACGGAAACGTAGCTTCACGAGTCAATTTTCCTGTGTCAGGCAAGTCCGGTTCGTACGCGAGTGTAGTTTCTGATGATTCCGTAGGGTTTGAAGGCAGTGCCCCCGCCGTTGTAGAACTTCAGGAACCACTCTACCCAGTGAAGTCGGAGGGATTGCATGAAGACGAAAGCCGTTTCGAGTATGAGTATTAGGACTGTGGTTAGGGCAGCGAAGAGTACTCCTCCGATGGCGTCTCCAGTAATGGTTCCCCATGCCGTGAAGAAGACTAGAACGCCGAAGAACAGGTGGAGGAAGACGTCCTCTATGAGCTTCATGGCCAAGATTCGGACGTATGAGATGGTGTGGGAGAGCGATGCGAGCAACGCCTCGAAAGCATCCATCATACCCATCGGTCCTTCCTTCCAGATCTTCAGCACAATCATAACGATCAACGGGATCCCCATGCGAACGAAGATGTCGGGAAGGCTGTTTGGATTGAAGAGATAATTTGGAAATCTCAGCCCGTATTGTAAGAGAGTAAAACCGAACATTCCGTAGAACCAGAGCCAAACAAGGGGGCCAGTGATCATCTCCTTCCACTCGCGGACGTAGGCTTTGTCAATTATGCTGAGGACTAGCCCCGACATTATGTGGATGACTCCAATCGTTATTGACAGTCTCAGCATGAGTCGTATGTTGCTGAATGGTTCGAACCACAAAGGACCCGGCAACCCTGTGACCAATCTAAACCACTCCACATTGCCGAAAACTGTGCCGTAAAGGAATCCAACTACCGTGGCTGAAAGGCCGCTTAGGATTAGTAATGGAGATCCTTGAACTACCATACTAAAGACACCGCCGAGACCGCCGAAGGAATTGTCCGGAATCGTCAGCCCTTTCCTCTTGAAGTAGTAGATGATGCTAGAGATTATCATAACGACGAGGCCGTCTCCGACGTCGCCGAACATGAACCCGAAGAAGAGTGGATAGGTAATCAACCATAGTACCGTTGGATCAATCTCATCGCTCTTTGGTACGCCGAATCCGACGGTGAGTTTCTCAAAGGTTGAGAGAACAGGTAGCTTAGGGTTTTGCATCTGCGTCGGCGCGTTGTGAGCCGACCAGTCCTTCACTATGACCTCATTAGCGCAAATTGATTTGAGATCGGTATTGATCTTCTTTATCTTCGCGGAAGGCGCCCATCCCTCAATCATGTAAGTGGACTCAGTCTTGCCACAATACCCTTTCGCCTGTTCGAAAGCCCTCTCCGCCCCAACGACCTCTTTCTCAACCAGCAGATACCCTCCATCTTCGCGACTAATCTCCGCCAGTTTGCCTTTTAATTCGGCTAATCTCGCTTTGGCTTCCTCAATTCGACTGCCCGCTTCATACTGAAGGCGTTTTCCGCGCGATGCAGCTTTCAGCTTCAAACCCAAGGTTTGCGTGATCGTTTGTTCGATCTCAGCTTCGTTGGGTTTGGTGGTGAGTATACGAGTAACGTTGTTTGCGATATCCTTGACCACCGCGTCCTCAATGGCTTTGGCCTGGACTATGTCCGCAATCTCTCCTGATACTTTGAGATCTGATGGTTTTAGTGTTTGGAATATTCCGGCGATGATGCCCTCTAGTTTGTGGCGTCCCTCGGGTGATGTGACGTTGTCAATTTCCATGATCTCCTCGACGCTTAGCTTGACTTGCCGCTCTGCATACGCGATCAGACTTTCAAGTGATTGCGTTTCGTTGGTTATTGTGGTGACCCGTTGTTCGAGGTCGGACACTTTCTTCTCTACTTCTGCGACGTGATTGTCCGAGATGCGTGCGTCAACCGTTACTGGTTTTGTTTGAGCGCTCCCGATTCCTAGTAGGGTTATTACAGAGTTGATCTTCGACTCGAGTGTTGTGAGCCGATAGAGCCGATCGGAAACGGTTGTAGGTGTTACGCCTCCCCCATACCCTTTGATCATCTCTTTGGTGTCCAGAAGTTCAACGGTGTTTTGTTCTCGGAGGTAGAGCATAACGTCGTCGAAGTTTCTTTTTGGTATAATGACCTCTATTCGTTTCATCCTAGTCGGCAGTAACAATTGTTGTATTCTCCTTGAGTTCGGATGTGGGCTAGTATTAGGTTTCTAGCGGGCTTCCCTCTCGTGTCTTTTATGGGGTTTTTGCTTCTGAGTTATCAACCGTTTAAGTCTGTCCGTTATGATGTCGTAGATCGCGGCGAGTTCCCAACCTTCTTCGGAATACGTGTACGAGTTGCCGGGGGTTCGAATTTGCACGTTAACCTCGTAGCGCCCCCGCTCGTTTCCAGCCTTGGTCGTGGATTTGATTACAGACCTTGCCTCGATGATGTCCGGGTAAACCAGGTGCAGTTGGTTTACGACGCGTTTGAACTTAGTTTTGGTGGCCTCCGACTCGAACGGGTCGTCTGGGAGACCGACTATGAAGATTGGGACTTCAGGCTCGGGTTCTTTCTTAGCCAGAAGCGACATAAAGTCGCGTTGGGTGGCGATCCCCTGTAACTCCTCCCATTGGAGAATCGAGACGCAAGTCTTTCCTCCCTTCAACATAGCAGCGAGGACTGTTTCAACCCCTGCCTCTGGAGGATAGGTCAGTGCGTTCTCGTCCATGACATCCTTCACGGGAAAGTCAAGAGTGCTCTTAGTTTGAGGTTTCATAGATTTGACGCCAACGCTCTCGATTGGTGCAAGGCGCGAGACCAAATGTGCAGTGGTCAGCATTCCCGTCTCACGTTTACTGTCGACGACAGGTAAGTGGTCTATCCGTTTTCGAACCATCAGATCCCTTGCTTTCGCGCCCGACGCATCTGCCTCAATCGTGACTGGGTTTATGGAAGCGAGGGAAGAGATCCTCAATTCGCCTCCGATCTTGCCTATTAGGCCGCGCAGCACGGCTGTGGAATCTACTTGACCAATGACTTTTCGACCGTCAGAGATCGGAACCGATCTGATCCTGTAATCAGACATCACGCGTGCGGCGTCCCCAATCTGGGACTCTTTGTGAAGGACGGGTACGTAGGACATGATTGCGGACGGTTTGGCGGTTTCTAGGTTCGTCATGCGCAGCAGGCTTCGCTGTGATATTACTCCGCAGCGAGTGGTTTCAGGGAAGAAGACTTCGTATTTTCCGCTTTCCTTGAATCGTCCAACAATCTTCCATATGCTACCCTCGGGCGCTACGTCAAGTTCGGATATCAACGAGTTCAGGGATTGGAGTCTGAACTCCTCAACATGCTTCGGCAGAGTGACGAGAGACAAGAGATTTGACTCATCCTAAGCCGTAAGTTTCTACTTCCTAGACAGCACCATGCTCACGCAAATAGGTTCCGTAATAGGTTAACGCCCAAAGGGCGCGGGCGGCCCTTTCAGGGACGGAGTAGGAGGGTAAACCCCGCTTCTCGTATGCCATCCTCATCGTCTGAGCCATCTCAGTCTCACCCATGTCACACACGGTGACAGGTTTCTTGAATCTTGGAGCAGCCTTGGCTATCTTGTCCACCGCGTCGTCGAGAATCGTCGGGGCATGGTGAAGGGTAATCAAAACCAGCCCGCCAATCTCGGGGTCGCTTAGTATCGTTGACATGGCCAAAGCGAACATTTCGCTGGTAGCCTCTGCTGAAAGGTCCATTGGGTTGAAGCCCGATTGGATTGGGAGCATCAGTTTTTTCGCCTTGTACTCTGTGAACTTGGACATTATTCTGTCCGGAAACTTCTGTACGGTTAACCCCGATTCTTCTAGGGCATCGGCGGCGATTATTCCCGGTCCTCCGGCATTTGTCAACACTGCAACACTCTTTGTACTGCTGGGGGGTTGCAAGTCTAGGGCTCGGCCGAAGTCGAACAATTCTTCCACATTACGAACTCTGATTATTCCCGCCTGCTTGAATGCGCCCTCGTAAATCTGTTCCATACCCGCCAACGCCGCAGTGTGAGATGCGGCGGCTCTTGTCCCTGCCTCCGTCTTTCCGGACTTCAGGGCGACTATTGGTTTCTTCTTCGAGGTTTGTTCGGCGCGGAAGAGAAATTCTCGCGCTTTGGCGAGTCCTTCAATGTACATTAGAATAACGCGAGTTTTTGGGTCGTTCTCGAAGTATGCGAGTAGTTCGTCTTCGGTTATGTCGCATCTATTGCCGTAGCTTACGAATCCCCTGATCCCCATTCCATTACCGGCCATGTAGTCGAGCGCGGCTGCTCCGAATGCGCCGCTTTGGGTTAGGAAAGAGACTGCGCCGGTTCTGGGTCGAGGTGTGGCGACGACCTCGCGTCCATCTGAAAGGAACTTGTGCTCTGGTAGAAAGAGCGTATCCATTCCGGTGTACGCGTCGTAAATTCCCAGACAGTTAGGCCCGATGACCCGGATCCCATATTTCCTCGCGGTCGCGACGAGTTGGTTCTCGAGTTCTCTGTTTCCAACCTCTGCAAATCCTGATGATATTACGATCGCGGCCTTCGCTCCGGCTTTCCCAGCTTCTTCAATTGCGTCAGGGACATCTGCAGCTGGGATAGCGACTAGGGCGGTTTCTATGCCGCTAGAGATTGCTGAGAGGTTGGGGTAGCATTTTTCGCCGAGGATTTCATCGTGTGTGGGGTTTACGAGGTAGACTTTTCCCTTGAACAGTCCTCTTCTGCTATTTGTGACCATGTTCTCTGCCATTACGTAGCCTACTCGGCTGGGAGTGGCAGATGCCCCGATGATTGCTAGGGATCGCGGTTCGAAGAGTGAGTTTAGGCTACTACCTTCTTCAGGTATTGCACGTCTCCCCCGCTCTTTCGCTCCTTCCAGCACTGACAGATATCGGTGTTGTTTTCAAGGTAGCGATTGATGGCTACCTCGGAAACCATCTGTGCTGCTCGGGCGATCTGAGCGAGATTCCACACAATACCCTTCAAAGCCACCGCCAGCTTCCTATCCTGAACGCTCGTAACGATGGTTTCGTTCAGATCCTTTTCTATCTCCTCAACTTTCTTCGAACGGTCGATCATCTTGTTGGCGAGTTCTACGTCAAGCGTTGTGAACGAATCCATTGAACCATTCGAGACGGCTAATGTTTCTACACCGAACTTGCAGATCTCATCGATCACGGACGAGTATTGCCCATACTTTTCGTCGGACATTGAGATGATCAGGTTAGCGATAGATTCGCTGGAGTCTGCAATTTCTTCTAAGTATTTCGAGATGGCTCTGTAGCCTACTGCGTGAGTTGCGGATTCCATTCCAACGTGGCGGGAGAGTGGGATCTTGGCTATTGCGCGGAATATTTGACGGAGGATCAGCCAGTAGAGTCGATCGGCTTCGTTCTCTAGCTCCAGAACCTCAAGCGCCAGTGAGAACTTACGCTCCATCAAAGCCTGAAGGGCTGTTTCAAGCATTGACACTGCGACCTTATGGAGTCGGGTGAGGAGTCCGGTTATCGGGAACTTCGACGGGTCTAGGAAACATTGAATCACGGCCTCTTTGGGGTTCTGTTCCACTATGCCTAGCCCGCTTAGGCGTCTGGTTGAGTTGCGGATCTCGTTGATCTGGTCGGCGGTGAGTTCTTTGCTTGATGAGATTATGGTTGTATCACGGCCGAGTATGTAGTTACCCGTGATCAGTCTAGCAAGAATCTCGCCGTCGCCACATGCGTCGGCGTTGATCTTGCAAATCGTCATTTCTTCGGCTTCGATCTCGCTGCCGGGGGTGACGATGAGTTCACCAAATTCTGAGAGTCGAAGTGTTACTACGCCGCCCTGCTTCAGCCCTACCCGTCTAACCCAGTCTCTTGGGAGTGATACTGTAAGGGTTGAGTGCCCTACCCGTTGGACTTTTCTAATTTCCAAACCGTTTCCCACTTGGGGCTGATACTTACCTCAGTTCCATGTAGCGAGATTATGTTCCGGGTTTGAAACCTGTTATATATTTCGCCCCGATTCTATATACAGCATTTTTTCGTTCGGACTAAGTCATCCAATCCAGCAAAGCCGTTACCGGCTCAACAGAAAAGTGCCAGTTTAGGTCTACTTCAGTCACTCTTTTGGTTGGTCGGAACTAGCATGCGAACCTTCGTGATGATGCACTCGTCTCCTCCCTCGATCATAAGGCCAGATCCGCAAGTTGGGCAGAGCATTGAGGGGATGCCGAAGTGGAAGGATGCATCATCCATCTCCATCCTGCTCGCGTAACCGCAATTTGGGCATTTGACAGAACCGTCAGTTTCTAGTACATTCAACTGTGAGCCCTCAAGCGCTGTGCCCTTCGACAAAATCTCGTATGAGAACTTGAGTTGGTCTACGGAGATTACTTTGAGCTTCCCGATCTTCATCCTGACCTCGACCACTTTCCTCGAGTTCTGCTGTTTGGCAAGGTCGAGGACGGAGTCGACTATTGAACTGGCAATGGTGTACTCATGCACGCTGTGGGCCTTCTACGGAGCCCTTCACGCCAAGGCTGCTTACTACCTCTTCAATACCGGTTCCATCCCTGCAACTCGTGTAGACTACAATGGCTTTTGGATTGAGCTTGTGGACATCGGCACCTAGTTTCTTCGGGTCAACCCCCATCGCTGTTGCCAATTCTACCTTGTTGATTGCAACCACCTGGGCGTCGAGAAACATCATCGGATGTTTCACAACCATGTATGGCCCCTCGGTTACGCTAATCACAACCAGCCGCTTCTCCGACCCCAAGGGGAACTCGGATGGGCAGATCAGATTGCCCACGTTCTCGATGAATATCAAATCAAGATTGTCGAGAGGCATCCTTTCCAACGCCTTTCTGATCAG
>Ga0335081_10005055_pt1 | contig 20846 bp, 17 predicted proteins | sample Lox_Sample_35_FD_206713 | JGI IMG/M metagenome (GOLD analysis project Ga0335081, IMG submission 206713) | Soil microbial communities from Loxahatchee National Wildlife Refuge, Florida, United States - Lox_Sample_3.5 | ecosystem: Environmental > Terrestrial > Soil > Wetlands | place: USA... | reverse complement strand
CTATGATGTGCCGGAGCTCACGTGCGCGCTCAACGAGCTGCTCGGCGATGCCGACCTCTTGAGCCGCATGCGCGAGGCCGGATTGAATCACGTCAAGCGCTTCACCTGGGACTCGACCGCGCTGCGCACCCACGAGATCCTGCAGCGGTTCTCCGACGAAAGCGATCCGGCGCTCGCTTTCAGCGCAAGCTGAGCGGCCCGCGCTCGCCGCAAAGGCTCGCCGAGAGGAAAAGGCCAGATGTCGCCTCGCATCATTCCGCTGCTGCTCGCCGGGGGCACCGGAACGCGGCTGTGGCCGGTGTCGCGCGACGCCATGCCCAAGCAGTTCCTTCCCCTGGTCGGCGAGCGCTCGACCTATCAGCAGGCGCTCGCGCGCACCTCCGACCCTGAACTATTTGCGCCGCCGATCGTGATGACCAGCGACGAATTCCGCTTCTTCTCGCGCCGACAGGCCGAGGAGCTCGGCATCGAGGCGACGATCGCGCTCGAGCCGACGCGCCGCGATTCCGGCCCGGCGATCGCGGCCGGCGCTGCGCTCGCACAGGCGCGCGACCCGGATGCGATCGTGCTCGCGCTCGCCGCCGATCACGTCATCCTAGATCCCGACCTCTTCCTCGCCGCCTGCCGCGCCGGCCGCGACGCGGCGGCGGCCGGGCACATCGTCACCTTTGGCATCCGTCCGACCGCACCGAAAACCGGCTACGGCTACATCCGGCGCGGAGGAGCGCTCGGCATCGCGGGCGTGCACGCGGTCGCAGCCTTCGTCGAGAAGCCCGATGCGGCGACGGCGGCGCGCTATGTCGCCGAGGGCTATCTGTGGAACTCGGGCAACTTCATGTTTCGCGCCGACGCTCTGCTGGGCGAGCTTGAGCGGCTACAGCCCGACATGGCGCGCACGGTCACGCAGGCCGTCGCCGGAGCCGCGACCGACCTCGGCTTCGTGCGTCTCGCTGCGGACGCCTTCGGCAGCGCGCCGCGCATCTCGATCGACTATGCCGTGATGGAGAAGACCGACCGCGCCGCCGTCATGGAAGGCACGTTTCGCTGGTCCGACATCGGCAGCTGGGACGCGGTGCTCGAGGTCTCGCCGCGCGACGAGGCCGGCAACGCGCTGAGCGGCCCGGCGCTCGCCTTCGACGTCGGCAACAGCATCATTCATGCCGAGCGCCAGCTCACCGCCGTGGTCGGCCTCAAGGACGTCATCGTGGTGACGACCCCCGACGCCGCGCTGGTGCTGCCGCGCCATCGCGCCGAGGATGTCAAGGCGCTGGTGGCGCGCCTGAAAGAGCTGGGCCGACCCGAGGTGCGCGATCACCGCCGCTGCTACCGGCCGTGGGGACACTACGAGTCGATCGACGCCGGCGAACGCTTCCAGGTCAAGCGCATCGTCGTCACGCCGGGCGGCAAGCTGTCGCTGCAGAAGCACATGCATCGCGCCGAGCATTGGGTGGTGGTGCGCGGCACCGCCGAGGTGACCATCGGCGAGGCGGTGCAGACCGTGCACGAGAACGAATCCGTCTACATTCCGATCGGTACCGTGCACCGGCTCGCCAATCCGGGCCGGATCGCGCTCGAGCTGGTCGAGGTGCAGACCGGCAGCTACCTCGGCGAGGACGATATCGTGCGCCTCGAGGACGTGTATCGGCGCAGCTGACCGGCCGGCCTTCACGGAGGTATTTGGCGCGCTCAGGTTGCATCCGCTGCCTTGATCCCGCCGACAATGCAGCGGATTTTGCGGGTCCGGGCCGGAAGCCCGATGACTCATGATGTCCGGCGTCAATCCGATCCTCATCGCGGAAGGAAACATCCGCGTCTCCGGCCTGCTGCAGGGGGCCCCCCGCGCGCGCGCCTGCTACGTGCTGGCGCACGGCGCCGGCGCCGGGATGACGCATCCGTTCATGGCGGCGATCGCGGGCGGCCTCGCCGAGCGCGGAATTACGACCCTGCGCTACCAGTTCCCCTACATGGAGCAGCACAACAAGCGGCCCGACCCGCCCAAGCTCGCCCAGGCGACGGTGCGGGCCGCGGTCGCCGAGGCCGCGCGGGCGCTGCCCGGGCTGCCGCTCATCGCCGGGGGAAAGTCGTTCGGCGGCCGCATGACGTCGCAGGCGCAAGCGGCGGCGCCGCTTCCCGGCGTGCGCGGCCTCGCCTTCCTGGGCTTCCCGCTGCATCCCGCCGGCCGCCCGTCGCGCGAGCGCGGCAAGCACCTGTTCGATGTCCGCATTCCGATGCTGTTTTTGCAGGGAACGCGCGATGCGCTCGCGAACCTCGACGAGCTCGAGCCGCTCGGCGCGGCGCTCGGCCCGCGCGCCACGCTCAAGCTCTTCGATGAGGCCGACCACTCGTTCCACGTCCCGCAACGCAGCGGCCGCACGGACGAACAAGCGCTCGCCGCGGTGCTCGACGCGCTGTCGAAGTGGATCGATACGGTGATCGGCGGCTGAAGCGTGATGACTTTTCTGCGACCGTCATCGCGCTTTCGATTGTCGTCGGAGCATGATCTTTTCCGACAACCGGCGTCCACCCCCGATCGGGTCGGGGGCCGGCATTTTTGCGATCACGCTCCAACCGCGGCGCGACATGCGCCACTACTTCCGCTTCCGCTTGGCGCTGCCCTCATCGGCGCCTCGCAGCTCCCCATGCGCGCGGCAGTATGCGTCATAGGCCCGCGCGATCTCGGGATCGATGCTGTCCGGCGGCAGTCGATCGAGGATGTCGCGCTCGACGCCGATGTCATGATTGCCGGGCGTGAAGGTCAGCGTCATGATCTGCTGCATCGCGTCCGCGACCATGTCGTAGGCTTGGAGCGCGCGCACGATCCTCGCCTTGGTCGCCAAGGCGTGTCGGCGAAACAGGCCAGACCGCATCGCCGCGTCGACGGCGCGGTCAATGATCGGCAGCGCGGCCGCCGGATCGTCTTCATAGTAAAGTTTTAGGCCGGCCAGGAAGATCAACGGCATCGGTTCGTCGGGATTTGCAGCGATGTCCGCGCGGTGAACCGCTTCCGCCTCTGCGTAGTTGCCACGCTCCTTGTGTTCCGAAGCCAAACAGAAACGCAAGGTCTGGAGCTGGCGCGGGTCCATTTCGTTCCGGATCCGCTCCTCGAGCGCCACGACAAGGTCTGTATCCGGCACGTCCCGCCGTCGCTGATCGTACCAGCGGTGAATCTCATAGGCGGGATCCCGACGCCGCGCCGCCTCCGCCGCAGCCCGGTCGCCCCGGGCGACATGCTCCCGCGCCAGAAAGCCGATCAGAATCTCGAAAACCGTCGGATCGGCTTCGCGGGCGATCCGCTCCTCGATCGCCTGAATGAGTGCATCGCCTGCATGCGTCTGGCGCAATTCATCTCGCCAGCGGTGGAGCGCGTTGTAAGTCTCGGGATAGTTCACAGGGGATTACTCACGAACCAATAAGGGCATATTATCCGGTTGCCCGAACAAAACAAGAACAATATTCGGTTCGATCAACCCGCGCGTGAGCGCCCGGCAGCCCTGGAGATCACCCGCCGATCTCCTGCCGGAGCTCGAAGAATCCTTCCCACGGATCGCGCCGCAAGAAGTCCAGCCGCTCCCGCAGATTGTCGACCGTGAAGTGGTCCGACCGCAGGCCCTCCGACAGCTCCTCCCAGGCGAGCGGGGTCGAGACCGGGGCGCCCGGCCGCGCGCGGGTCGAATAGGCGGCGACCGCCGTCGCGCCGCGACCGTTGCGCACATAGTCGATGAAGATGCGTCCTTCCCGCGCCCGCTTCGACATGATGGCGACGTAGCGGTCGGGATGGGCGCGGCTCATGGCCTCGGCGATGTTTTGCGTGAAGGCCTTGGCCTCGTCCCAGCCGGCGCGCGGCACGATCGGCACCACGACATGCAGGCCCTTGCCGCCCGACGTCTTGACGAAGCTTGCGAGGCCGCGGCCCTGCAGCGTGGTGCGCAGCTCCTGGGCGGCCGCGATCACGGCGCTCCACGGCACGTCCTCGCCGGGATCGAGATCGAAGATCAGCCGGTCGGGCCGCTCGAGGTCGTCGGCGCGCGAGCCCCAGGGATGGATCTCGACCACGCCGTTCTGCACCAGGCTGATCAGCCCGGCGAGGTCGTCGATCGCGAGCATCGGCTCCTTCTCGCCGACCTCGACGGGCCGGAAATGCGCCAGCCCGGGCCATGGATGCTTGGCGAAGAAGCTTTTCGCCTGGGCGCCGGACGGCGCGCGCACCAGGCTCAGCACCCGGCCCGCCAGGTGCGGCAGCACCCGGTCGGCGATCTCGCCATAAAACTCCGCCAGCGCCTGCTTGGAGACGCCTTCGTCCCATAAGAGCCGGTCCGGATGGGTGAGCTTGACGCCGGCGATCTCGGCGGTCGCGCGCGCCTTCAAGAGCTTCGGCTTGCCTTCGAGCACGACCTCGTCGGCGGATTTGTCCTCGCGGATTCCCTTGAACGCGGACTGCCGAATGATGCCGTCGGCGCTCCAGCCGCGATACTGCACCTCGCAGACGAGGCGCGGCTCGCACCAGTGCGCGCCTTTGTCGGCGCCGGCCGGAAGCGGCTTGGCCAAGGCCGGCCGCGGGCCCGCAATCCCGTCGATCGCCTGCTTGAGCGCCTGCGCCTGCGCGCTCGACCAGCCGGTGCCGACGCGGCCCGCATAGAGCAGCTTGCCGCCCTCGCGATAGCCGAGCATCAGCGCGCCCACCATGCCGGCCGCGACCGTCGACGTGATGTAGCCGAGAATGATGAATTCCTGCCGCTCGACGCACTTCCTCTTGAGCCAGTGGTCGTCACGGCCGGAGCGATACGGCAGATCCTTGCGCTTCGACACGATTCCCTCGAGCCCGAGCCGCCCGGCATGCTCGAACATGGTCGGACCGTCGGTGTCGAGATGCTCGCTGAAGCGGACCGGCGCGCCGGCCGGCAGCGCCGCGAGCACCTGCTGCAGCAGGCCCTTGCGGTCGAGCAGCGTCGCCGGGGTGAGGTCGTAGCCCTCGCAATAGAGCAGGTCGAAGGCATAGTAGCGCATGCGATCCTGGCGACCGCTGGAGAGATCGGCCTGCAGACCGTTGAAGGTGGAGAGCCCGCTCTCCTCTTCGACCACGACCTCGCCGTCGAGCAGGCCAGAGCCGAGGCGCAGCGCCGCGAGCGCCTTGGCGATGGCGGAAAAGCGCCCGGTCCAGTCGAGGCTTTTGCGCGTCAGCAGCGCGACCTTGCCGCCGTCGATGCGCGCCTGGATGCGGTAGCCGTCGTACTTGATCTCGTGCACCCATTTGGCGCCGCTCGGCGGCCGCTCGCACGGCGCCGCGAGGCTCGGCGCGACGAAAGTCGGCAGGAGCTTCTTGCGGGCGCCGCGGATCTTTCCGATGTCGGGCAGCGCGACCTCGCGCGCCGTGCGCTCGCGCGCACGGGCGGCGTGGTCCCGGCGCAGCCCGCCCTCGGCCGCGACCTCCTCCGCGGTGCGGCCGGACAGGTGCGAGGTCGTCTCCTCCGCGGTGATCTCGGGCGCGCCCGGCGCGCGCGCGAACGCATCCTCCGACTTGATCAGCAGCCACGGCTCGGTCTTTTCGCCCGGTTTTGGCCGCATGCGCACCAGATGCCATTTTCCCTTGAGCCGACCGCCGTCGAGCGTGAAGGCGAGATGACCCTTGGTGAGCCCGAAATGCGGATCGCCCTCCGGGGTCCAGGTGCCGCGGTCCCACACGATCATGGTGCCGCCGCCGTACTCGCCCTTCGGGATGTTGCCCTCGAAGCCGAGATAGTCGACCGGATGATCCTCGGTGCGCACCGCGAGCCGCCGCTCGCCGGCGGTCAAGGTCGGGCCGCGCGTCACCGCCCAGCTTTTCAGCGTGCCGTCGAGCTCGAGCCGCAGGTCGTAGTGAAGCCGTCGCGCCGCGTGGCGCTGGACGACGAAGGCGAGGCCGGCGGCAGCGGCCGGTGCGGGTTTGGACTTGGCCCTACGTTTGGGGGCCGGCTCCGGCGTACAGGTGAAATCGCGCTTGCCCGCGTAGGCCTTGAGGGCCTGCCGCGCGGTCCGGCGCGGTGCCGTCTTGGTGCGCTTCAAGACGAGCCTCGGGCAATGTCGGGGGTCGGCGCGGCGCGCCGCGCCGCATGGTCCGTGGCCATGACGGCAACATAGGATGAAGCGGGGCGGGAAGCCAGAATGGGCGGTCGCGCGCTCAGGAGCGCGTCGACAGGCTCTTGATGCTTTCGGGGGTCCAGCGGGAGGCCGTCTTCGGATCGGGCACGCTCGCAAGATGCTCGACCACCACGAGGCGATTGACCTCGCCCTTGAGGAATGCGTTCAGGAAGGCCGGATAGTCGCTGAACGACACGCATCCCATCGACGCGCCCTTGCGGCCGAGCATGTAGGTGTGCGCCAGCATCCCGTCGCGGCCGAACATCCGCCCGTCGCCGACCGGCGTAAGACGAATAGCGCGAACACCATGGAACGAACTCTCGCGCAACGAGAGCTCGTAGACGTTCGGCGGCGTCGGCCCCTGCCCTTTCACGTTGATGGCGTGCGGATCGTCCATATGGCTGCCCCGCCCCGAATGGGCCTCGAGCCGCCGTCCGTCCGGCAGGTACACCGTGTGCGCGGCGATATCGTAGACCGCGAGGCGGTTGTCGCCGTCGGGCCGCGTCTCGTCTTTCGAGACGGCCGCATCCTTGGCCGAGCCGGCGGGCGGTGACGGGCTGATCGCCGCGTGCCGTATCCCCAAGTGATTGCTCGCATGAGCGGGCCCGGCGTCGTCCGACGGATCGGCAAGCGCCAAGCGCTCGTTGCGGCTGCCATTCCGCTCGTCGATCGCGTTCGCAATCGCCGTCGAAGCATTGCCGCGCGGCGCCGCAGTCGCAATGCTGCTGCGCGGCGCCGGGACCGCGGCATTGTTGCGCGGCGCTGCGGCCGCGACGTCGGCGGGCACGCCGGCAAAACGGTCGCCGAAGGACAAGGTGTCGGCGTTGACGCGGAACCGTTCATCGAATGACGCGCCGAGCCCCCGCGACGGCGGCCGCGCGTCGGCGGCGATGTCGAACGCAGTGTCCGTGTCGAGGCTCGCAACCCGGACATCGCCGCGGACCGCAGCCGAAGCCCTCTCGACCGTCGGCGGCCCTATCCGGCCGGCGGGAGTCTTGACGAGGATGGTGACGCCACCATGCGCGGTTTTTGGTGCGGCTGGAGCGAGCCCGTGCAGCCAGCCTGCCTCGACGGCAAAGCCCGTCGCGAGCGCCGCAACCCCTGCGGCGACCGACGGCATGCCGATGCGAAGCAAAGCGTTCCCGCCGCGTGCCCGCGCTCTTACCCTTCCACCCCGCACTCCGCTTCCCCCAAGTTGCGGATCCACAAAACACAGCGATTGCGGCAAAGAATAGCCCAGCCGGCGGCCATCTGGCGGCACCTGGAAACCATTTTTGTTAATCAGTTGGGCGGTTTAGCGGAAAAATCGCAGATTCAGGGCCGATCGGCCGAATCGGCCGAAATCGGCGCCGCCGCCGCGACGCGACCTCACGACGACCCGCGCGCCTCGGCGAGCTTGATCTCGCAGAACTTCAGCGCCCGCTTCGCCCGTGCAGACCAGGGCGAATCCGCATCGAGCTTGAGGTAGCGCTTCCATTGCGCGGCCGCTTCGGCATGCGCCTCGCGCTTCTGCAGCAGCAGCGCGAGATTAAAGATCGCGTCCGCATAGTCCGGCTCGGCCTTGATCGCGGATTCGAGCGCCGCGATCGCGTCCGCGGTGCGCCCGCCGTCGTCGAGCACGTCGGCGAGGTTGTACCAGGCGGTCGCGAAGCTCGAATCCGCCTTGACGGCCTCGCGATACATCGCCTCGGCCTCGACGGTCCGGCCGGATGCCCGCAGCAGATTGGCGAGATTGAACCGCGCCGCCGCGTCCGCGGGATCGACCTTGATCAGCCGCCGATAGAGCCGCTCCGCATCGGCCGGATCGCCGCCCTCCTCGGCCGCCTGCGCGGCCGCGAAGATCGCGTCCGGATCGTCACCGCCGCCCGCGACGGGCAGCACGAACTGGCCGGTCTTGTCGGTGCGGCCCTTGAGCTGCTCGATCAGGATGCGGTCGGAGCTTTCGGGAAACATGCGCAAATTCGGCAGCCGCGCGTCAGGCAACCACTTGCGGATCTCGTGCAGGCTCCTGGTGATGACCGACAGCGCGACGCCGGAGGCCAGCAACCCGGCAATCTGTCGCGCGGCGGCGAGATCGCGAAAACCGTAGCGGCCGCCCTTCGGCTCGATCAGGCCGAACATGGCGAGCTGGTCGAGGATCGCCGGCGGCACCTTGCTCAGTACCGCGATCTGCTCGGCCGTGTAGCTTCTCGCCTGCTCCTCGGGGGCGGCCTTGCCGATCCATTCGAGAAACTGCCGCTCGCTCGCGACCGGAATGCCGTAGGCGCGCGCCTGGGCGAGGCTGTTCGAGGGCCGGCCGTCGTCGACCAGGGGCCAGCCGAACTCGCCGACGATCAGCACGTCGGTCTTCTTGGTGACCCCCTCGCGCGGCGTGCCGCCGTACTGGCGCACGAGCCGGAAGGCTTCGGCCCGCTTCATCGAGGCGAGCCGGCCCGTGAAGGCGACCGTGCCTTCGACGACGCGCTTGTCGGGTTCTGCCTGCGACTTCAGCGTCCCGTCTTCCTCTTGCCGGCGGCGGCCGCCCGGCTGCGCGCACTCGCGGCGGCCGGCTTCTTCCTGGTCTCAGAGCCGATGCTCGCGCGCAGCGCGTCCATCAGATTGACGACGCGCGCCGGCGCCGCCTCCTCCTTCGGCTGCTGGATGACGCGGCCTGCCTGCTTGGCGCGCAGCATCTCGACCAGCGCGGTCTCATAGTGGTCCTCGAAGTTCGCCGGATCGAAATGCGCCGCCTTGCTGTCGACGATATGGGCCGCGAGGTCCTTCATCTCCTTCGGCAGCTTCAGCTCGGGAATCTCCTCGAAATACGGCTTGGCCTCGCGCACCTCGTAGGCGTAGCGCAGCGTCGTGCCGAGCAGTCCCTTCTCGAACGCCTCCAGCATCACCACATGCTCGCGGCGGTTGATCACCACGCGGGCAAGCGCGACCATGCCCTTGTCGCGGATCACGTCGCGGATCACCGTGAACGCCTCCTGCCCGACCTTGTCGGTCGGCGCGATGTAATAGGGACTGTCGAGGTAGCGATCGTCGATCTCGGTGCGCGGCACGAAGCTGTCGATGTCGATCGTGTGTGAGCTTTCGATCTTGATCTTCTCGAGCTCGTCGTCCTCGACCATGACGTACTCGTTCTTGGCGACCTCATAGCCGCGGCCGATGTCCTCCTTCTCGACCGGCTCGCCGCTTTCCGCATCGACCAGCAGCTGCTTGAGCCGGTGGCCGGTCTTCTTGTTGACGCGGTTGAACGACACCCGCTCGGCGCTCGACGCCGCCGGATAGAGCGCGATCGGGCACGAGACGAGGGAGAGCCGGAGATATCCCTTCCAATAGGCGCGGGGGGCCATCGATGAAACTCCTGACGCGGAAGCGCGGCGCAAGGCCGGATATAATGATTGATTAAATATAGCGTATCCCGATGAAGAGTTCATTGAGCGCGCGGCCGCGGCCGGCCGGTATCTCGCGTTGCGGTAAAGAAGATCGAGCCGCCGGAACCAGTTTCGTGCTTTGTTCTGCCGCTACGGGCGGTCGTCCCCGGGGCCGATCCGTCGCACCAGATCCGGCGTGATCTCGGCGATGCAGCGCGCCCCGAGCAGCGCCATGTCGCGATCGACCTCCTCGCGCAGCAGGAAGAGCGCGCGGCGCACGCCCGCCTCGCCGGCGACCACCGCCGCATAGAGCATCGGCCGGCCGACGAAGCAGATTGCGCGCCGAGCGCCAGCGCCTTGAGCACGTCGGTGCCGCGCCGGATGCCGCCGTCGAGCATCACGGTCATGCCGTTCGCGTCGGCGGCGATCTCGGCCAGCGTGCGCAGCGGCGAAATCGCGCCGTCGAGCTGGCGGCCGCCGTGGTTCGACACCATCACGCCGTCGACGCCGCACTCGCGCGCGATGCGGGCGTCCTGCGGCGCCAGGATGCCCTTGACCACGAGCTTGCCGGTCCAGCGGCGGCGGATCAGCTCGACGTGCTTCCAGGCGAGCTGATCGCGGTTGCCGATGTTGCGCATCAGGTTCTGCGACAAGACGGGCGGGCCGCGCGTCGCGTCCATGTTCTCGAAGTGCGGCATGCCGTGGCTCGTCAGCGTGCGCATCCACGTCCCGAGCAGCCAGCGCGGATGGACCGCGGCATCGAACGCGACCTGCGGCGTGATGACGAGCGGCACCTGAAAGCCGTTGCGGATGTTGTTCTCGCGGTTGGCAGACACCGGCACGTCGGCGGTGACTACAAAGGTGTCGTAGCCGGCCGCCGCGACCCGGTCGACCAGCGGCTCGATGCGCGCTGCGTCGCCGGCAAGATAGGCCTGATACCAGGTATTCGGGTTGGCGCGCCGGACCTCCTCGAGAGAGATCAGCGAGGCGGCGCTCAGGATCATCGGCACATTCATGGCGGCGGCCGCGCGGGTGAGCACGATGTCCCCCCGATAGGCGCAGAGCGCCGCCGAGCCGAACGGCGGAATGCCGAACGGCGCCGCATAGGTCTTGCCGAACAGCGTCGTCGTCTGGTTGCGGCCCGAGACGTCGTTGAGCACGCGCGGAACGAAGCCGTACTCGGCAAACGCCTGCCGATTGTCGCGCAGCGACGCGTCCGTCTCGACGCCGCCGGAGACGAAGCCATGCAGCATCTTTGGCAGACGGCGGCGGGCAGCCGGTGCAAAATCGTCGAGCGAGAGATAGCGCCGCATCGCGCGCGGGACGGCGCTTTGCGCTCGCTGCACCGTCGGCGGCGGGCGGTCGGCGCTGATCGCCGCACCAGGCGCGCCGGTCGGCGAGCGCGCGGCGCGCGGCGCGGTTGCCATCGTCTGACCCCGGGAAACGACGGACATGCAAGCCCCTTCCATGGTGGCGGCGAAACGGCCGTGCGGCCGCCGGCAGGCAGCATGGGCGGGAGCCGCGGCGGATGTAAAGGCCGGCGAAACGACCTTGACCCGCCCTATCCAAATGCAAAGAGCCGACCCGCGAGGCGGGCCGGCTCTCATCACGGGCTTGAACCGCAAGCCGCTCAGTTGCGGAAACAGCGCCAGCCGTACGGGCCGGGGTGCCAGCCCCACGGACAGCTGTAACGGGGACGGCAATGTCCGTACGGTCCACGGTGCCCGCCGGGCCCACAGCCGTCCGCGACCTTGATGATGCCGGTCGCCTCATCCTGCTGGACGGGCGCGATCGGCATGGCTTGCGACGTCGCGGCAGCGAGCACGCCGGCGCCGGCGATAATGGCAGCAGCAATAAGCGTCTTCATGAAGGTTCCTCCGGTGCAATCCACCGCGGTCCTTTTAGCTCACACCGCACGCCAATGCACCCGTCAAACGCGGTGGCGCATGTGACAGAGGTCACGGAAAGCGCGAATTTTCAGCCGAATCCGCGCGTCACGCGTGTATCGCAGCGCAACAAGCATCCCCGGCTCGATACGGCGCGCGCTATTCGGCCGCCGGCGCGAGCAGACGGAGGCGCATGTCGCCCCCGGCGCGCCAGGCGCGATGCAGCGCCGCGACCGCGCAGGAGGCAAGCCGCGCCTTCTCGCCGTCGGCACGGCTCGTCAGGATGATCGGCACCGTGGCGCCGAGCGCAAGCCCGGCCGCTTCCGCATGTGCCACGAACGACAACTCCTTCACCAGCATGTTGCCGGCTTCGAGGTTGGGAACGATCAGCACGTCGGCATGGCCGGCGACCAGCGACGTGATCCCCTTGGTCTTGGCCGCCTCGACGTCCATCGCGTTGTCCATCGCCAGCGGACCATCCACCACTCCGCCCGCGATCTGGCCGCGGTCCGCCATCTTGGCGAGGGCGGCGGCATCGATCGTGGAGGGAATTTTCGGATTGACCGTCTCGACCGCCGAGAGGACGCCGACTTTCGGCTTCTCGATCCCAAGCGCGAGCGCGACGTCGATTGCGTTGCGGGTGATGTCGACCTTGGCATCGAGATCGGGCGCGATATTGATCGCCGCATCGGACACGATCAGCACGTGATCGAGACCCGGCACGTCCATCACAAAGGCATGGCTCAGCCGCCGGTCGGTCCGCAGTCCGTTCTCGCGCCTGACGACATGATGGAGCAGGTCGTCGGTATGCAGATGTCCCTTCATGATCGCCCCGGCTTTGCCGAGACGCGCGAGCTCGACCGCCACCGCGGCTGCCGCATTGGCGCCGGCGGCCTCGACGATCTCGATGCCCGCAAGGTCGGCGCCGATCTCGCGGGCCGCCGCCTCGATCGCCCGCACCGATCCGACCAGGATCGGCCGGATGATGCCGCGTTGGGCCGCGAGCAGTGCGCCGCCGAGCGAAGCCTTGTCTTCCGGCGCCGCGACCGCGGTGACGATCGGTGCAAGACCCTCGCAAGCCTTGAGGAGTCTGTCGAAATGCCGGTGGCGTTGCACGACGAGGTCGGGCAGGCGATCGTCCTCGCAGCGCACCTTTCGGGTCGGCGCCAGCACCTCGGCGACGCCCTGGGCGATCGTCTTGCCGCTGCCGGCCGTCACCGCGGTGTCGAGCACGACCAGCCCGCCGCCGCGCTTGTCGCGCACCGTCACGGTCACGGTGAGCTCATCGCCCACGTGGACGCGATCCATGAACGTGAAGCTCTGCGATTTGTAGAGCGTGCCGGCGCCCGGCAGGATATTCCCGAGCACCGCCGACACCAGCGCGCCGACCCACATCGAGGGCGCCACCGCCTCGGATTCCTCGCGGTCGTCGCCGGGCAAATGCAGCGGGTTCAGGTTGCCGGATGCATGCGCGAAAACGTACAGGTCGTTGGCGGTGCAGACGCGCTTGATCGAGGCGCGCTCGCCGGTCACGAGTTCGGCATAGAGTCTGTTCTCGCGGATCATGCGGCGGTCTCCTGCGACCCGTCGGCCGTCGCCGCGACCTCAGTCGCTGCGGTTTCGGCGGGGCGCATGGGTTGCGAGTCGCATTGCGGCGCGTGTGGGAGCGCGTTGCCCCGGTCCTCGTGCAGGCCCCACAGGACGATATTCCGGTCGGTTGCGAACGCCTCGGTATCGGTCATGACTCGTGCCCGTGATATGGTTGCCGCCGGCCGACGAAATGGGTGCCACCGACGACGGATTCCTTGGGCCTTGCGTCCCCCGAGACGACTCGAAAGTTCGTGATTGCTCGTTCGTCGCTCGCTTTTCGAAGCGGCTTGGTCGACAGCGTGGCTGTGCCAGCGATCGAGCTTGGGTTACTTTGATTGGGCGGCCCGCGTCCGTCTTTGCGCTAGGTCAAAGACAGGCCCGGTAGAACACGCGAGTCAGTCAAATCACGGCGTGTTGCATCTCGATGACACCGGGATGACGATTCGCCTCGCAAATTTTCACGCCACGCGCCGCCCGAAGCTGCGGCCTGACCACTCATGCACCACAAGGCAGCCATGAAAAAGTTCCCTCTCGCCGCCCTGCTTGCCGTCCTCATTGCGGTTGGCGCATATGTTCCGCCCGCAGTGGCGCAAACCTATCCGTCGCGCCCCGTCACGATCATCGTGCCGTTCGCGGCCGGCGGGCCGACCGACACGATCGCCCGCGTCCTGGCCCAACGCATGGGCCCCGCGCTCGGGCAGACGGTCGTCGTCGAGAACACCACCGGCGCGGCCGGATCGATCGGCGTCGCACGCGTCGCACGCGCGGCGCCCGACGGCTACACCATCGGCATCGGCCACTGGAGCACGCATGTGGTGAACGCCGCGGTCTACAACCTCAGCTACGACGTGCTCAACGACTTCGCGCCGATCTCGCTGGTTGCCAACAATCCGCAGCTGATCGAAAGCAAGAACACCGTGCCGGCGAAAAACCTTGCGGAGTTCATCGCCTGGGTGAAGGCGAACCAGGACCACATCACGGCGGGCACCGCCGGGGTCGGGAGCGCGTCGCACATCGGCGGAATCTTCTTTCAGGAGGTGACAAGGACCAAATTCCAGTTCGTGCCCTACCGCGGCACAGCGCCGATGATGCAGGACCTGCTCGCCGGCCAGATCGACCTCTCCTTCGATCAGGCCGCGAATTCGCTGCCGCAGGTGCGCGCCGGCCAGATCAGAGCCTATGCAGTCACCGCCAAGACGCGGCTCACGGCAGCGCCCGACATTCCGACCGTCGATGAGGCGGGCCTGCCCGGGTTCTATGTCTCCGTCTGGCACGGACTATGGGCGCCGAAGAACACGCCCAAGCCGGTGATCGCCAAGCTCGTCCGCGCCGTCCAGACGGCCCTCGCCGATCCGAGCGTGCAGAAACGACTGGCGGAGCTCGGCCAGGAGCTTCCCCCACCGGACCAGCAGACGCCGGAGGCGCTGCACGATCGGCAGAAGGCCGAGCTCGACAAATGGACCCCGATCATCAAAGCGGCGAACATCAAGCCGGAGTGATGAGCGCGGATGTGGGTGTTGGTTCCGGTTCCAGAAGGCTCGAATATTGATGGCCGGCAACCGGCCGCGGATGATCAGGCCGTTCCAGGCGCATTGAGGTGCCTGGGCACTGCCCCGAGGATCCGCGAGGGGCCACAAAGACATGCCGAACGCGGCCGGGCCGCCAGCCACAATGCTGAATAGTTCGTTGGCCCGATACCCGCCCAGCGCACGCGTCAGGGTCGGTATGCACAGACCCCGCTTGACGATTTTTCCACGAACCGGCTAAACACCCCGCCCTGGGAAATGCGACATCATCACCACACCCTGATCACATTTGCGATGGCGGCCTTCCGCGCCGGCGCCTGCGGCGTTATCTGCAGGCCCACGCGCGTAGCGGTGCTGTCACGTGCATGTGCGAGGGCTCACCCGCGCGCACGTCCGACGCCCGGACGTGACGCGCCAACCAGACGAAGTCCGACCAAAAAACGACATGGAATGAAATGAGCTTTTTCAAGAGACAACCCGACTACCTGGACCGCCAGACCAGTGCGGCCAAAGCCAAGACTGCCCTGCTCGAGAAATTCCGCGCCAATCAGGAATCCGAGGAGGATTTTACCAAACGCCAGGCCGCGCTGATCGAGATCCGTGCCGCCCGCGAGCAGCGTGAGGCCGAGCGCAAGGCCGCCGCCGAGGTGGCGCGCCAGGCCGAGCTCGAACGCCTCGCCAAGCTCAAAGCCGAGGAGGAGGAGCGCGCCCGCGCGCTTGCGGCGGAGCAGAAAGCACGACGCGATGAGCGCTACGCGTCGCGCAAGAAGCGCAAGAAGGGCCTACGCTATGCGCGCCCGACCGGCGCCAGAAACACGGCTGAGGCCGAGGCCGAATAGATCCGGCGGGCCTTTCTGGCACTACGGACAGGCTCGCGAGCCGGGAGTCGCTAATCGCGCTTGGATAGCCGCGCCTGGGCGCGGCTATCCTTGGAGATGTTACGCGCTTACGGACAGGGATGGCGCGCGCCGTCGTAGCCGAGGAACGTCCCGGTCCTCGGGTCATACGACTTATAGCGCTGCGCACAGTAGGCCGACGCGTCGCCGCCGGGCGGGCCGCCATAGTAGCCGGCGGCCGGATACGGGTAGGGCGGCGGATAGTAGCCGCCATAAGGATAGTAGCCGCCGTAGTAGTAGGGCGCCGCGAGCGCACCGCCGATGATGGCGCCGGCCGCGAAGCCGCCCCAGCCCCAACCGCGATGCCAGCCGCCGCCGCGCCAGCCGCCGCCTCGCCAGCCGCCGGCCCACCGCACGGTCTCGACCGCATTCGGCGCCGCGGCCTTGATCGCCAGCGCATGCGTCGCGGGCGTGGCCGACGCGACATTCGCCAACAGGGCGATGCCGGCCGCGCAACCCAGCGCGCCGGCCACCGTCTTTCTCAGGTTCGACATGTTGCTTCCTCTCGGTGGTAACGTACGTCTGAACGATGTCGCCACTACGATAAAATAGCCGAAAATTCGGGCCCCGGTGTGTCCGCCGGACCCGCGAAGGCCGGGCGGGACCGAGGCGCCGCCACATATGGTAAACCGAATTGACGTGGTTATGTCTGGTTAACCGCCGACGCCCAGGCTCTTGGCCCCCTCTTCCAGGCGCTGCAGCTTGTCGGGATCGTCCTTGAGCGCCGCGCGGGCGTCCGCCGCCGCGGCGCGTGCCTTGTCGGCATCGCCGAGCACCACGTAGGAGCGCAGCAACCGCAGCCATCCATCGACGTCGGAGCCGTCCTGGTGCAGGCGGGCGGCGAGCCGGTCGACCATGCCGCGGATCATCTGGTCTTGCGATTGCGCCGGCTGCGATTGTGCCGGCTGCGCCGGAGGGGCGGCCGGCGCCTCGGGTCGGGCCGGCTCGCTCGCGGCCGCCGCGCGTTGCGCCGCGATCTGCTTGATCCCCTCCTCCAGCCGCGCGAGCTTGTCGGCGTCGCCGGCGAGCGCGCGCCGCGCGTCGTCGCCGGCGGCGCGCGCCTTGTCGGGCTCGTTGAGCACCGTGTAGGAGCGCACCAGCTGGATCCAGCCGTCGACGTCCGAGCCGTCGCGCTGCAGCCGCGCCGCGAGCCGCGCCACCATGCCTTGGACGCTCTGATCCTGCGTCGGCGCCGGCGGCGGCGCGGCGGCGGTGGCGGAGCCGCCAGCCTCGACCGCCGCGCGCTGCGCCGCGATCTGCTTGATCCCCTCCTCCAGCCGCGCGAGCTTGTCGGCATCGCCGGCGAGTGCGTGCCGGCCATCGTCGCCGGCGGCGCGCGCCTTGTCGGGCTGGTTGAGCACCGTGTAGGAGCGCACCAGCTGGATCCAGCCGTCGACGTCCGAGCCGTCGCGCTGCAGCCGCGCCGCGAGCCGTGCCACCATGGCGTCGATGGACTGATCGTGCGAGGGCGGCGACCCGGCCGCGGAGGACCCTGACGCGGCCGGCGCGCCTTGATCGTTCGCAGCCGTCGCCGGCTGCGCGGCGATCTCCTTGAGGCCGGCCTCCAGGCGCGCGAGCTTGTCCGCATCGCCGGCGAGCGCACGGCGCGCGTCGGCCTCGGCCGCCCGCGCTTTCTCGGGCTCGTTGAGCACCGTGTAGGAGCGCACCAGCCGGATCCAGCCGTCGGCGTCGGAGCCGTCCTGCTGCAACCGCGCCGCAAGCTGCTGCACCATGCCGCGGATCATGTCGTTCTGCGCCGCCGGCCCTGCGCCGGCCGGCGCGGCCGCGGCCCCGGACGCCGCGCCCTCGACCCGCGCCAGGGCGCGTTGCACCGACGGGATCCATTCGGCGCCCGGCGGCGCAGCAGCAACGAGTGCGCGCCAGATGCGCGCCGCATCCTCCTTGCGGCCGTCCTGCTCGGCGCCGAGGCCGCGATAGAATTGCGCCGTCACGTCGGTCGGATCGATGCGCAGCGCCTGGTCGAACGCCGTCTTGGCGTCCTCGCTCACGACGCCGTTCTGTAGCGCGACCAGCGCCTCGCCGAGATCGGCGTAGCGCTCGGCGGTATCGCCGAGCAGGCGCAACGCGTTGCGTCGCGCCTTGACGGCATCGTCATAGCGGCCGAGCCGCATGTAGATCGGCGCGACCACCTCCCAGCCGCGGCCGTCGTCCGGATTCTGCTGCAGGTGCTGCTCGACGCGCGCAAACAGCTCCTCGACCGACTGATCTCCACCATGCGCCTGGGCCATCCGCGCGGCGAGCGGCTCGCCGGGCAGACCGGGTGAGCCGACCGCGAGATAGATCGCGACGGCGACCACCGGGACGCCGACGAGCGAGCTCACCGCGACCACGCGGCGCCGGCGCGGCGCGCCGAGGCTCGCGGGCGCTTCGCGCCGGGCGGCCGCGTCGGCCGCGGCGATCAGCCGGCGCGACACCTCGACGCGCGCGGCGTCCGCCTCGGGCGGCGCGATCAGGCCCCAATTCTGGTCGCGTTCGATCTCCTCGAGCTGGTCCTTGTAGACCGCGACATCATTGGTGGCGCCGAGCTCCCGCGCCTTCCTCGACAGCGGCCACAGCACCGCGAGCACGGCGCCGGCGGTCATCACGGCAATCGCAATCCAGATCATCACGCTACGAAGCCCATCCTGTTGCTACGCGTGTGTTCGCCAATCGGGGGGCATCGGCTCGCTTCCGCGATGCGGCGCTGCAGCCGCGGCGGATGCGTACTCGCATGATAACATTTCATCAAGCGATGAAATGCGGCTTTCCGGCGGCCTGCGCGGCGACGACTTGCCTCGTTCGAGCGGAATGAATCACGGCCATCACCGGCGATGATGAGGCGGAACTGCACGCATGCGGCATGCGGCACCGCGTTCTGTCCGCGTGCCGCGCCGAACGCGCGTAACCGCCCGGCGATCGCACTGAATCCCGTTGCCGGAGAGCGCGTTCGCCTCGGCGAGGCGCGGATGCGTCCGTGTATGAAATTAATGTGCACCCCTTCGCCTACCGAAGCCTTTGAAAAAGCGAAGGATTTTTGTGCAAGGGCAAGCGCCGCAGCATGAGATTTATGTACTTCGCGGCTGGCCGCGAACCTCTCCCGGGCGCCCGACGCAATGCATAAGATACTGATAATACTTATTTTTCTGACTTCGGCCGACCCTTGGCACGGACTTTGCTCTTTCCAGTATGGATCAGATGCCAAATCAGGAAGCCGGACAATGTGCGCCAAATCGAATGTTCTGATCGTGGACGACGACGAGGTGGTCCGCCTGAGCCACTTGCGATCCTTGAAGAGCGTCGCTTGCGACGCCGAGGCCGCCGAAGGCGGCGAGGACGCACTGCAAATGATGGAGCGGCATCCCTTCGACGTCGTCCTGCTCGACCTTCGCATGCCCGGAATGGACGGCATGTCGGTCCTTCGCACCATCAAGCAGAAATGGCCGGAGAGCGAAGTCGTCGTCATCACCGGCTATCCGACGATCGAGACCGCGAAGGAAGCCGTTCGACTGGGCGCCTACGACTACCTCGCCAAGCCGGTCGGTCCGGTCGAGGTGATCAACGCCACCGGCGGCGCCATCACGCGAAAGAAATGGGCGCTGCACAAGCTGCCCGCCAACGATGAACCCGGAATTGGCGCGAGCGCCGGTTCCTGAACCGAGAATGACTGTCAGTTGCGAAGCAACGCAAAGGGAATCAAGAGGAGAAAACCATGACCGCCCTGCGCAAAGTGCTCGTCGTCGATGATGATCCGGTGATCGGCAAGAGCTTCGACCGCGTTCTCTCCGGCAAAGGTTATGCGGTCATCACCGCGGCCAACGGCGAGGAAGCGCTGACCAAGCTCGCCGCCGAGGACTACGATGTGGTCTTCACCGACATCAAGATGCCCGGGATGAACGGCCTCGAAGTGGCCGAGCGCGTCAAGGCCAAGAAGCCGTGGACGCCCGTCGTCATCATCACCGGCTTTGGCACCGCCGAGCAGGAGGCGCGCGCCAAGGCGGCCGGAGCGACCCGCTTCATCCACAAGCCGCTGTCGCCCGCGATGATCGAGGGAAGCGCCCGCGAAGCGACCGAAGTTGCGGTTGCGCTGGCGGAAGTTCCCGCGACCGCGCCCGCCGGCAAGGAAAGCGCGCTCAAGAATGTCGCCCTGTTCTTCGCGGCGCCCTTCATCGGCCTCGCCTACCTGATCGCCTTACCGTTCGTGGGCGGTGCGATGCTGGGGTGGGTGGCGCTCAAGGCGGCCCTGAAATACAATGCAGTCAGGAACGCTGGCATGATTCTCAAGCATGTCGCGCTCCTCGCAGTGGCCCCGTTCATTGGATTGGCCTCGATCGTGGTTCTGCCGTTCGTCGGACTCGTGGCGCTGGGATGGATGGGCGCCCGGGCGATGGTCGAGAACGGAAAAGCGCGATAGTCGCCGACAACCCCCTCCATGAACTGCCGCGCAAATGCGACATGAGGTTCGATCATCCGGGGACACCATCCCCGGATGAATCTTCATAGCGACGACGACGGGCCGAGGGGGAAAGTATGAGCTGCCGGGACTACGAGACCGCGCCGACGCGGGGGCACTTGCGCATAAGCCTGGCCGTCTCGGCCGCACTGGCGTCTGTCGCGCTTGTGCTGCTCGCTCTGCCGACGGACGCCGCCGACAACAAGGCCTCGCCGCCGGCAGGCCAGCGCTGCCTCGGCTGCCACGGCAGCCCCGGAATGACCAAGACGCTGGCGGACGGCGACAAGCTGTCGCTGCAGGTGGACGGGAAGGCGTTCGCCAATTCGGTGCACGCGAATATCGGCTGCGCCGGCTGCCATTCCGACGTGAACCTCGCGAGCCATCCGCCGGCCCGCAACGACATCAAGAGCGCGCGCGACTTCGCGATTGCGGCCGCCAACACCTGCCGTAGCTGCCATGCCGACAAGTTCGAGCAATGGGAGGGCAGCGTTCACGCCGCCCTGGTGCGCGACGGCAACGTGCGGGCGCCGCTGTGCACCGGATGCCACAATCCGCACGCCGTGATGAAGGGCGCAGCCGCCACGATCGAGCAGATGCCCTGCCAGCGCTGTCACCAGGACATCGCCAAGGCCTATCTCGGCAGCGTGCACGCGATCGCGCATCGCAACCCGGACACGAGCTATGCGCCGCTCTGCTCCGGCTGCCACGGCGCCCACGCGGTGAAGCCGGTCGTGAGCGCCGACGGACCGAAGACCGCCTGTCTCGGTTGCCATGCCGAGGCGCTCGAAAAGCATCAGGCATGGCTGCCCAATGCCGCCCTGCATTTCGAGATCGTGTCGTGTCCGGCCTGCCACGCCCCCGGAGCGCAGCGCCAAGTCGACCTCATGATCTACGACAAGGCGTCCCAATCGCGGGTGACCGAGGAAGGCGTGCCGCAGTTCGAGCCGCGGGCCGGCGCGCCCCCGGGGGACGACACGCTGGATGCCTTGGCGCTGTGGCGGCTGCTCACCGCGCTCAATCCGAAG
>Ga0335081_10005054_pt1 | contig 20846 bp, 22 predicted proteins | sample Lox_Sample_35_FD_206713 | JGI IMG/M metagenome (GOLD analysis project Ga0335081, IMG submission 206713) | Soil microbial communities from Loxahatchee National Wildlife Refuge, Florida, United States - Lox_Sample_3.5 | ecosystem: Environmental > Terrestrial > Soil > Wetlands | place: USA... | reverse complement strand
CTCGTCAACGGCGTGCGCATACTACGCGCGACGCCAACGCCAGTTATGACTCGCTGGTCGTAACGCATCCGTTTCACCCGCTGCGTGGGCGGCGGGTGGCGATCTTGTTCGAGCGCCGCACGCCGCAGGGGCGTCTGTACGTGTGCGAGGGCCCGCTGGGATTGATCTCGCTTGGGATCCTCGAGGACTGGACCGACCGCGGCCCGGAGCCGGCGGCGCGGCCGCTGAGCGTCGAGGTGCTGGTCGAGCTGGTGGCCGTGATCGCCGCGATCCGGTGCACGGCGGATCGCGAGGTGGAGCGATGAGGGGCCCGGGCAGCGCAAGGCACGCAGGTGTGGACGGGCGCCCGGGGCTCGGGGGGACGGGCGAGGGCGCGGGTCGCTGGGTGCCCGCCCGCGCGCGTGAGCTGGCCGCCGGACTGTCGGCGCTGTTTGACCGTGACGTGGAGATCGTCGAGCGGCTCAACGACGCCGAGCGCTGGCTGCGCGAGGCGAACGAGCGGCTGTGGTCGGGGCTGGCGCCGGTCGCGTTCGGGCTGATCTGCGACGGGCAGGCGCCCGCCGGCCACAGCCAGATCGCCAAGCTGGCAGAAGGCGCGCCCGGTGGCGGCCCCGCCGGCCAGACCGCGGTGCTGTGCGCGCTGCAGGACGCTTACTGGGCGATCAGGCGGGCGTTCATCGACTACCAAAGCGCGAACGAGGAGCGGCGCCAGCTGGCGGTCGACGTCGGCGAGCTCTCGCAGCAGCTGACCGATGTGCTGTGCGCCTTGGGCTGGAGCGCGGAGGAGGCGCGGAACGCCAACGTGCACGAACTGGCGAGGGCGGCAGCATGAGCCTTCTTCGGGCAAGGCGACACGTCGCGCGACGTGTCGCCTTCCGTCGATCCTCGACGATCGGAAGGAATCTCGGTGATTTGTGTGGAATCAAAGGGACAGCGGAGCTGACACAGGATGAGCGGAGACCTTCAACAGCTCTCAGAGCGCCAGCTGTACGCGCTGCGCACGCGCCTGGCGGCCGGTATGCACGACCCGCAGTTGACGCTGCGCGGCGCACTTCACCAGGACATGCGCCGCTGCTCGAACGAGCGCTGCCGCTGCCAGCAGGGGGAGCTGCACGGCCCGTACACGTACCTGTCGGTGTACGGGGAGGGAAAAAGCCGCACGCTGTACGTGCCCCAGGCGGTGGCGACGGTCACCGCCGAGCATGTCGGGGCCACACGACGGGGCGAGGCGCTGATGGCGGAGATCTCGCAGGTCAACCTCGAGCTGCTCAAACGCAGGTTGCTGCGGTGATGGGTGGTGGGCGGCATGCCCGGGGAGGCGGGCGCGGCGCTCGCCGGGATGGTGTGGTGCGCGCTGGGGGAGGCCGCAGGTGGTGGTGAGCGCCCTGCAGAAGATCGGGCCCGCGCACCTGGAGCGCCTGGCGGCGATCTACCTGCGCCAATCCTCCCCGCGGCAGGTCCGCGAGAACTTCCGCTCGACCGAGCGCCAGTACGCGCTGGCCGAGGAGGCCGCCCGGCTGGGGTGGGAGGCCGAGCGGGTGCGTCTGATCGACGGCGATCTGGGCGTCTCCGGTCGCGACGCCGACGGCCGCGAGAGCTACAAGGAACTGGTTCAGCGGGTGTGCGTGGGCGAGGTCGGCGCGATCTTCGGGCTGGAGGTCGCCCGCCTCGGGCGCAACAACGCCGAGCACCACAGGCTGCTTGAGTTCTGCGCGCTGACCGACACGCTGATCGTCGACACCGACGGCATCTACGACCTGCAGGACTTCAACGACCGGATGATCCTGGGGATGAAGGCCCAGTGGACCGAGGCCGAGCTGCACATCATGGGCCAGCGCCTGCAGGGCGCGCGGCGCCATGCGGCCGAGCGCGGCGAGCTGCGCATGGGGCTGGCGGTCGGCTACCTCTATGACGAGGAGGGAGGCTGGATCTTCGACTCCGACGAGGAGGTTAGGGCGGCGCTCGCAGACGTGCTCTCGCTCTTTGAGCAGGCCGGCTCGGCGTGCGCCGTGGTCAAAGCGTTCTCACCCCGGCTGTTTCCCGCTCGCGCCTATGGCGGCGCGTGGGCCGGGCAGCTGCGTTGGGTGCCACTCACCCACAGCCGCGCGCTGACCGTGATCAAGAACCCCGCCTACGCCGGCACCTACGTGTTCGGCCGCCGGAAAAGCCGCCGCCAAGTCAACCCCGACGGCACGATCCGCACGAGGACAACGATGCTGCCGCGCGAACAATGGAGCATCGTGATCCACGATCACCACCCGGGCTACATCACCTGGGAGCAGTACCTCAACAACGAGCGGCGGCTGCAGTCCAACCGCACCTTCCAAGGCGCGCGTCCGGTGCGCGAGGGCTCCGCGCTGCTTCAAGGGATCGTGCGCTGCGGCTCGTGCGGGCGGTCGATGGCGACCTTCTACACCTCAGACGGCAAGCCAGGCTACGACTGCAAGTGGGGGCGCGTCGACGGCACCGCCACCCCCGGCTGCCAGGGCGTCATGGGCTGGGTGATCGAGCAAGCCGTGACAGACCGGCTGCTGGCCGCGGTCGCGCCCGAACAGATCGAGCTCGCGCTCAAAGCGGCTGACACGGTCACCGACCGCCGCTCGCGCGGTACGCGCGCGGTCGAGCTGCGGGTCGAGCGCGCCCGCTATCAGGCCGCCCGCGCCGAGCGCGCCTTCCACCAGTGCGAGCCGGACAACCGCCTGGTGGCGCGCACGCTCGAGGCCCGCTGGGAGGAGAAGCTGCGCGAGCTCAAAGACGCCGAGGCCGAGCTCGCCCGCCACGGCACCCAGCCGCCGCTGCCCGCCCGCGCCGACATCGAAGCGCTCGCCCGCGACCTGCCACGACTGTGGGCCGCGCCGACCACCAGCCACCGCGACCGCAAACGGCTTTTGCGCGCGCTGATCGCCGACGTGACGCTCACCTTCCAGCCCGACTTGCCCGAGGTCAAGATCGGCATCCGCTGGCAATCCGGCGCGAATGAGGAGCTGACCGTGCTGCGGCCCGACGCCACCCGCAAGCAGCGCGCGCTGGTCGTGCGCGACCTCCTGCACCAGCTCGGCCCGACCCACACCAACCAGCAGCTCGCCGAGCACCTCAACCAGACCGGCTACCTGACCGCCTCAGGGCGCCAGTTCACCGAGGACAGCGTCCGCTGGATGCGCTGGCGCGACCGCATCCCATCTCCGCCGAAGCTGCCCGCCGGCGAGCACGGCGTGCACGAGCTCGCACAACGCCTCGGCGTCGGCGACTCGGTCATCTACCGGTGGATCAACCAAGGCAAGCTCAAGGCACGCCGCGTCGGCCAACGCAAGCTCGCGATCACCTTCAACGACAAGATCGAGGCCACCTGCCGAAAATGGATCGCAGACTCGATCCGAATCCAACATCGAACGCAAGAAACCGTTGCAGGAGGTGCAGTATGAAGACACCGTCTCCACGCCGATTCGCTTCAAGCCGGCGAACAGGTCTCGGCCGGCGAGCTGCTCGCCCATCACTCGCTCGCAGATCCAGCCGACCGTCCGCCACGCGATCCGCATCAGCTCGGCGACCGCCGTCTTGTTCGTGTGCACCGCCAGCCATGCGACCTGATCCTCGAACGCCCGCGTGAAGCTCGCGTCATGCCGCGCCCACGGCACGGCCGCGACCACCACCCCGTGCTCGCGGCAGCTCACGCGGGGCGCCCACGCCTCCAGATAGGCGAACGTCGTGCCTAGATCCAGCGCCCGCCAGCGGCGGCGGCCCTCGCCCCAGTCATAGCCCGGGCAGCGCCGCCGGCAATGCGGGCAGCGATCCCCCTCGCGGGCCTTCGGTCGGACCGACACCACGATCGACCCGTCGTCGGCGACATCGACGTCTTCGACGACTGTCAGCTGCAAACCGAGCAGCCTCTTCCATACGCTTTTCCGGCGCACGCCGCCACCGCCCTTTCCAGAGGTTCCAACTGCTGTGAGAAGCCGGAACCGTAAGCGGCGCGGCGTGCGCACCTTCCCTGCCCGGAGGTCGGGCGCTCCCAGCGCCCCGACCTAGATGCCCCAAAGCGCGGACGGCGGCGGCTGTCAAGCAGCGCCAACCCCGCTACGAGCAGCCGAAACGGCTCGCGCCCACCGACAAGCCACCGAGGCGCTGCTTGACTGACGACGATGGCCGCGCTACCCCGCGACCGGTCTCACCTCACCCACGGAAGGTGCAGGAGCGCCGTTTTTGTGCTCCAGTCGGCGCGAGTCCCGCCGCTGCTTTGAGCGACCAAGCACAACTCACGACGACGCGCCTGCTAGTTGTTGAGCACCAGCCTGACTCTGCGGCCCTCTACGCCGCGGTCACGAGGTCGAGCGCCCTGGTCTTCCGTCCGCCGTCGTCGATTGCGCGGGCGAAGCGCTGGGATCCGGCGTTGAGGGGTCGGATCCAGTCGGCGTGTTCGATGATGGCGTTGATGGCGGCCCATTTGGTGCCGGGCGCGTTGCCCTGGGTCTCGCCGCGCGCGAACAGCTCGCTGATCCGGTGCTTGGTCTGCTCGCGTGAGCGGCGGGTGCGATCGCTCGCGGTGTCGTCTGTCCCGGAGGGGTAGAGCTCGTCGAGCACTCGGCGTAGCTGAGCGTCGCTGAGTCGCTCGGTCGCGAGCTGGTCGCCCGCGCGTTTGAACTGCTGGTAGTAGTCGATCGAGAGGTCGAGTACGCGGCGGGCTTGGTGGACGTGCTCGCGGATCTTCTCGGTGTGGCGGATCGAGTACTTCTGGCGGGCTCGTTCGAGTCCCCAGTTGAGCGTGTTCTGGCAGACGACGCGGACAGGCGTCGATGCGGCGACGACGGCGGTTGAGCCGTCGTGGCTGTTCATGAGCAGGACGTAGGGGCGGACGGGGTCGCCGCCGACTTCGATGTGCTCGGGGAGCTGGGCGAGGACCCAAACGCGACGTCCGCCGTGGAGGCTGCCGGCGGTCTCGAAGTGCATTGCGGAACCGATCAGCTGATCGACGAACTGGAAGGCTTCGATGTTCTGGACGATGCGGTAGCGCTCGCCGACGATGCCGAGGACTTGGCGGGTGTCTTGGCGGACGTTGGCCCACCACCCGGGGATCTCTTCACAACGGGGCAGCCACCAGTCGTCGACGGTGGCGACGTCGCTGCGGTCGATCGCGATCGGCTCGCGCTCGACGCGCCAGCCGAGGTCGGAGCGTTCGATCGCGTCGGCGATGGTCGTTGGCGGCTGGTCTAGAACGGCGCCGAGCCCGTGCCAGGGGGTCTGGCGGACGGAGAACATCGAGTCGCTGCTGGTGATTCCTGCGGGCATGACCCACTCCTTGTGATGGTGGCTCCGCTCGGTGCGGGGCCGGTCGGAGCGAGGGCCGCACGCCTGGATGGCGTGCGAAACTGGCCCCGCCCGCCGGCTCCCGCACCGAGACGGGCACGTCGCCTACTGCTCGGCCGAGACCGGCTCGGTGCCATCGACTGGCTTCTCGGACGCGGCGAGCTCCGCGCGCCGCGCAGCGAGTCGGTCACGGAGCCTGGTGTGCTCTGGCGTCCAGCGCGCCCAGACCGCATCGAGATCACGCTCGGCCCGGTCGACCTCCTCGACGGCTAGCTCGCCGATCCGCTCCTCGATGTTCTCCAGCCTTGCGAGGGCCCCGTCGCGCGCCTTGCGCGCCGCGGATCGTTCCTGCCGCTCGGTCTTGCGGCGCTCGAGTACCGGCGCGAGCAGCGCACGCGCCGCGCCTGGGAGGTTGTCGGCGACGAGGTTGTCGAGTAGCCCGTCGGCGTCGATGGCCCACGGGCCGCTGGCCTTGATGTGGTGCCAGCTACGGCTCGAAGCCGCGACGGCGTTCTGGTCGGCGTAGGTGGCCATCGCGAGCAGGGCGAGTTGTCGGCCGGCGATCTCGCCTGGCTTGGTCGCGCCGCGGAGGTAGTCGCTGGCGCGTTGCTCGGCCTCCGGCTTCTCGAGGTAGCCGTATTTCGTCTTGCCGTTCTTCTGGGTGGTTTCGGTGACCCAGCCGGGGAATCCGTAGCGCGCGCCGCGCATCGCGACATCGGCGAGCTCGCCGACGATCTCAACCGAGGCGAGCAGCTTCAGCACCGATTCGTCGACCCGCACCCGCGACAAGGACGTGAATACAGCGCGGCCGAGCTCGAGGTTGAACCTGGTCGCGTCCTCTCGCGCCTGCCGCTCGGCCTCCCGCTCCGCACGACGAGCCTCTTCCGAATCGACCGTGGCGCCGTTCCCGGTGCCGGCGAACCCAGTCGAGCCGTCGGCCGCGCCACTCCCAGACGACCCGTTCGCTGGAGCCTGGCTGCTGCGCGCGAGCTTGCGTTCCTCGCGGGCGCGCCTGCGCAGCTCCTTCACGCTCCGCGCGAGGTAGTCGCCGACCAGTTGGGCGGCCACATCGGTTCCGACGATGACCGTGTGCCAGTTCTCGCCGTGGGCCGCGCCGAGCGCGCGGGCCTGCGCGACGTCGCTCCCGTCGAACTGGACGCGCTCGACCGGCCTTCCGAGCATCTGCTCGATTGCCGCGAGGTCCTTGCTTGCGCTCTCGCTGAGCGCGAACGCCCTGACCGGGTATGCCGTGTGCGGACGGTAGACGCCTTCGGGCAGGTCGCCGGCTGCGAGCGCCACCTCAATGGGCGCGCGCTCCACGTCGGCCCACCCGTACGGCTCATACGCATCGTTGGGGGCCAGCACCTGTTGAGCGGCCGCGATGGCAAGCCCTGGGTGAATGCCGGCGAGCTGCCCGAGCGCTTTCACTGCCCTCAGCGGGATCTCACCGGAGGCGAATTTGCCCTGGAGCTCCTCGGGGAGCTTGAGGATTCGCAGATGCTCACGCACGCGGGCCTGCGTCGTCTGCAGACGTTCGGCGACGCCCTTGACCGTCAACCCGGTGTCGACGAGTCGCTGGTACCCGCGCGCCCGGGCGAGGGGGTCGAGATCCTGGCGCAGGTCGTTCTCGAGGAGAGCTTCGACGAGGAGGTCGGACTGTTCCTCGTCGTCGCCGGTGCCGGCGGGGCGGATGATCGCGGGCAGCTCCATGACGCATGCCTTCAGCGCGGCGCGGTATCGGCGCTCGCCGGCGATGAGGACGTAGTCGCCGTGGTCGGTGGCCCGGACGCGGATCGGTTGCAGGCAGCCGTCGGTGCGGATCGAGTCCGCTAGCTGTTCGAGCTCGCGATCGTCTGCGACCTCGCGGCGCGGGTTGAACGACTCGGGGACAACGACCCGCGAGAGCGGGATGTGGCGAAGCTGCACGCCGCCATTGGGCACTGCGTCGATCGCCGCCTCGTCGTGTGTTTCGGCTGCGGTGATGGTGGCCATGTGGCCCTCCTTGCGTCTGTGGCCTCGCCGGGTGCGGGGCCGATCCCCGACCCCGGGCACGCCCGGACGGCGTGCGACGATGGGAGGGGTCGGTGCCCGCGACCGGCGCGCCGTCGACCCGCCAGCGCCTCGATTAGCCGGGCGGATCGGGGTCAGTCGAGCTCGTCGGGGTCATCCTGGCGAGCACCGACTCGTCGAGGGCCGCGCGGAGCTCGGTCCGTCTCACGTAGTCGAGGTCGTCGTAGAGCTCGATCTCGCAGCCTGCGGCGTCGAGCTCGGCGACGAACGCGGGGTGCTCGCGGGCGGCTTCGATGTGGATGATGATCTTCGTCACGCGTGCCTCCTCGGTGACCGCGGGCTCGGTGGGTGGTTGATGTGCCCGGATTGGCCCCGGTGTGGTTCGGGCGGAACCGAGCATTTGAGGGAGGGAGTGAAGCGACCTTGAAGCGGCGCGGACCGCCCGGACTACGGTCAGGCACGGAATCCACCCGCCGTGTCCGCATGACAGCGCGGGAGTTGCCCGGAGTTTCGTCCCGACGGGGCGCGCCGCGGGTGTAGGCCGGCCTATCCGCAGCGCTCCAGCTCGGCGAAGCTCGGCTCGTCGAGTTGCACGGTGAGCTGGCGTCCGGCGGCGTTGAGGAGCTCGATCAGCTGGTGGGCATGGTCATACGCGCATTCCCGGACGCTCTCGACGGGATCGAGGTCCTCGTGCGCGTGCTCCGCGGTGGCGATCGAAGATGGATGCCCGACCGGGCCGAGCATCAGATGAGTGACAATCGTCGCCGTGTCGCTGTGCCCGACGTACGTCGAGATCAGCTCGGCGGCGAGGCCTCGCTCCGGGAGAACGGTGGAAAGCGTCAGGACGGCGCCACCGGCGGCCCAGCTGTAGGTGGTGCGCGCCTCGCAGGGCCGATCGTCGATCGTGACCGTCACAGGGATGTCGCCGCACATGTTCGCCACCGGTCTGGTGACCGTAGCGCGAGGTGCGGCAGCTACGTGTGGGCGCTGACGCCGAGTTCGTCGGCGAGCCGGGCGCGCAGCTTGAGAAAGGCGCGGCTTTTCGTTTCCGTATGCCTCCGTTAACCGGCTAAAGGCACGCTGACGACCGCGGGGGCGGTTGAGGAGCTGGGCGCTGGACATGGAGCTGGGCGCTGGACATCCTCGACCTCAAAGGAAACAACGAGGAGGGCCGGGTACGCGGCTGCGCGCGAAGCGAGGAGCGGAGCGACGAGCGCCGCGCGTAGCCGCTTGCGCGCCTCCAGCGTCCCATCCTGCGGGATCAACGGCGCTTGTCGCGATGCCTGAAATCCGCCGGCAAGCGCGTCAGCTTCAGCTCGGCGCTCGCTGTAGTCCTGGTGAAGATCCCGTGTGGCGGCGTTCGGTGATCGAGATCCGGTCTGCTCTGGTCAAAGCGATTATCGCCTTGTGATGACGACCCCGCGGCGAGGAAACGTCTTGCCGCGAATACTCCGGCCCGCTCCGCTCGAGAGGGACGCTCGCTCGAGGTCTAGGTGTGGCGCTTGAGCGGACGCGGCCAATAGTCGAACGCGGTCTCGATGTCGTCGCGCAATCGCTGGGTCTCACGGAGGCTTTGGAGTTTCTTGAGCGACTGGTGTTCGATCTGGCGGATTCGCTCGCGGGTGACGTTGAACGTGCGCCCGATCTCGTCGAGGGTGCGGGGGTGTTGGTCGCCGAGGCCGTAGCGCAGCTCGATCACGCGCCGCTCGCGGTAGGAAAGGTTCTCCAGGGCCTCGCGCAGTGCCTCGTTGGTGAGCGCTTCGACGGCGCGCTCGTAAGGGGATTCGGCTTGCTCGTCGGCGATCAAGCGTCCGAACTCGGTGTTCTCCTCGTCACCGACGGGCTTCTCGAGTGAGATCGGCGTCTGCGCGGAGCGCCGGATCGACTCGACCTCGTCGGGCTCGATTCCGGTCACCTCGGCGATCTCTTCGGCGGTCGGCTCACGGCCGAGCCCGGTCATGAGCTTGCGCTCCGCCCGTCCGATCCGGTTGAGCTTCTCGACGATGTGAACCGGGATCCGGATTGTCCGCGCCTTGTCCGCCAGTGCACGGGCGATCGCCTGCCGGATCCACCAGGTGGCGTAGGTGGAGAACTTGAAGCCCCTGCGGTAGTCGTACTTCTCGGTCGCGCGGACGAGGCCAAGGGTGCCCTCCTGGATCAGGTCGAGAAACGGCAGCCCCTGGTTTCGGTAGCGCTTGGCGATTGAGACGACGAGCCGCAGGTTTGACTCGACCATCCTCTGCTTGGCCTCGAACGACCCCCGCTCGATCCGTTTGGACAGCTCGACCTCCTCCTGAGCCGTCAGCAGCCGCACCTTGCCGATGCCCTTCAGGAACAGCTGCAGGCCGTCTGTCGTTCCCTCCGGCTCGAGATTTAGCGCAGCCTTGCGGCGGGTTCGCTTCTCGGCCGCGCGTTCGATGATCGGGCTTTCCGCGGCGGCCGGATCGATCTCCTCGACCAGCTCGATCTCGCACCGCTCAAAGATCCTGTTCAGCTCCTCGACATCGATGTCCTCGAGGCCGAGCTCGGCTGTGGCCTGCGCGATCTCGGCGTGTGTGAGCACGCCGATCTGCATCCCGTGTGCGATCAGACCCTTGATCTCTTCCAGCTCTTGGAGATCCGCTTCTGACATGTCGCCTCGGTGTTGGGTTCGGTCTGCTCGCTGAATGGGCGATCAGTGGTGGCCAGGAAGCGCTCTGTTGCTCACGACGGGGCGTCAGACATCAATCAGACGACATGGACGGTCAGGATGCACGGCGTCGGGGGTCGGGGCGATGCTGGTTGGTCGCGCGCGAGCTGAACGAGGCCCCGTTAGTCGTCGGTTCGCGTCAGGGACGCGTAGCGGGGATCACCCGGACGGGCCGGGTCTGGCGTGGTCCGGTTCTCGCGCGCTGATCGCGCTATCAAGTGTCGTTGGGCGTCGATCGCCAGGCGAACCCGCCGCGACCCGTGATCACGGGCCAATTCGCCGCGCCGACGCGCCGCCCGATCGTGTTCGGTACGCGTCATCGTCTTCACGCCTTCCCATCCCTCTGTGGAGTCTGCGCGCAAGGAAGAGGGCGAGAGCCCGCGCGTTCAACTAGATCCGGGACAACGCCCCCAAGCCGGTGGCATAGCGCCCGTGGAGCAATACGCCGGCCCCGCAGTCAAAACCAGTAACCCAGGCCTCGCGCCTCGTGGCGCGGAACGCGCCGTTGGTGGCAATCGGGCTTGGGGCGAGAATCCCGCCGCAGGGCCAGCTCACCAACGACTGTACTCCCATTCCCGGCGTTTGCGTGCACGGATCTCAAAAGTCGCTCGAGCCCACGCGCGTCGGCAGGCTCCTACCAGCCGACACCCGGCCGACCGCCCGTTGGGTCGCGCGGAATCATGGTGCTCCGCGACGATCGCGATCGCTCGTCCATCGCGCCCGGTTCCGTGACCGAGCAGGCGCTGCGGAATTGGGCCAGGCGTCCCGCGCCGGGTCTGCGCCATCGCGATCGAAGAGCCGAGCAGCCCGCCGCCGTCCCGCATCAGTGTCTCTCTCGCCCGTGGTCGACGTCGCCATGATGCGCTCGGCGATGTCCTGGTCGATGGTGTGGTGGTGCGACCCTTGCCGGTCCGCGATCGCTGGTGCGGGTGAGCAGACCATCGCATGCGAGATCGCGGTGGCCTTGACGCCACGTCGGGCCGGTTCTGAGTTGGTGCCGGGCACAGCGAGCGCTCTCCGGTCGCCTCTCAAAGGCCCTGGCGCGCAGCCAAGCGTCCACACAACCGAGTGGACGGCAGCCTGCTTGGAGCGTGGCGTGACTCGGCGACAATTCCGAGTCAGCGGGTCGGAACCGTGGTAGTGTGAGTGGTGCGCTCAGCGAGCCCCAGGCCCTTCTCGCTTTCCGGGCGAACATCTTCGGTCAGAAGGGCGGGGAGGCGGTCGGCCATGGGCACCGCACCAAAGAAGTCCCGCGCCGCTAGTCGGCTCGCGGGCCACGCACGTGACGTGCGCGTGCCAGGGTCGATGGAGTTCCTCATCTCTGGGGACAACGGCGGCGCCTACCAATGGACGATCGTCGCCTGCGAGGGCGCAACCCTCGAGCAGTCCGGGAGCTTCGCGTCCTACGAGGACGCTGAGCAGGCCGCGCAGCGCGTCCGGGACGGGGCCGCCTCGGCACGGCCAATCCGTCGCGGCCGCGAGATGGGTGCGGGCGATCGCGCCGCTCGTCGCGACCGACCAGGCGCCGAGTTGGGTGCCGAGCGTTGGTTGGATGAGGGCGGCACCTTCACCCGGGAGGCGGTGGCGAGATGGCCGAACCACCGCTGACCACACCATCCGAGCGGCCCGCGTCGTCCCGCCAGCCCGGTCCAAGACCGAGCTATAGCTGCCCCGGCTGCGGGCATGTTCTCCGCGTGTCCGGCCTGGGGCGACACCGGCTTTACTTCGACCAACCAAACACCCTCGTGATGAACGGGGTCTGCCCCGTCTGCCGCCGCGGCCTGCCGGGCAAGAATGGGCGGTGATCGCATCATGACGCACCTTTGCTGCCCAGACTGTCGGCTGCGCTTTACTCGCCCGACCGGAACGTACCTGGCTGCTTGCCCCGAGTGCGGTGAGCCACCTCAACCCAGCACGGTTGAAGGCACCGTCGGGTTGCGTCTCTTCACCGTCGAGGACGTCCCTCACCTGCTGCCCGAGGCGGCGGTCGTCTCGCTCCCGGTTCCCGAGCCGGGCCGAGCACGATCGTGAGCGACGACGCGCATATCAGGATTCTCCGCGAGGTGGCATCCCATAGGCAGCGCGAGCTCGACGAGCATGACGCTGCGCACCCGAGCGGGGACACGGCATCCAACGGCCGACGGCAAGCCCTCGTGCGCAGCGCGAGGCGGACCCAAGCGCGCGTCGCGGATGCCGAAACACGACGGCCCAACCACCGCCCAGCTCCACCGTCCTGACACGCCCGGTTTGGTCGCGGCCGCACAGGGACAGCCACCGCAGATGCATTCGAGCGTACTGATTGGGCTGCTGCTAGCGCTGGCCGGCGCGTGTGGCGCGAGCCTCGGCGGGCTGTGGAAGCAAAAAGGCGCGGTCCAAACCCGGGACGTCGACATCCGGCATCCACTGCGGAGCACAGCCGCACTATTTCGCTCGAAATGGTTTGTGCTTGGCTGGATCGCCGCAGCTTTCGCTTGGCTTCTACACGTCGGCGCGCTCGCCCTCGCGCCGCTCTCACTCGGCCAGGCGGTGATATCGAGCGGGATCGTGCTGGTGGGGTTGCTCGCCGAGCGATTCTTCGACTTGCCGGTGACTCGACGCCAGTGGGTAGGCCTCGCGCTTCTCGGGGTCGGCCTGGCGGCGCTCGGCGCCACCGCGCACGGCGATAGCAACCGTTCGGGCTACGGCACCCTCGCGATTGCCGCCTTCGAAGTGGGTGCCGTGGGACTCGGCGTGGGCTGCGCCGCGAGTTGTCGCCGCGAGCGGATGCGCGACCTGGACGGTCTGCTGCTCGGGCTCGCTGGCGGGATCTTCTTCGGAGTCTCAGACATCTCGATCAAGGCCGTGACGGGCGGCTCCCACGGAATGCTCGGTCTCGTTGGACCGTCGAGCTTCCTCGGCATCCTGGCCGCCGTCGCCGCATTCTTCGCGACAGCGAGGAGTCTGCAGATGGGAAACGCGGTGGGGGTAATAGCAGCGACCACCTCGGCCGCCGCCGTGGTGGGCATCATCGGCGGGATCGTGCTGTTCGGTGACCCGCTGGGCAGTGATCCACCGATGATCGTCGCCCGGCTGCTCGCGTTCATATTGGTGGTGTGCGCGGTTGCGGTCGTGCCCGCCCCGCTACGCGCACAGGCGAGGCTGCGCACCAACCCATCCGGCGCGGGCACGCTGTAGCCGCGGAAACCGCGTACTGGAGGGCAGCCGGCGTCGGGCGCGAGGTCCTCGTCCTGGAAAGAGAGCGAAGCTGTCGCGGCGGCGCCTGTGCTTCCCGGCGTGGCCGACGACACCGCTGGATCACGCCTACGCGGGTCACGGCGGGTGTGTTGGCCGCTTCTCGGCACATTCAGGAGCGCCGGCCGAGGCCGAGTCTCGGCTGGTGGCCCGCTACACCTCGATTTCACCTAGATGGGATAGTCGGCCGAGGACGGGTTCGATGAACGCGATGGTCTCGCGGGTGAGCGCTAGAGTGCTCTTACGGGTCGACGTTCGTTTCGACCAAAGCGGTGCCCCGCGTTCTCGCAGTTGTTGCCTTGTTGCACCCTCCGCGTCTCGCAGCGCACATACCCAGGAGGGAATTAAGATGGCGACAGGAACTGTGAAGTGGTTCAGCGACGACAAGGGCTTTGGGTTCATCACACCGGATGACGCGGGGAAGGATCTGTTCGTGCATCACAGCGCGATCCAGGGCAACGGCTTCAAGTCGCTGGCCGAGGGCGCCAAGGTGAGCTACGACGCCGAGCAGGGCCCCAAGGGCCCGGCGGCCGCGAACGTCCACGCGCTCTAGAGCTTGATCATCTAGCCAGGCGACGGGAGGGCGGTAACCGCCCTCCCGTTGTCCCATCCTCGCGGCGGGTGAGCCCGACAATGTTGGGTAGGTAACCGCGCCGTGGCGAGGGTGCAGCGCCACGCGCGCTGGCGGGGACCTGCATGCGTTTCCCCGAGTTCGGTGCAGACGACTGGGCGGCTAGCCCCTCACTCGCTGGTGGCTGACTATCGCCGCGCTTGAGACCCAACGAAAGGACAGGCACACATGGCCTCGACGGGCAAGAAGAAGACCACGATGGCAAAGCTCGCCCGGGAGAGCAGACTCCGCGAGCGTCGCGTTGAGAAGCAGGCGAGGAAGGACGCGAGGAAGCGGGCCGCGGCACATCCGCCAAGCCCACCAAGCGATCCCTCCGGCGAGCGATAGCCCAGCTGGCTGCCTGTCGGCAGAGCCGCTCGGACTGGGCCTACTCACTCGAGCGGGTCGGCGTGAGAGCTCGGAGCATCACAACACATGTGGGATTGATCCCGAGAGGTTCTCCGGCGTTAGCGTCAGTCAGCCACGCGAACTGCATGATCGATCCACGCGCCGCGTCGAGGATGAGTCGCTCGACATCCTTGGCTTCGCCTTCCACGCGACAGCGCTCGCCGGTCAGAAATGTGATCTCGGTTATCGAGGTCATGATGTCGAGATACAGGGTGGAGCCGACGATGTGACTCTCGCCGGGCACGGTAGGTACGGGTTGATGGTGGCCCCTCGAATGTCGATCGTTAGGAGTCCGCGACTCAGCGCAGTTGCGCAGAGGCGCGGATCGAACCCAGCTCTGAAGTGCTCGCCCGCCGAGTCAGGGTAGGTTCTGAGCCTATTCGCCGGTGCCCGCGTCGCGCAGTGCCGAGTGCTCGCACTCACAAGCGCGTGCAGCCGTTTGGACGGGATGCTGCGGGTGCTACGGTGTTGAGGGCGGGTGGCGTTGTTGCCCGTGAGGTTCTTTCGGCCGACGCAGCGAATCTCCATCTGACCCAGCCTGATCGCGCCGGCCCGGAAGGAGACACATGTCGAGCCAACACTGCGCGCAGCGGTTGGCGTGTCGGGGTTTCATTCCCGCGGTTGAGGGCGCGTCGGCAGCGATGCTCGTTGCTTCGCCCGGTCGTCTTCCGGAAGCGAGGCGGTGCGGTGAAGACGCTGCGGGAGAACGCCGAAGAAAGCGCCAAGTCAAGCTTGACCTGGTTCGTGAGGAGGTCAAGAACGGCATGCTCGTGATCCGCCAGATGACCGAGGAGGAGCGCCGGCGCTACCCACCGCGAACCACGCAACCCGAACAACCCAGGAGGCGCTACTGATGAGTGAGCGCGAGGGACTGATCGCACGAATCCGCCAGGTTCGCCGCTCGGGGCCGAGTGCAGACGCATCGGCCCGACGCTCGACCGTCGATCCGCAGGATGGTCGCGGCACGCGGGATGAGAGGGTTGACGCGCTCGAAGCGCGGATGGCGCACCTAGAGCGCCTCGTCGAGGGGTTACAGGACTCCGTGCACCGGGAATCCGACCGGCATGCCAAGCTGATCGGCGAGCTCCAAGACCAGGTCCAGCCTGGGACGATGGGCGCAGCCCTCGCCGAGGATGCCCGCAGCCGCGGACTGTAACTCGACGTGGCCACGTTCTTCATCCCCGGTGTCGGCCACGACCCGACTCTCGTCGAGGGCGCATATCGTGACATGAGCGGCGTGATCGAACTCGAGATGGGTCGACGACCGAGCTCCCGTCGCGTCCTGAGGCTGTGGACACGCCGGGGAAGCGCGGACTGCATCACCGAGGTCGGTATCTCCGACCCACTGCGCGGCGGCATCGTGCTGGCGATCTTCGACATGGGCCCTCACGACCCATTCATCGTCTGGTGGCAGCCCGACAGCGGAAGGGCTGACGGCGTGCGCGAAATCCTCGGCTGCAACGCGTATGCGGTGTTGGAGTTCGACTCATGAGCTCCGCCCGCGCGATCGAGCTCGCGCACGCCGACGTGCGCGACTGCCACGACCGGCTTAGCGCTGCTGCGCGCGAAGCTGTACAGGCGGGGTCTCCGACCCAACGCTCGCCTGAGGCGGCACGCGTGGGGTCCCGCGCTCAGTAGCTCGACCGCCCCAATCTTGGTCGCTGCCAGAAAGCCTCGCCCGCCCGGAAAACGGACATCGCGCAGGTTGGACTTCCCCCGCTTTCGTGGACACCGTGATCCGCGAAAGCGGGGGAAGTCCAAGCCTGTAGGGCGAGGGCTGAGCGGCGATGGCTACCTTAACCCCGTCCGGGAGACCCTGGGTTCATCGCGCCGCTCGGGGCGGTCGGCCTGGCGAGGGCGTGTGGAGGGCGGTGCGCTCGGACCCGGAGCGTGTTGTTTAGTAACTGCTAGGGCGTCGTGATGTTGACGCGCCCGTCCGGTGGCTCGACACTCCGGCGCACGGGATGGCGCGTTCCTTGCGGGAGGCTCGGAGTGGAGCGAGCCGTTAGCCGGCAGCGAACTTGGGGTCGGGGGCGCGGATTCGAGCACCAGGAGGCGTTAGAACGGATGATCGACGGCGGCCGGATGCAGGAGCAGCATGAGGATGACCGACACCTGCTGAGGGCGAGACTGGAGGTTCTCGCGGCGAAGCCGGTTGCTTTGCGCGAAACCTTGATTAGGACCGCGGAGCGTGCCGCCGTGTTGCAGAACGAGGCGGCGCGTATCCGTGCGCACTCGCGGGTTCTCCGCGGCGTGGTTCTGCGGGTCACGCTTGACCGTGATCCTGCATCCGGTCGGTTCGCTCGCGGACTCTTGGAGGAGTATCTGGATGGATGTCCGGTTGAGGTCGTCTGCGACGCGAAGATGGTCGCTTCCGAGCTGATCAATAACGCGTATCGGCATGGCGAAGGCGAGATCGAGTTGAAGGTCGAACGCGATGCGCGTTGCGTGCGTATTGATGTCGCCGACGAGGGTCCGACCGGCGCGGTTAGGGTGCAGCGGGCTCGCGGGCGTCGTGGTCTTGAGATCGTCGATGCGCTGTCGCTGCGCTGGGGAGCGTACGCTGGCAGCACCCACGTGTGGGCAGAGCTGCCGATCGCTCCCGAGCGGACCGACTTGAGTTGATTCGGTTACGAACGGCCGACGTTGGGAGCAACGGTTAGCGCCGGCGTTCGCGTTATCAAGTCATTCGCGATGGGGATGATCGATGGCGCCGCGTCTTGGTTGTCGGGGCGCGGATTGGTTGGCAGCGAGTTTTGCGGCGTGGCTGTGGCTGGTGCGGGATGATCGTGGTCGAGAACAGCGAGCGGGTGGGGCGCCGTTTCGGTGATCGTTCAGCGGCGCGGCTGGTCGTCGCGGAGCTCATCGCTGTAGTGTCGCCACAGGGTCGAGCGGCTGACGCCCAGCGCGTCCGCGATGTCCTGGCTGCGGATCCCCTCGCCGACGGCCTGTCGGATGAGCCCGCGCGTCTCTTTGTCGCGGCGCTGCCGTGCTGCGCGCAGTTGTAGAAGAGCTCGCGGCTCCACAACCTGATTGATAGCCACCAGCGCGCCTGGCTAACCGAGATCCGGCCAAAATCGCGAACGTACGCCCGCGAGCTCGATCACGCGCCGAACCGGCTCGCTGACTTCTCGATCGACCTCCAACCGTCCCGGGTCCTGGGGTGTGTGGGAGCCGGCGAGGATCAGCTCTCGCAGACCGCTGCTGTCGATGAACTCGAGCCGGGAGAGATCAACTCAGACGACATATCCTGGTGGCGCAATCGCTGAAGTCGGTCCGCGAGCGCCTGCGCTACCGGCAGGTCAAGCTCTCCGCTTAGCGCCAGCCGCAGCGTCCCGTCGGGGTCGAAGCGTTCTCGCATCCGAAAATGGGGGCTTGTCTCAAGCGGGCTACCCATCGTCGTTGCCGTCGTTCGAGGAGGCGTCCGCGTCGAGCTCGCTCGGGTTGGCCGGGGGGCCGAGAGTGCACAGGTTGATCGCGATTTCATTCCGGATGTCGATGCCGGTGACGAACGCGACCGTCTGGCGCCCCAGGGCCTGCTCGATGACTGATCGCGCCGGCGTCTCTAGGGCCTGCTGAATCGTCAGGCGTGATTCGCGCAGCAGTTCGGTCTTGCCCAGGGCCAGCAAGGTTCGCTCGGCGGCTGTGAACGCGTCCTCGAGCACGATCAGCACGGTGTCCGCGTCGGCGAATAGGGCGCGTGCCTTGGTCGGACCGCGACCGAAGGCGTCCTTTAGGCCCACCAGCCCGTTGGAGATCTCGAGCACCGGAGACCTCGCCGGCTCGTCGTCAGCGTCGGGCCGGTCTGGCAAGAGCGTGTTGGTGCCGATCGCAGATGCGGACATCGCAGCTCGCCGGAAGGGTTCCCCTGAAGTGTCATTTTGACACGCAGAATCCGAACCGGTTGTTCGCAATCGAACACGCCGAGTGAAATCGGGCGTCGTGCTCGCTCTCATCTGCCGGCCGTTGACCCTGGCGACCTCGGCTCGCGTCGTCCGGCTGGAGCGCTATATGCCAACGATGCTGGCGGGTTGTTTGGAGCTTAGGGTGCAATCAACCGTGGACGGCTACGCGCTGGTTGGCGATGGCGCTCCGGTCGGGCTGGTGAACGAGTTCCTTGGCTACCTGTCCGACCGCAACTATTCGCGGCAGACCGTCCGTGCCTACGCGTTTGACCTGCTGGACTTCACGCGTTGGTTATCGGGCGAGCAGCTCGTCCTCGACGCTGTCGACACCGACGTGTTGCTGCGCTACTTGGCGGCGTGCCGGACCGTCGTGTTGGCCCATCAGCGGGGCGGGAACATCTACTCGATCCGCGACGCCCGCAGCAGCGGATACGCGCCCAAGACGGTCAATCGTCGGCTCGCGGCGCTGTCCGCACTGTTTGCGTTTCGAGCGATGCGCGAGCCGGGGTACGCGAGCCCTGTCCCGAGGGGCCGGGAGGCGCGGCAGACAGTCCGTGGTGAGCGGGCGGGGTTGCTCGGCCATCTCGCGACGCCGGCGCCTCGGTCGCGCCTTCGGGTGCGTGAGCCGCGGCGACTCCCGCGCGGGTTGGATGGGGCGGAAACCGCGGCGTTGCTCGGAAGCTTCCGCACGGTGCGGGACCGGGCGATCGCTGGGCTGATGCTGTTCTCGGGTCTGCGGAGCTGCGAGATCCTCGGGCTTCGAGTCCACGACGTCGACATCGCGCGAGGCTGGGTCCGCGTGCTCGGCAAGGGCCGGAAGGAGCGGCGCGTGCCGGTCGACCGCGAGGTCGCGGCGCTGGTTCAGAGCTACCTCCTCAGCGGGCGCCCGGAGACCGACAGCGAGATGCTGTTCATCGTCGCGAAGGGCCCGACGCGCGGCCAGCCATTGACGCCGGCCGGCCTGCGCACGATCTTTCGCTACCACCGCACCCGAGCGAGGGTGCCGGCGGGGCATCCGCACGCGTTACGGCATACGTTCGGGACCGCGCTCGCAGAGGCCGGGGTCGACCTGGCGGTGCTGCAGGCGCTCATGGGACATAGCCATGTCGACTCGGCCGCTGCCTACATCCATCTCGCGCCGCAGCACGTGCGTCGCGCCTACGATGCCGCCCGAGCCCGCCAGCAGTCCTGATCGGGCCGGCGATTTGATCGCCGCGTTCACCGGGCACTTGCGCGCGACCGGCCGTGCCGATGACCGGCACTACGAGCGGGCCGCGGAATGTTTCTTTGAGCGCTGGCCCGACCCGGCGCTGTGGGCGGCTCAGCCGCTGGCGGCTCGGCTGGCCGCGAGGACCCGGACCAGGATGCTGGTCACGTTCCTGATGCTGCACGGCCATCTACAGCCCGGCTATGACTATCTGATCGCGCGCCGGTTCATCTCGCTGTGGCGAGAGCTCGCGGCGAGCCCGCTGCGCAACGACATGGAGCGGTTCGTTGCGGCCACCCGCGAGCTCGGGTTCGCCGACACCGTCGCCCGCGGCGCCGGGAGCCTCGTCGCGGCGCGCCTGCTGATCCAGACCGGCAAGCCGCTCCCTGAGCTGACCGCTCATGATCTCGATGAGTTCGAGGTGGCGCTCGGCGAGCGCGACCACCGCACCCATCGGCCGTCTGCTCACTACCGGCGGATGCTGTTCACCACCCGTTCCACGCTCTATCACCTCGGGATCCTCAATCGCCCGCCGGTTCTGCGCCCACCCCGCCAGCGCCAGACCTTCGCGGAACGCTTGGCCAAGGCCGGGGTCCCGGCGGCGATCCTTCCGAGCTTCGTCGCTTACGTCGAGCGGCTCCAAGCCACGCACGCCTATTCGACGATTTGCGGCACGGTGACACACTTGGGGTTCTTCGGCCGGCACCTCGCATCGGTCGATCCGGGGATCAGCAGCCTCGCAGAGCTCGATCGTCGCCGCCATATCGAGACGTACCTGACCGTGACCGCCCGCGCGACCCGCGCCAGAGGCGGCGGGCCGATCTCGATCGAGGAACAACGCCAGCGGATCATCACCATCAACTGCTTGCTCAACGACATCGGCCACTGGGGATGGCCCGAGGCGCCACCCCGCCGCCTGGTCTTCCCCAAGGACATCCCCCGCCGCCCCCAACCACTGCCGCGCTACCTGCCCGTCGACGAAGACCGCCGACTCACCGACGCGCTACGACGATCGCCGCGAACCCTCGCCGCGCACGCGCTGCTGCTCGCCCGCGCGACCGGCATCCGGATCGGCGAGCTGATCGATCTCGAGCTGGACTGCGTGCACGAGATCCCCGCACAGGGCGCCTGGCTCAAGGTGCCGCTCGGGAAGCTCAAGACCGAGCGGATGGTCCCGCTCGACGACGACACCGTCGCGATCGTCGACCGGATCGTCGAGGTCCGCTCACCCGGTCTGCCGCTTCCCCACCCGCGGCACGGCCGCCGGGTCGAGTTTCTGCTCACTCACCACGGCAAGCGGGTCACCGACTACACGCTAAGGCGCGAGCTCCAGCGCGCCGCCAGCCAAGCCGGGCTCAGTCCGATAGTGCCGCACCAATATGCCGACCCGATCGTTAAGCCGATGCGGGCGAAAGAGTGCGGGCAGTTTGGGTTAATGGCGGCGTACGGGTCGGCATAACCCGACGCTGCTCGCGGTCACGTTTT
>Ga0335081_10005051_pt1 | contig 20853 bp, 16 predicted proteins | sample Lox_Sample_35_FD_206713 | JGI IMG/M metagenome (GOLD analysis project Ga0335081, IMG submission 206713) | Soil microbial communities from Loxahatchee National Wildlife Refuge, Florida, United States - Lox_Sample_3.5 | ecosystem: Environmental > Terrestrial > Soil > Wetlands | place: USA... | reverse complement strand
GTCACCCGAAATTAGCCAGTCCTTAAGGAGTGGACTCCATGATCACGGTGGATTACCTGCTCTATGCGACAGAAAACTACCGTGATCATGAAGTCCAGTGCCCCGCCTCCAACGGGGGCTGGAGGCGGGGCACCGTGGTCGCGGCAAGCACCGGGGGGCTGGTGCTGCCGCGGTCCGCGCTGCGACCCGGGGGAAGGGCGAGCGCGGGATCGGCGGAGTCCGTGGCACGGCCGGGCAGGTGGCGCGGGCGCCGCATCATGTAACCCCGTTATGACGAGATTTACATCCGTAATTCGGGCAACGTGACTGAGATCACGCTTTTGGTCGGCGCGACTCTGGGCACCGCCGGCCCCAGGGGCACCCGTACCGGGCATTCGTTCGGCCGCGGGAGCGGTGCCTCGTGCCGGTACCCGCCCTTGCGGACTCAGGATGCATAGGCCTAGACCAGGTGCGGGGTGATGGTCGCGACCAGGTGAGCGGCCTGGGCTTCCCACTTGGCGTAGGCGTAGGGGAAGCCCGAGTTCTGCACGCCCTGCGCGGACTCCCACAGCGGCTGCTGCGCCCAGCCCGGGTTGTGCGCCTCGTAGCCGCGCAGCGCGCCGAGGAACGCGTCCGCCGCGTAGGCGGGGTGCAGGATCTGGGCCGAGGTGCCCCAGCCGCAGGACGGGCGCTGCTGGAACAGGCCGAGCGAGTCGGACGTGCCGTAGCCGATGTTCAGCAGCCCGGATTCCTGCATGGACGTCGCGACCGCGACGACAGCGGCGCGGACGCCCATGTGCTTGGCTAGGGCCTGCCGGACGATGGTCCTCGCGTTCTCGTACCTGGCCGGGGTGATCGGCATCCAGATCTGCGGGCCGCTGGTTCCGGCCGGGGTGAGCCGGTCCCGCGCGGGTAGGGTGCCGTGCGATGCCTTGGGGAACGTCTGGCCGGCCGCGATCTTGCTCGCCGCGGCCCAGGTCAGCCCGTGCATGGCGCGACCGGTCCCCGGTCGGCCAGTGGTGTGACCGCCCGTGGTATGACCGCCCGTGGTGTGACGGACCGCGGCGCGGTGAGCGGCGGCGTGCCATGCGTTCGCCACGTGGCCGATGCTGCCGGTGCCGGCAGCGCTCGCCGTGCTGCCCGTGAGGGCCATGGTCGCGGTCGCGGCTCCGGTGCCGGCCAGCGCCAGCCCGGCACCGGTGATGGCGAGTGCCTTGCGGTTCGCCGATCCGCCGATGCGATCACCAAGCGCGCGCAGACCGTGGCTCAGGCGGGGGGAACGGGGGGTGCGGATCATCGCATTCCTTCCGAACTGACCCGCCGCCGCCCGTACCGGGACGCGAGCGCCCGCAGTGCGGTGCTGTAGCCGTCGGACCTTCCGGCCGGCAGTCCGGCGCGCGCGTGTGCGCGTGCCTCGCTGGTTCAGCGCGGCGGCCGTGCCTGGTGCGCGGGGGGTGCGCACCAGGCAGGCCAGCCTGAGGAAGCGGGAGGGCAGATCCGGTTGGGGGGTGGTTCTGCTCCCCGGCGGGGGTCACAGGATGTAACGCGCCGTCACTGTCCGTACGTCCCGGATCCCGGCAAAGTGATGCAGGTCACGGCCGCGGGCTGGACGCGGGCTAGCAGTGGGCTAACAGCGGCCGGGCGGTCAGCCGGCCCGCGAGTTCCCGGGAGCCGAGGTGCCGAGCGGGGCGGTGGCGGTCGAGGCAGCCAGCGTGGCCGGGCTGACGAACGTGCTGCCGTCCGGACCCGCCTGCACGGCCTCGTGCAATGCGCTGCCCCTGAGGAACTGCGGCCAGCTCAGGAACCACTGGGTCCAGCCGTTGTCCCAGATCCCGCCCTTGGGGCTGCCGAGGATCGTGACCGGGTCCCCGGCCACCTCCATCTTGTAGTAGACCTCGGCGTCGGCCGGCGGCAAGTTGACGCAGCCGTGGCTCACGTTGGTGAAGCCCTGCTCGCCCACCGACCAGTAGGCATCGTGCAGGTAGTCGCCGGTCCAGGTGAAGCGCACCGACCACGGCACCTCGATCGCGTAGCCCGGGCCTTTCATCAGCACCGGGTTCCCCTTATCGATCGTGAGGTAGGTCCCATTCGGCGTGTCGTCGCCCGGTCGGCCGGTGCTGATCGGCCAGGTCCGGTAGAGCCTGCCGTTCCGGTACAGCTTCATGTGGTGCGTCCTGGTGCTCGCCACCACGATGAGTGACCCGCCGATGCGGAACTGCTGGGTGAGCGTGTGCATCCCGTAGACGCCGGGCGCGCCCTCCACGCCGTTCAGGTGGCCGACGAAGCTCACCGTGGTGTTGGCAGGCCAGTACGAGCGCGGGCGGAACGACAGCGTCTGGCTGTTGTCCCAGTACCACGCGCCGACCACGGGCTTGGAGGTGGTGATGCTCAGCGAGCGCTCCACGGCGGCGCGGTCAGTGATCGGGTGGCTGAAGGTGAGCATGATCGGCATGCCGACGCCGTAGGTGTCGTTGTAGCCCTCGAAGATCATCGTGGTGAAGGTCTGCGCTGGTGCCAGGGTCTTGAACGTGCTGGACTGGGTCACGTGGTTGCCTGATGAGCTGATCGCCTTGGCCGTCACCGTGAGCGTCTGCGACACCGGCAGCGTCCACGTGCTGTGCCAGGACGTCCCTGACTTGCTCATCGTGCCGGTGACTGCGCTCGCGCCGAGGTCGTGGCCAGTGACTGTGACCGCGGTGAGCTTGCCGCCAGTGGCTGTCACCGTGATGCCCTTGGCCGGGTTGACGGCTCCGCTGCCCGTCGCCGGGGAGAAGCTGAGCGTGACCCCCGAGGTCGGCGACGTCCCTCCCTCGGTCGTCCCGCCCGCCGAGTCGCCCGACGACTGGCACGCCGCCGCGAGCACGCCCGCCGCGCAGATGACGGCAAAGGGCGCCAGCTTGCCCCGCCGAGATGGGCTCTGGCTGTGCAGCACGTTGTCCTCCCGGTTCGGCCCGCCGCTGATCCGGCAGAAGCCGCAGTTGTGACCGGTATTTGTTGTCGGCCTCGCGCGTCGCGGACCTTTCGTGGCGCGAGCGCCAGTGCGCCGGTGCGCTGGTAGCCGTCCAGGTGAGCCCGGCGGGCTCCGGACGGCGGACCGCGGTCGGTGTGTTCTGGCGCCGCCGGACGCGTGGTCGTGGCTCGTCTGCCAGCGGGCTACCCCGGTCGGTCTACAGTATGCCCGCCGCGCGGGCGTGCCCAATCCGGCTTTCGTGCAGCTTGCCGGATGGCACCCGGGGGTAACGGACGACGGCGACGGAAACGGCCGGAGAGTCCCGCCGACCTCGCCGCGGCGAGAACGGCGATGACGGTGGCGGCAATGGCAAACCACGGGACGACGTCGCCATACCGGTCGAACGGCGTCCGCACCGAGGTGGGCGGCAGTGCCACGGTGATTCGCACCACCCCGCGCACGTTCGTGTCGGCCCAGGCCAGCAGTCGGCCGCGGTCGTCGAATGCGACCGTGTCGCCGGTCAGCGCGGCCTGGACGGCGGGTCGCCCGGTCTCCGCCGCGCGCAGCGCGGCCAGCGAGGCGTGCTGCTCGGGCGCCCAGCTGCCCTGGAAGGTGGAGTCCGAGGTCTGGTAGATGATCACCTGGGCGCCGTGGTCGGTGTCGGCGCGCGACATGTCGGGGAACGAGGACTCGAAGCAGATCAGGATGCCGAGCGTCAGATGCCGGCCGTCAGGCAGGACCGCGTGCATGACCCTGGCTCCCTGCCCCGGCTCCATGTCCACCGACGCGGCCCGGCTGATCTTGGTAAGCCAGCCGAGCGCGGATCTGAACGGTATGTACTCCCCGAACGGGACGAGCCGCGACTTGGTGTAGGTGGCCTCGATGCCGCCGGGGCCGATCAGCGCCGCGACCTTGAGCTTGCGTCCCGTCGGGCTGACTGCGTCCTGGCTGATCAGCAGCTGGGTGCCGATCTCGGCCGAGAGACGCTGGAGCCCGGCAAGCACGCGCGGGGCCGCGTACAGGTCGTAGCCGACGCTGCTCTCGCCCCAGACGACCAGGTCGGCGCGCGGGGCCCGGAGCGTCATCCTGATCTCCTCGGTCAGTTCCTGCGCTGGCCCGCCGGCCGGCACCAGGCCGGGCTGGACCAGCGTGAGCGTGAGGTGGCCGGTGGGCGGCACCGCGTACTCGGAGGCCGTAAGCGCGAAGGCGGCAGGACCGGCCGCCACGGCAAGCAGCGCGCCCGCGGCGCCGATCGCTCGGCCAGGCCAGGATGGCGCGGTCAGCATGACAACGATCGCGGTGTTGGCGGCGACCAGGACAAAGCCGATCAGCCAGATCCCGCCGACGGCGGCGAGCGCGAGCACGACCGGATGCTGCCACTGGCTCGCGCCGAACACGACCCAGGGGCCGCCGATGCCCTGCCAGGACCTGATCCAGTCGATGACCACCCAGCAGCTGGGCAGCACCACGATGGCGGCGAGGGACTGACGCGGGCTCGGCCCTGGCGGCCACAGCCTTGCCGCCCACCCGGTGCCGGGCCGGGCCGGGCTGTCGGCCAGCCCGTCGGCCGGGGCATCGGCCAGCCCGTCGTTAGGGTCAGGTGCGCCGGGGCGGGCGCGGAGCAGCCGCCAGGCGGCGTAGCCGACGCCGGCCCAGGGCAGGCCGAGCACGATCACGACAAGCAGCAGGCCGGGCCCCAGGTTAGGGATCAGCCAGTACAGGGCGGCGAGCAGGTATCCCGCGCCGAACCACCAGCCGCTGACGACCGCCTCGCGCCCGGTGGGCGCCGCCCGGAGCAGCAGCAGCCCGGGTACCGCGCCGAACCAGGCCACGAATTCCAGGTCGAGCCCAGGGAAGGCGAGCACCGGCACGGCGCCGGCGATGAAAGCCGCCCACCGGGCCGGCCGGGTCAGACCGCGCCAGAACCCCACTGGATCATTCTTGCGGTTCCCGGCCGACATCGTGGCCCCCCGATGCTGCAAATCACGACATCGACGAGGCACGATGTCGGCCGCCGCTGGTCGGCCAACCTCAGCGCGGACGCTTACGCCGGGTCGGCTGCGGCAGAACCTCCGCCCCTGCGCTGACGCCGGGGCGTCAGCGCAGGGCGGCGTCAGCGCGGGGACAGGACGCAGAACTCGTTGCCCTCAGGGTCGGCGAGCACGACCCACCTGACATCGCCCTGCCCGACGTCGGCGGAGACGGCGCCGGCCGCCCGCAGGCGGCCGGCCTCGGCACGGTGGTCGCCGCCCGGCGGCGGCGCGACGTCGACGTGCAGCCGGTTCTTCACCGACTTCGGGTCGGGCGTCCGCACGAACTCCAGGTACGGGCCGGTCCCGCCGGGCGGGCCGAGCGAGGCGAAGCCCGTGTCTGCCCTTCCGGGCTGCCAGCCGGACGCCTCGCCCCAGAAGCTGGCAACCGCGGCCGGATCCGCGCAGTCGGTGACGACCGCGGCCACCGGCCCGGTGCCGACATACTCGGGCCTCGGGTCGAGCACGCAGAACTCGTTGCCCTCGGGGTCGGCGAGCACCTCCCAGGCGACGTCGCCCTGGCCGATGTCGGCGCGGGTCGCGCCGAGGCCGATCAGCCTGCGGACCTGCGACTGCTGGTGCTCGGCCGACGCGGACGCCAGGTCCAGGTGGACCCGGTTCTTGACCACCTTGCGCTCGGGCACGGGAACGAAGACCAGCGGCAGCGCGCTCGGGTCCGGGTAGCTGAACCTGGCGGGCAGCACGGCAGGCTCCTCTGGGTCGGGCTGCAGGTCCCAGGCGAGCGCGCCGGACCAGAAGGCGGCCAAGCGCGGCGGGTCGAGCGCGTCGATCACCATGTGCACCGGACGGGTAGCCATGCACGCCAACCTGGCACGCCTGGCCGCGCGCTGGCAAGCCGGCGCGGCCTCGCCGGCGCGGGCTGCGGCAGCGCGGCCCGGTTGGGCCGGTCAGGCGCCGCTCGCCGCGGACGCCCGGCTGGTCCGGCGCCCGCGCAGCCGGGGAGCGGCCAGCGCCCAGGCCAGCGCGAGCGCGGTGAGCACGGCGATGCCGAGCTCCGGCCAGGGCCCGATCCGGTCCGCGGGGGTCAGCGCGGAGGGCAGCGGCACCCGGGCCTCGAGCTCGACTCGCCGCCAGGTACGGCTCCTGACCACGATGGCGCCGTCCGGCGCGATGATCGCGCTGATGCCGGTGGTCGAGGCTACGGCCACGGACCTGCCGGTCCAGATCGCGTCCATCCGCGCCATGTCGAGCTGCTGCAGGGTCTCGCCGAGCTGCCCGTCAAGCTCGAAGTCCGCGTCGTTGGTCTGCACGGTGAGCAGGTTGGCGCCCGCCGCGACCTCGGTCCGCACCAGGTTGTCGAACCCGACCTCGTAGCAGATCAAGTCGCCCAGCCTGACCTTGCCCACGCGAAACACCACGGCGCGGTGCCCGGGAGTGAAGTTCTGCGGCTGGAGCGAGGGCAGCGACGTGAAGTGGTCGATGAACCCGCGCAGCGGTATCACCTCGCCGAACGGCACGAGCTGGCGCTTGATGTACACCTGCACCGGCCCCCGGCCCGGCCGCCAGAGCTGGCCGGCGTTGCGCAGCGGGTTGTCGAGCAGGGCGCCGACCAGGACCGGGCGGTCGATCGCGGCGACGGCGGTGGCGATGTTGGCGTAGGTGGGCGGCGAGAGGCTCGGGTCGATGTCGGTGGAGTTCTCCGGCCAGATCACGATGTCCGGAGCGGGCCGTCGGCCGGCCCGCACCTGCCTGGCCAGCGCGACCGTGGCGGCGGCGTGGTTCATGGTGACCACGGTGGCGCGCAGCTGCTCGGGCAGGTTGCGCGAGTGCGGCACGTTGCCCTGGATCGTGGCCACGATCGCGGTCGGCCCGGGACCTGGCGCCCAGCGCCAGGCGAGGTTGCCGGCCATCGTCACCCCGACGGCGAGCGCGGCGAGCAGGCCGGCCATCCCCAGCCCGCGCCGCCGGGCGCCAGGTGCCGCCGCCGCGAGCACCAGGGAGGCGACGCAGGCCCCGGCCAGCGCCAGCAGGAACGTGACCAGCGGCGGCCCGCCGATGGCCGCCCATCCCGCGGTCGGCGCGGCCGGCTGGCTCATGGCCAGGCGGCCCCAGGGAAACCCGCCCCACGGGAACCTGTCCCTGATCGCCTCCTGCGCCACCCACCAGCCGGCCACGGCCAGCGGCCAGGCGCGCAGCCGCAGCAGCGGCCGCAGCGCGAGCGCCAGGACCGCGAAGAGCAGCGTCTCGATCACCGCGAGCGTGACCCACGCGTACCAGGCGACATTGACAAGCCACGACAGAAGCGCAACAAAGAACACGCCGCCGCATGTCAGCGCAAGGGCGAATGTCGCCAGCCAGCCCTTTCGCCACATGGCGAGTACCAGCAGCGCGGGGCCGGCCATCGCCAGCGGCCACGCGCCCACCGGCGGGAACGCCGCCGCCAGCGCCAGTCCGGCGGCGAACGCCAGGGCCGCCGACGGCCAGCGGGGCAGGCCGCGGCCGGCCGCGGCCTGCCCCGCCGCGCCCTGCACGGCAGGCACGGCGCGCCCGGCCGGCCCGGGCTCGGGGCCGCGGCGGGTCGTGGCGGCGCCGTCGGCCGCACCGCCCTGGCCGGCCGGCCCGGCTGAGCTGCCCCCTGACCGGGCGGCCCGCTCACTGCGCAACAGCACTCCTGCTGGTTGGTTGCGGAAAATCCGGCAGTTGCTGCGAGCGTATCCGCGCTTGTCGGAGGCACGGAATAAACCTGTGTACCGGCCGAGTATCAGTTCAGTGACGACGGAAGGAGCGGCCGGTGAGCCGACGCGGCTGGATCATGTTCGCAGCGATGAGCGTGATCTGGGGACTTCCCTACCTCCTGATCAAGATCGCGGTCGGCGGCGTGGCGGTTCCGGTGCTCGTGTTCGGGCGGGTGGGCATTGGCGCGGCGCTGCTGCTGCCGCTCGCGATGCGGCGCGGGCAGCTCGCCGCGATCCGGCCCGCCTGGCGCTGGCTGGCCGTGTTCGCGCTGGTGGAGATCATCGCTCCGTGGTTCGTGCTGTCGGAGGCCGAGCGCACGATCACCAGCTCGCTGTCCGGCCTGCTGATCGCCTCGGTGCCGATCATCGTGGCCGTGCTCAGCCTGCTGATCGGCGCGAGCGAGCGGCTGAGCCCGGTGCGCTGGATCGGCCTGCTGATCGGCCTCGGCGGCGTCGCGCTGCTCGCCGGGCCGGACCTGATCGGCGCGCACGCGACCGCCGGCACCGCCCGCGCCGTGGGCGAGGTGCTCTTCGTCGCGCTGTGCTATGCGACCGGCCCGCTGATCGCGAACCGCAAGCTGGCCGGCGTCCCGCCGGTTGGCATGACCGCCGCGTGCCTGGCGTTCGCCGCCGTGGTCTATGCCCCGGCCGCGGCGCTGACCTGGCCGTCGTCGGTCCCTGCGGCCAAGGTGCTGCTGTCCATCGCCGGCCTCGCGCTGATCTGCACGGCGGCAGGCTTCTGGATCTTCTTCCAGCTCATCGCCGAGGTCGGGCCGCCGCGGGCCAGCGTGATCACCTACATCAACCCGGCGGTCGCGGTCACGCTCGGCGTGCTCGTGCTCGGCGAGCGGGTCACGCCGGTGATGCTGGCCGCGTTCGGCACCATCCTGGTCGGCTCGGTGCTCGCGACCAGGCCGACGCGGCTGCCCGGCCGCGAGGCGGCCGGGCAGGCTCAGGGCGACCAGGACCGGGTGCCGGCCGCCGAGCCCGCGGCGGGCGTGGTCCCGATCCCGGCCGGCGACGACTGAGCGGCGACGACGACTGCGGGCGGCGGTCAGCTCGGAGGCGGGCTAGTTCAGGTCCCAGATCTCGTCGGCGGCGCCGTAGCAGTCCTCGATGACCAGGCCGGTGCCGCCGGCCTGCGGGTCGTAGGCCAGGCAGCGGCCCGACCAGCCGTTGATCAGCTGACCGCCCGGCCCGGGCACCCAGACCTGCTGCGGGTCGATGGCGCCCGAGCAGAGGTTGAGCACCACCGGGGTGCCGTCGGGAAGGCTGGCGCCCTGAAAGACCGTGCTGCCGCTGCCGTCGAGGCAGAATCCCGCGGTGGCGCGGATGCTGCCCGAGGTGCCCAGCGACCATACCTCGCCGGGCAGGCTGCCGCAGGCTGCGACGGTGGCCTGGTCGCCGAGCGCCGCGCTTCCTGCCGGGTTGTCCAGGCACCGCGCGCCCGCGCCGGTCAGCAGGAACCCGGCAGGCAGCCGCCACGCCTGCCACCGGCGGCCGTGCGCCGGGTCGCAGGCGGCCGCCGTGATCCCGGTGCCCGGGCGCAGCCGCGCCGCGGCCAGGCACCGTCCGGTGGCCGCATCCACGAGCGCGGCCGAGATCTGATAGCCGAACCGCTCGCCCGGCGTGCTGTCGCAGCGGGCGAGCACCGCAGGCCCGGCCGACACCGACAGGCACCGGCCGCCGAGCCGCAGCGTGCCGACGTTGCCAGGGCGACCCAAGGACACGAACGCCCACTCCTGGCCGGCCTGGCCGGTGCAGTGCAGCAGCCGCACCGGCTGCCCGGCCTGGCCGGCGCCGCCGTCCGCGCAGAGGGTGCGCGAGGCGAGCACGAGCGGGCCGGCGGGCGCGCTTGCCACGCTGAGCTTCGTCACGGCCACCACCGAGAACCTGGTCGACCCGCTGGCCGAGCCGTCGGTCGCGGTCACCGTGACCCGGTAGGAGGCGGCCGCCGTCGGCACCGAGCCGGTGATCAGCGCGTCGGTCGAGTGCGGCACGGCGCGGATCGAGAGGCCGGCGGGCAGGCCGGCGGCGTGCCAGCGCAGTCCGGCCACCGACCTGGTGTCCAGGCCGGTCAGGCGGACCGTGAGCCTGCCGCCGGCGGCCACGTCGCTGGTGCCCGGATCGACCACCGTGACCAGGTGCCCCGAGCTGCGGAAGGCCGTGATGCCGTCCGGGGTGCCGAGGCCGGTCGGCCCGTTATACCCGGGTCCGCCGTGGCACAGGTACTGGCGGGAGGCCTCGCAGGTGCCGTTGGTGCCCGTGGGCACGTTGAACAGGTGAGAGGGATGCAGGTAGGGGTACTCGGCAGGGTAGGTCCGCCGCTCGGGGTGCCCGGCGATCGCGTAGATGGCCGTGATCAGCGGCGTCGCGACGCTAGTGCCGCCGAACTCGTTCCACCCGGGCAGCCAGTCGGGTGACGGGTAGCTGTCGAAGATGGCCACCCCGGTGCGCGGGTTGGCGACCGCGGCGACGTCGTTCTCTGTCCGGTTGAGGCAGCCGCCCGGCGACCGGTCGTCGGCCCGCTGCCACGACGGCTTGGGCTCGAGTGCCGAGCAGCCTGAGCCGGTTCCTTGCGCGCCGAAGGCGGTCGAGCCCCACACCGACTCGGTCCAGCCGCGCTTGCCGGGCGCGTGCTTCAGCGTGGTGCCGCCGATCGAGGTGACGTACTGAAGGTCGGGCGGGAACGCGGGGCCGTAGCCGGAGTCGCCGGAGGCGAAGTCGATCACCGTGCCCGGGTGGTTCAGGGAGCGTGCGTACCGGTTCTGGCCGGCGAACTCGCCGCCCGCCCAGCTGTTGGAGATGTACCGGGCGCCGGAAGCGATCGCCACCCGCTCGGCGGGGACGAGGCTCCTTATGCTGGCTGCCCTGGCCTCGACCAGCAGGATCCGGCAGTTCGGGCAGATCGCCGAGACCATGTCGAGGTCGACAGACTCCTCGCCCGCCCATGACCAGTTCGCCGCGGGCAGCGGGCTCGGCCGCCCGGCCTGGTTCACGATGCGCAGGCAGCCGCTTGCGGTGGTACACGCGCCGAGATGGAAGCGCGAGCGGTACCTGGCCAGGTCGGCGGCGGCCCTGGGGTCGGAGAAGGCGTCCACGATCGCGATCGTGTCGCCCCTGCCGCCGCGGAACGGCGCGGCGCCGAGCTTGTAGGCGCTGCGCAGGTCGGCCGGCGAGTAGAACCCGTTGACCCGCGTGGCCGCGATCGCCGGGACCGCTCCCGGCGGGACCGAGCGGACGATGGACAGGCACTCCATCTGCCCGGCTCGGGCCGGAGGCGGGCAGACGTAGCGCTCGCCAGAGGGCAGCGGCGCCCTGCTGACCTGTGCGATCACGCCGGGGTTGCCGGGCGGCGGCGGGGTCGTCACGGCCGAGGCGGCGGCCGGAACGGCGGGGCCGGCCGTGGCCGGAAGTGCGATCGCGATGGCCGGGAGTGCGGCGGCCGCCGCGGCGGCGAGCGGCCTGCGTATCGGTGCGGGGCGCACAGTTCCTCCGGAGGGCGGCAGGCGCGCGGTGCGGCGCGCCATCTGACATATACCAAGGCAGCGGAGCGAGGGAAACTCGAATCGCACCGCTGCCCCGCGGGCGGGCGGCCAATCCGCCGCCCCGCGGCGCGCATTATCGGTGAGCCGCCCTGGTCTGCCGCCGCTAGAATCGCGAAAATGATCGACCTCAAGGCGGCACGACAGGATCCGGACGGCTACCGGGCGGCGCTCGCCCGGCGTGGCGCCGGGCAGGACTTCGACGAGCTGATGGCTGCCGACGCCAGCTGGCGCGAGGCGACCGAACGCGCCGAGTCACTGCGCGCCGAGCAGAAGAAGGCCTCCAGGGGCAAGCCGGGCCCCGACGAGCTCGCCAGCCTGCGCGAGCTGGCCGGCCGGATCGAGGCCGCGCTGCAGGAGCAGGCCGTCGCCGCGCAGCACCGCGCGGACATCCTGGCCAGGATCCCGAACCTGCCCGACCCGACCGCGGCCGACGGCATGGACGAGGAGGACGCCGAGGTCGTGCGGACCTGGGGCGAGCCGCCTCAGTTCGGCTTCACGCCCAAGGACCACACCGAGCTCGGGTCGGCACGCGGCTGGATCGACATGGCCAGGGGGGCGAGGCTGTCGGGATCGCGGTTCGCCTACCGGATCGGCGACGTCGCGGTCACCGAGATGGCGCTGTACCAGTACGTCCTGCACAAGCTGCGCGGCAAGGGGTTCCTCACCGTGCTGCCGCCCATCCTGGTCGGCGAGCGCGCGATGTACGGCACCGGGTTCCTGCCCACCGAGGAGTCGAACCTGTACCGGCTGGAAAAGGACGACCTGTACCTGACCGGCACCTCCGAGGTCGCGCTGGCCGGGATCCACGCCGACGAGCGGCTCGAGGAGGATCAGCTTCCGGCCAGGTACGCGGGGTTCACCACGAATTTCAGGCGGGAGGCCGGCGCGGCCGGCAAGGACACCAAGGGCATGTTCCGCGTGCACCAGTTCGACAAGGTCGAGATGTACGTCTACTGCGTGCCCGAGCAGTCCAAGGACATCCACGAGGAACTGCTCGCGCATGAGGAGGAGATCACCCGCGAGCTCGGCCTGCCGTACCGGGTGATGAACATCTCGGTCGGCGACCTGGGCGCCCCGGCGGCCAAGAAGTACGACATCGAGGCCTGGTTCCCGACCCAGGAGCGGTACCGGGAGATCACGTCCTGCTCCAACACGACCGACTACCAGGCTCGCAGGCTGAACATCAGGTTCCGCCGCGGCGGCGAGCTCGAGTTCGCGCACACACTCAACGGCACCGGCGCGACCGCCAGGGCCATGCTGTCGATCATGGAGAACTTCCAGGACGAGGGCGGCAAGGTCGCGGTGCCCGAGGTGCTCAGGCCGTTCGGCGCTCCGGCGGCGATCGGCAGGCTCTGACCGGGCCAGGCCCGCACCGGGCCAGGCTGCCGGGCCAGGCTGCCGGGCCAGGCTAGTCCCGGCGGCGGCTCAGCTGGTCTCCGGGCGGCGCCCGGAGACCAGGCCCGCCTCGTTGAACACCGACGACGCGGTGATGCCGGTGAAGCCTGCCCTGGCCAGCATCGCGGCCCAGGTGCTGATCGAGACCGGGTAGTCCTTCGCCCTGACCAGGTAGCGGTAGCCGTTCTTGGCGATCCGCCACCAGCCGCCGATGCCCTTCCTGGCCAGCGCCCTGATCTTGAACCTGATGATCGCCCGGTCCTTGCTGGTCGCGCCGCGGCCGAACATCATATCGGCGACCACCAGCTCCCCGCCCGGCCGCAGCCACTCGTAGGCCGCCGCAAGCACGCGGGCCTTGTCCGGGTCGCGCAGCCGGTGCAGGGCATAGCAGGACACGACGATGTCCGCGCTGGCGGCGGGCAGCCGCAGGTCAGGCAGCGGAGCCGCGAGCACCCGGAGCCCGGTGATCGACCGGTCGATCGCCGTCTCCTTGAGCCGGGCGACCATGGCCTGGCTCACGTCGACCGCGAGCACGCTCGCGCCACTCTCGGCCAGCGGCACGCTCAGCCGGCCGTCGGCGCAGCCGAGATCGATCACCTGAACGCCCGGGCGAGGGCCGGCGGCCGCGAGCACCGCCTCGGTGACCCGCTCCAGGCCGGTCCTGGTCCGGCGATCCCAGCCCGCTGGCCGCCGCGGCGCGAGCACCTGTGCATCCGGCCCGGCCGGCGGGGCGGATATATTCCGCGGGTAAACCGAATAGCGCTGATTAGCCCTCTTGTCAGCCGACAACTGGCTATCGCTGGCGTTGTTGTCAGCCACCCCGGAATCTGTCACCGGGACAGGCTAGCAATCGAAGGGCTCCGGTACCCGCCATCCCGTGACCAGGGCGGCATTGCGACAAGGGAATGCGGTAATTCATGATCTCGAAGGATTAGTGGGCGAAATGCCTACTCAATCCTTCGAGATCATGGAGGGTCAGGAGATCGGATGCGCGGCGCAGAACGCGACGATCTCGGCGGCGAGCCGGTCCCCGGCATCCTCCTGCAGAAAGTGCCCGGCGCCGGTCAGCACCGGATGGTCGAGCCCGGCCGCACCGGGGATGGCCCGCTCGAGCACCGGCGCCATCCCGCCGGTGATCGGATCGGAGTCACTGAACGCGACGAGGAACGGCTTGTCCCACTCCCGCAGCCGGTCCCACGCGGCGCGGTTGGCCGCCGACGCCGGGTCGTCGGGAGTGGTCGGCACCAGCCCGGGCATCGCCAGCGGGCCCGCCATGAACTCCCGGCCGGGGAAGGGCGCGTCGTAGGCCGCGAGCACGTCGTCGGGCAGCCGTCTGACGCAGCCCGAGCGGACCAGCCGCGACACGGAGAGCTCGGGCGCGGTCCTGACCACCTCGCGGAACCTCAGCCAGACGTCCGGCATCGGCAGGTCGCCGGTGGGCAGCCCGGTGTTGGCGGCGACCACCCGGCCGAACCGCTCAGGGTGCTCGGCGACCAGGCGCAGTCCGATCAGGCCGCCCCAGTCCTGGCCGACCAGCGTGACCGCGCGCAGGTCAAGCACGTCGAACGCGAGCCGCCGCATCCACTCCACGTGCCTGGCGTAGCTGTGGTCGGCGATCTCGGCCGGCTTGTCGGAGCGGCCGAATCCGATCATGTCGGGCGCGATCGCCAGCAGGCCGGCGTCGGCGAGCACCGGCATGACATGGCGGTAGAGGAAGGACCAGCTCGGCTCGCCGTGCAGCAGCAAGACCGGCTCCCCGTCGGGCGGCCCGGCCTGCACGTAGGCCATCCGCAGATCGCCCACGTCGGCGTAGTGCGGCTGGTAGCCGAAGTCAGGCAGCTGGCCGAACCGCTCGTCCGGCGTCCGAAGCACGCGCATCCGCCGATCCTGGCATGCGTCGGGACGCGGCGGAAGCCGGGGCCGGCTCAGCGCAGCCTGGTCCCGACCAGCAGGGAGTTGCGCAGGTCGGGCAGCACCACCTCGGTCGAGATCAGCCGCGCGTCGCCGTAGAAGAACTCGCGCTTAGCGTCGTGCTTCCAGTGCGGTGAGTCGGCCGGCAGGATGGCCATGGGGATCACGTCGTCCATCACGATCCGCCCGCCGACCCGCAGCAGGTCGACCAGAGACCGGAAGCCCGCGGGGTCGCGCCAGCCGCCGTCAGAGAACAGCAGATCGAACGGCGCGTGCCGCGGAATCAGGTCGGCAGCGTCGCCCGTGAGCACGGTGATGCGGGGATCGGCCGCCAGCAGCCCGGTGGCGGCCGCCGCCCGGCGCTCGTCGATCTCGACGGTGACCAGCGTGCAGTCCGCGGGCATCGCGCTGGCCATCCAGGCGCTGCCCTGGCCCGTCCCCGTGCCGATCTCGCCGATCCGCCCGCCCAGGCAGCCCGCCGCGAGCACGGCGAGGAACCGACCGACACCGGGCAGGCTCGCCGACGGGTTATGCTCCGGCCCTGCCTCCTCCCTGGTCAGCGGGAAGCCGAGCTGGCGGGCGAGCGCGTTCGCGCGCTCGACCAGTGGCGGCAGCGCATCCGGCGACATCCAACCTCCTCGTCCAGGCCCGGTCACAGGCTAGCCGGGACCCGGCGCGGGTGACATGGGAGTGCGGCGGTGTCTCGTTCGGAACGACCGGGCCGCCCGGTTCACCGGGCCAGGAACAGGAATGATGAGGTGGGGAACAGGCTCGTATCGGCGGGGAACGGGGGGCGGCCGTGGAGCGCATGAGCACGCTCGACGCGGGCTTTTACTTCGTCGAGCACCAGAACGTTCCCATGCACATCGGCTCGCTGGCCGTCTTCGACGGCCCGCCGCCTGGCTACGACGAGCTGCTCGCGCTGTACGAGTCCAAGCTGCACCTGGTGCCCCGGTACCGCCAGGTGGTGCGAACGCTGCCGCTGCAGGTGTTCCGCCCGTACTGGGCCGACGACCAGCACTTCGACATGCGCTACCACCTGCGGCACGCGGGCGTGCCGCCGCCCGGTGACGAGGCCGGGCTGCGCCAGATGGCGGCCCGCATCTTCGCCCAGCGGCTCGACCGGGAGCGGCCGCTGTGGGAGGCCTGGTTCCTCGAGGGGATCGAGGGCGGTCGCTGGGCGATCATCTCCAAGGTGCACCACTGCATGGTGGACGGCATTGGCGGCTCCGACCTGATGGCCGCGCTCTTCGACCTCACCCCCGAGCACGACCGGCCGGCCGTGGTTCCCTGGCAGCCGCAGCCCGGCCCCTCCCTCGCCGACGTGCTGGCCGGCGGCGCCGTCGACACCGTGACCTGGCCGGTCAGGCAGCTCGCCGACCTGCCCGGGCTGGTCCGCCGCCGGATGCCGACCCCGGCCCAGATGCTCGGCTTCGGCCTGGGGCTGACCGGAAGCGCGCGCCGGCTCGCGGTGCCATCCGCCTCGTCGCTGAACGGGCCGATCAGCCCGCACCGCCGGTGGATCTGGGCCACGGCGAGCCTGGCCGAGGTGAAGCGGATCCGCCGGGCGCTCGACGTGACCGTCAACGACGTGGTGCTCGCGGCGATCACGACCGGCTTCCGCGACCTGCTGCGCTCGCGCGGCGAGCTCGAGGAAGGCGTGGTGGTCCGCTCGCTGGTCCCGGTCTCGCTGCGCGGCCCGGACGAGCGGCAGCCGGTCAGCAACAAGGTCTCGGCGATCCTGGTCAACCTGCCGGTCGGCGAGAGCGGGCCGGTGCTGCGGCTCGAGCTGCTGCACAGCCAGATGCAGGACCTGAAGCGGACCAGGCAGGCCGTCGGTGCCGAGTTCCTCACCGGAGCGCTTGGCTTCGCCGCCCCCGCCCTGCTCGCGCTCGGGTCGGCGGCCGCGTTCCGGATACCGCAGCCGCTGGTCCAGACCGTCACCACGAACGTGCCAGGGCCAGGCTTCCCGCTGTACCTGCTCGGCAGGCAGATGCTCGAGGTGTACCCCTACGTGCCGATCGGCGACAACCTGCGGATCGGCGTGGCCGTGTTCTCCTATCTGGACAGGTTCTCGTTCGGGATCACCGCGGACTACAGGGCGGTCCGTGAGGAGGATCTCGGCGCGCTGACAGCCGGGATAGGCCGCGGGCTCGCCGAGCTTTCCGAGCGGGTCAGGGTTCCGGCCGGCGAGCCCGCGCCCCAGGCGGCCGAGGTCGCCCCGGCCGAGCGCGAGCCAGTCAGGGCCAAGCAGGCGAAGGCCAAGTCAGTCACGGCGAAGCGGGGGAAGGGCAAGCCAGTCGAAGGCAAGCCGGGGAAGGGGAAGCCGGCGAAGTGAAGCGAAGCTTCTCGCCCGCCTGGCTCGTCGCCGGTGCGGAGCATGGAGTCGGCGCACCGCCGGCTCTAGAATGCTGACATTCCGGTGAATCCAGCGGCCGCCCGGTGCCCGCGCGCTGAGGCCGCCCGCCTGGCTCTCCCCCGAGCAGCGTAAGGCATGACATGCAGAGGGCGTCCGATACCTCGCTGCCAGGTGCGGTAGCAAGGGCCTTCGGCGAACCGGCGGGCTCGCCATTCCGCCGCGACGGGCTGCTGGTCAGGGTGCTCCCGTTCGCCGTGGTCGCCGCGCTGGCCGAGGCCAGCCTCGCGCTGCCGCCCGGTGCCCTGTCCTGGCCAGCCGCGATCGCGAGCATCGTGGCGCTGCTGGCCACGGCGGCCGCGTTCGCGCTGCCGTGGAGCAGCCTGCCCGGCTGGCTGACCGTGCTCGTGCCGCTGGCCTACACCGGCTCGGTGCTCGCCCTCATCCTGGCCGCCGGCCCGACCTCGGGCGTCGGCGTCGTGCTGCTCATCCCGCTAGTCTGGACCGCCCTGTTCCACCGGCCGTGGGAGTCCGCGGTGATCGTGGCCGCTGTCGTGATGGTCGAGGTGATCATCTCGCTGACGCCGGTGGTGGTTCCCGGCGCGGTGATCGGTCGGCGGGTTCTGCTGTGGGGAGCGCTCGGCGCGCTGATCTCGGTGGCGACCCACGGGCTGCGGAGCCGGATCAGGCGCACCCATGATGAGTCGGCCGGGCTTCAGGCACAGCTGCGTGAGGTGAGCCTGCTGCGGGACAGGGACAGGATCGCCGCCGACCTGCAGGACAAGGTCATCCAGCGGATCTTCGCCGCTGGCCTGGCGCTGCAGAGCGCGTCGGCGATCAGCAGTGACGCGGAGGTCCGCCGCCGCATCGACGCCTGCACCGACGACCTCGACGACGTGCTGCGGACGCTGCGCGACACGATCTTCGGTCTGGAACGCAGGCTCCAGGGCCGCGGCCTGCGCCAGGAGATACTCGATCTGTGCGGCGACCTCTCGCCCGTGCCGGAGATCAGCTTCGCCGGGCCGGTGGACGGGGCGCTCCATCCCGGCGCCGCGGCCGAGCTCGTGGAGCTGTTGCGCGAGGCGATCGGCCTGGTCAGCCCGCAGGCGATGCTGGCCAGGATCGGCGTCACCGTGGGCGGTGACAGCGTGCTCGCCCTGCTCGAGGCCGGCCCGGCACCCGGCACCGAGGGGCCGACGTGGCCGGACAACGCGTTCTCCGGCCTGTCCGAGAAGGCGACGCTGGCCGGGGTGGACCTCGCCATCGAGGTCACCGGCGGCAGCACGGCCAGGTTCTCCTGGCAGGTACCGCTGCGCCCGGCGGGATAGCCTGCTGCGCAGGCGGCCATCATCATCTGGCAGGACCAGGCGGCCACCGCCCGGCAGGTCCCGCGGAGAGGCGGCGCGATGGGCACGACCGGCACCGACCTGATCAGCCGGCCAGACAAGGTGCTGTTCGCCGAGCGCGGCGAGACCAAGGGCGACCTGGCCGAGCACTACCTGCGCGTGGCCGAGCCGCTGATGCGGACCATGGGCGGCCGGCCAGTGCTGCTGCAGCGCTTCCCCGAGGGCGCGGGCGGCCCTTCGTTCTTCCAGAAGCGGGTGCCGAAGAACGCGCCCGACTGGCTGCGGACCACGACCGTGGCCACGCCGAACGGCACCACGTCGCAGGCGCTGGTCGCCGCCAACCTCGACCATGTGCTCTGGGCGGTGAACCTTGGCTGCCTTGGCTTTCACGTCTGGCCGTACCTGGCCGACGATCCCGAGCACACCGACGAGCTGCGGATCGACCTTGACCCGTCGCCTGGAGTGGACTTCGGCCAGATCAGGCAGGCCGCGCGCGAACTGCGGGCGCTGTTCGCCGAGAACGGGATCGCCGGACACGCCAAGACGACCGGTAACCGCGGGCTGCACGTCTATGTCAAGCTGGCGCCCCGCTGGGACTCCTACCAGGTCCGTGCCGCCGCCGTGGCTGTGGCACGTGAGCTCGAGCGCCGCCGCCCTGACCTGATCACCGCCGCGTGGTGGAAGGAGGAGCGCGGCCAGCGGGTATTCGTGGACTTCAACCAGAACGCACCGCATAAGACCGTCTTCGGTGCCTGGTCGGTGCGCGCCCGGCCCGGTGCCCAGGTGTCCACCCCCGTCGGCTGGGACGAGCTCGACGACATCCACCCGGACCAGTTCACGATCGCCTCGCTGCCAGCCAGGCTGGCGACCACCGGCGATCCCTGGGCCGGCATGAACGACGACCCGCAGTCGCTGGAGCCGCTGCTGGCGATGAGCGCGAAGGACGCGGAGAACGGCCTGCTCGACGCGCCCTGGCCGCCGGTCTACCCCAAGCAGCCCGGCGAGCCGCCGAGAGTCGCCCCGAGCCGGGCCAGGAAGGTGTGAGGTTGACCGGTCACCCCGGCCAGGCCGGCCCGCGCGGCCAGAGCGGCGCCGGATACGACCCGTTCGGCCGCGGGCCGTTGGCGGTGGGCGTGGCGAGCTTGGATGCCCCGGACGAGGCGCGCGGCAGGAGTTTTCCTTGCGAGCTCTGGTATCCCGCCGAGCGGGGCGATGCCTCAGGCGCGCAGTCGGCCGCCACGGCACTGGCGGGAGCCAGGCCGCTTGTCGTGTACTCGCACTCGAGCGGCGGTCACCGCCGCAGCGCGACGTTCCTGTGCGCGCACCTGGCCAGCCACGGATACGCGGTCGCCGCGATGGACCACTCCGAGCTTGTCGCCGCCGAGCTTGGCCGTCGCGACGACGAGACCCCGGCGGCACGGGCCGAACGGATCGACGCCGTGATCGGCAGCAGGGTGCCCGACGTCCGGTTCCTGCTTGGCTACCTGCTGGCGACCGCCAGCCTGTCCGGCGGCCTTGAGCTCGACGCAGAGCGGATCGGGCTGGTCGGGCACAGCTTCGGCGGCTGGACCGTGCTGGCCGTCCCGGACGCCGAGCCGCTGGCGGGCTCGGTCGTGGCGCTCGCACCCGGCGGCGCCTCGGACCCGCGGCCAGGGATCCTGCCGCTGACGCTGGCGTTCGGCTGGGGCAGGGACGTCCCGACCCTCGTGCTCGCGGCCGAAGACGACGTGCCCATACCGCTCGACGGGGTGCAGGAGATGTTCGGCAGGATCCCGGGGTCCAAGCGGATGGTGGTGCTGCGCAGAGCCGACCACCAGCACTTCGTCGATGACGTCGAGGCCGAGCACGAGGCGGCACGGACCTCGCCGCTCCCGCCAGCGGCGGCATGGATGGCGGCGGAGATGAAGCCGGCCGCGGAGCTGTGCTCGGGCGAGCAGGCGCACCTGTTCACGCGCGCGCTGACGCTCGCGCATTTCGACGCGACGCTGCTCGGCCGTGGCGAGGCCGAGCGTTTCCTGGCGGGCGACGTGGCGGCCGAACTGGCCGACCGGGGAGTGGAGGCGTTCACATGGCAGTGACGTGGCAATGACGCAGGCCTCGGTGGTGTTCCCGGCCGGACCTGACGGGCGGCGCAGCACCTCGGCGTTCGGTCGCGCGGTGGTCGCCGACGCCCTGCGCGGCACCGACCCGGCCGGGGCGCTCGGTGCCGAGCAGGAGACGAACTGGCGGTCCGGCTATCTCACCCACTTCCGGAGGCTGATCGAGGCCGGCCTGACCTCGACGGACGCCGCACTCTCGATCGCCGGCGACGGCCTTGAGTCGGTACACCGCCGGATGCGGGCGGTGCTGGCCGATGGCTCGGAGACCGGCATCGACGACCTGCTCACCACGCCGGCCGGGGATGGCCTGCGGACCGTGGCGGTGCGCGGCACGGCCGAGCCGGGAACCGAACTCGCCCTGCCCTACCGCGGCAGCGTGCTGCGCGGCGACGAGCTGCTGCGCAGGCTGGACGCCTGGGTGTCGGCGGGAATCATCGAGCCGTCCTGCGCGGACGCGGTTGGGGCCGTCGCCGCGCACCCGGAGTGGCTGAGCCTGCCGGGACGGACCGTGGCCGCGCTCGGTGCCGGGTCCGAGATCGGCCC
>Ga0335081_10005050_pt1 | contig 20855 bp, 18 predicted proteins | sample Lox_Sample_35_FD_206713 | JGI IMG/M metagenome (GOLD analysis project Ga0335081, IMG submission 206713) | Soil microbial communities from Loxahatchee National Wildlife Refuge, Florida, United States - Lox_Sample_3.5 | ecosystem: Environmental > Terrestrial > Soil > Wetlands | place: USA... | reverse complement strand
GAGCGAAGCTCGCGAACCCGGAATCCAGAAACAAGCGCCGTGCCTGCGTCTGGATTCCGGGTCCGGCCTGCGGCCGTCCCGGAATGACAGAAGAGGGATTTGCGGCGGCGACTTTGCCCGATGAGCCACGGCGCCACCAATACCCTATTGACGATATTATAAGGATGCTTATTATATCGAGGCTGAGCAAAGGACCGCGCATGCCGCAGCAGCCCATCACCCGCGAAATCGCCGTCAGCATCATGGACGTGGCGCGCATGCTGCGCACCTACGCCGACCAGCGCGCGCGCCAGTTCGGCATCTCGCGCGCGCAATGGGTGGTGTTGATGCGGCTCGACCGCTCGGAGGGCCTCAAGCAGACCGAACTCGCCGAGATCCTCGACCTGACGCCGATCTCGCTCACGCGCCTGCTCGACCGTCTCGCCGAGAATGGGCTGATCGAGCGGCGCGCCGATCCCAACGACCGCCGCGCCAACCGGCTCTACCTGACGCCCGCGGCGCGGCCGCTGATCGACCAGCTCGCCAAGCTCGGCTCCGAGATGATGGAGATCGTGCTCGAGGGCCTCGACGGCAAAGCCAACGAGCGGCTGCTGCGCGACCTCATGCTGATCAAAGACAACCTGCGCGCCGTCATCAACCGCAACTCCACCGAACAGCAGAGCGTTAAGGCGTCATGAGTGAAAAGAACCTGAAAATCGTCCCCTCGCCGGAGGCCAAGACGCAGCCCGGCGAGCGGCCCGCGGCCGAAGCGCCGTCGCGCGCGCGCAAGAAGGGCATCAGCCGCTCGCGCCTGCGCATGATCCTGCTGGTCGCCTTGCCGGCGCTCGCGGTCGTGCTCGGCGGCGGCTTCTGGCTGATGGGCGGGCGCTATATCTCGACCGACAACGCCTATGTCGGCGCGCAGAAAGTGCTGATCACGCCCGACATCTCCGGCAAGATCGTGCACGTCGCCGTCGTCGAAGGACAGCACGTCAAGCCCGGCGACGAATTGTTCACGCTCGACCCCAAACCCTACCGGCTCGCGCTCGACGCGGCCAAGGGCAAGCTCGACGCCGCGCGCAGCGACTACGACAAGCTCAAGACCAACCTGACGTCGCTCATCACGCTCGCCGACCTCGCCAAGAAGAACGTCGAGCTGAAGAAGCGCGACGTCGACCGCAAGACCGCGTTGGTGAATTCGCAGGCCGGTTCGCGCGCCGATGTCGACACCGCCGCCTCGGCGCTGGTGACCGCCGAGTTGCAGGCGCAGTTCACGCAGCAGCAGCGCGACTCGACACTCAACGCGCTGCTCGGCAATCCCGACCTGCCGCTCGACGAGTTCCCCGAATACGCGCAGGCGAAGGCCGCCCTCGACGACGCCCAGCGCAACCTCGACCACACTGTCGTGCGCAGCTCGATCTCGGGCACTGCCACGCAAGTCGACAACATCCAGCTCGGCCGCTTCGTGCCCCCCGGCACGCCGGTTTTCAGCGTGGTCGACGATCAGGCGCCTTGGGTCGACGCCAATCCGAAGGAAACCGACATCACCTATCTGCGCGTCGGCCAGAAGGTGACGCTCGACGTCGATAGCTTCCCCGACCACACCTTCAAGGGCACCGTGGTCGCCGTGAGCCCCGGCACCGGCGCGCAATTCTCCATCCTGCCGGCGCAGAACGCGACCGGAAACTGGGTCAAGGTGGTGCAGCGCGTGCCCGTGCGCATCGCCTTCGACAAGGGCGAAGACACGCACCTCTTGCGTTCCGGCATGAGCGTGAACGTCGAGATCGACACCGGCCACAGCCGCATCCCGTTCATGTCGAAGACCGCCAAGGAAGCAAAGAAGTAATGAGGCGCCACGGACTCCGCTCATTCCCGCGTAAGCGGGAATCCAGTGCGGCTTTGCCCCTGGGTCCCCGCTTCCGCGGGGACGAGCGGAAAACTGAAGCGCAGGCGCGATAGGCAATAAAGGCGGAATACCGATGAGCCCCCGCATCGCATCGCTGCAGCCGAAGACCTTGCGAATGCTGGTGACGGTGTGCGCGATGACGGCGACCATCATGCAGGCGCTGGACACCACCATCGCCAACGTCGCGCTGCCCTACATGCAGGGCTCGCTGTCGGCCTCGCTCGACCAGATCAACTGGGTGCTCACCTCCTACATCGTCGCCGCCGCCATCATGACGGCGCCGATCGGCTGGCTCGCCGACCGCTTCGGCCGCAAGAAGCTGTTCATCCTCTGCGTCGGCGGCTTCACCGTCGCTTCGCTGTTATGCGCGCTGGCGCAGAACATCGAGCAGATGGTGCTGTTCCGCCTGCTGCAGGGCATGGCGGGGGCGGCGCTGGTGCCGCTGTCGCAGGCGGTGCTGCTCGATTCCTATTCGGTGGAGGAACGCGGCTCCGCCATGGCGATCTGGGGCGTCGGGGTGATGCTGGGGCCGATCATGGGCCCGACTTTGGGCGCCTGGCTGACCGACAACTACTCCTGGCACTGGGTGTTCCTGATCAACCTGCCGATCGGCGTCCTCACCGTGATCGGCATGCTGTTGTTCATGGAGGAGACGCATCGACACGAACACCTACGTTTCGATTGGTACGGCTTCATCGCTTTGGCGATCGGCATCGGCTCGCTGCAATTGATGCTCGACCGCGGCGAGCAGGTCGGCTGGTTCGAGGCGAACGAGATCTGGATCGAGGCGATCGTTTCCGCCACCGGCTTCTATTATTTCTTCGCGCATTCGCTGACCACGCCAGAACCTTTCGTGCGCTTCGAGATGTTCAAGGACCGCAATTTCGTGTCCGGCTGCGTGTTCATGCTGGTGATCGGCGTGGTGCTGTTCGGCACCATGGCGCTGATCACGCCATTCATGCAGACGCTGCTCGGCTATCCGATCCAGACCGCCGGCTTCCTGCTCGGCTCGCGCGGCGTCGGCACGCTGCTCACCATGATGGCGGCGCCGCGTCTGATGCGCTTGGTGGAATCGCGCTATCTCATTTTGTGCGGACTGCTGCTGTCGGGCGGCACGCTCTACGTGATGACGGGCTGGTCGTTCGACACCACGCAATATACCATCGTGACCACCAGCATCGTGCAGGGCGTCGGCCTCGGCCTGCTGTTCGTGCCAATCACCAACGTGGCGTTTTCGACGCTGCCCGGCAACATGCGCAACGGCGGCGCGGCGATGACCACGCTGTTGCGCAACATCGGCTCGTCGGTCGGCATCTCCATGGTGATCGCCAACCTCACCAGCAAGACCAACGAAATGCACGCGCGCATCACCGAATACGTGACGCCGTTCAACGACGCGTTGCAGATGCCGGACGTCGCGAGCGCGCTCAACATGCACAGCGACATGGGCCGCGCCATCCTCGACGCCATCGTCACCCAGCAGGCGGCGATGATCGCCTACATCAACGATTACAAACTGCTGATGGTGCTGACGCTGGCCATGGTGCCGCTTGTGCTGATCATCGGCACCAGCAAGCGCAAACTGAGCGAACAGGATTTGGAAGACTCGGTCGTGGTGGACTGAGGGCTAGTGTCCCGGGCGCAGCGCAGCGCAAAGCGGTGCGCTGCAAAACCGCGACCGTTACACGCCCGGCACCTGGAGCGGCAATCGCAAATTTGCGTGCTAGCCTTTCTGTCCGCCCTTGATGTCGTTGAATTTGGCAAGCGCCCGTTCAAACTTGCCGTTGAACAGCCACATCGCATCGAGAATTTCGCGGAAGGTCGCGGATTTTTTCGCCCTGTCGGCCCGCCCGAACGCGAAGATGCTGTTGTTGCGCAGGTACTTCATGATCCGCGCGTCGGAGATCCTGTAGTCGGGCAGGTTGTCAGACTTGAGCGCCGCCCGCGTCGGACTCGGAATTATCTGGATCAGCTCGAAGAGCTTCATCTGGTCGATCGGGTTCGGAAGAATTGTCACGATCGCCGGTATCTGCGGGAAAAGATCGGCATGCGCGCCCATAAGGCCGTCTCTCACTGCGGTCCAATGATTGAACCGATGATCCAGCTTGCCGATCCGTGCTTCTTCCTTGTCGTCGCGCGCGCCTAGCGCAGGATCGAACGCCACAATCTCCTTCTTGATCGCCGCCCATTTCTTCCGGCCGTTCCGGTCCTCGGAGACACCGGTTTGCAGGCTGCCGATGTATTTATTCGAGCGCGCATTGCCGATGTTCTGATGACCATTCGTCTCGGCAAAGAAGACGCCGAGGCCGATGAAGCCTGCGGCGTCGGCGCTCGACGCATCGAGGCCTTTGGCCCGCGCGATCGCCCGCGACAGATCGACGACGTCTTTCAGCGGCGTGCCCGAGCTTTGCGCATTCGCCGGCGGCGCCTCCATAATGGCGAAAAGACTTTGATATTCATCGATCAGCGGCTCGATGTCGGCATCGAAATAGGCCGGAGGAACGCCGAATATATTGGGCCGTCCGATCCGGGAGGGGATTGCGTCGGTGAGGTCCTTGTATGTGCTCATCACATTGACACGCGCCAGATAAAGCGCCTGCCCCGGCAGATTCGGCAGCGGCTCCTTCGCATCGATCTGGGCGCGCCGCTCGCGCAGCGCCGCCTTAAACTCGACCAGCGCCTCGTTATAGGTCTTGAGCGCATCCAACTGCGATCTGCTGAGCACGGCAGGCTCGCGTGGCGCCGCGGAAATCACGCCGTGAAAGGGCGTCATAAACAAGACGCAAGCGAGAGCTGCCATGGTCTGTGCCGCTCGCCGACCGTTCACGCGAGGAATTCCTTTTTGATCCGCTCGGTATGTTCGCCCAACGCCGGGATGGGGCCGTAGCTGCGCGCCTCACCCGCGCGCAACGCCGCCGGCGCCGGGATGCTGGCTGTGCCGCTCGGCGTGCCCACCGTGATGCGCCGCAGATGCGGATGTTTCCCAAGCAACGCGGAATCGTTGACGCGAGCGAAGGCAATGTCGGCCGCTGCCAACTTCTGCATCAGCGGCTCGACGTCTTGGGCGGAGAACACGACGGCAACCTTGGCATCGGTGTCGGCGCGATGCGCGAGCCTGCTCGGCACGGTGGCGAACTTCTCGTTCGTGCCAAGCGAAGCGTCGCCCAGCACTTTGTCGGCCAGAACGCGCCATTCGCGGTCGTTCTGAATCGCGATCAGAATGTCGGCACCATCGCGCGTCTTGAACACGCCATAGGGCGCGATGGTCGGATGCGCTAGCCCGATGCGCTGGAACGGCTTGCCCCATTCCTGGTTCAGCAACGGGATGGTCATCCATTCCGCCATGGCGTCGAACATCGAGATGGAAATCTCGGCGCCTTGCCCGCTGCGGCCGCGCGCGATCAGCGCTTCGAGGATGGCTTCGTAAGCTTCCAGCCCGGCGGCGATGTCGACGATGGAAACGCCGACGCGTGCCGGCGCTTCCGGTCCGCCGGTCACCGACGAGACGCCAGACTCGGCCTGAATCAGGAGATCGTAAGCCTTGCGCTGTGCGTAGGGGCCGCTTTCGCCATAGCCGGAGATTGCGCAGCAGATCAGCCGCGGGTAATCCTGGCGCAGGCGCTTGAAGGAAAAGCCGAGCTTGGCGAGCGCGCCGGGCTTGAGGTTCTGCACGAACACGTCGGCCTTGGCGAGCATGGCCTCGAGCAGTTTCTTGTCGTCATCCTTGGCGAGATCGAGCACCACCGACTGCTTGCCACGATTGAGCCAGACGAAGTGGGCGCTCTCGCCGTGCACGATGTAATCGTAATGGCGCGCGAAATCGCCTTCCGGACGCTCGACCTTGATCACGCGCGCGCCGGCATCGGCCATGCGGCAGGTGCATTGCGGCGCGGCGACCGCCTGCTCGATCGAGACGACGAGAAGACCGGAGAGGGGGAGAGTCATTAAATTGAGACCCGGTAGTTTAACCGCGTCATGCCCGGCCTTGTGCCGGGCATCCACGCCTTGCTTGCTGGATACTTGTAAAGGCGTGGATGGCCGGGACAAGCCCGGCCATGACGACTAGTAAGACCTCGGCAATCCCAACACATGCTCGGCCAGATACGACAGGATCATGTTGGTCGAGATCGGCGCCACCTGGTAGAGCCGCGTCTCGCGGAACTTGCGCTCGATGTCGTATTCCTCGGCAAAGCCGAAGCCGCCATGCGTCTGCACGCACATGTCGGCGGCAAACCAGGAGGCGTCGGCCGCGAGCAGCTTCGCCATGTTCGCTTCCGGGCCGATCTCGCTACCCGCGTCGTATTTGCGCGCCGCCTCGTGCACCATCAATTCAGCCCCGCGCATCTGCGCATAAGCGCGCGCGATCGGGAACTGCACGCCCTGGTTCTGTCCGATCGGGCGGTCGAACAGCACACGCTCCTTGGCGTAATGCGTGGCCTTGTCGATGAACCATTTGGCGTCGCCGACACATTCGGCGGCGATCAAGATGCGCTCGGCGTTCATGCCCGAGAGAATATAGCGGAAACCCTGGCCCTCCTCGCCGATCAGATTCTCCGCCGGCACTCGCAAATCGTCGAAGAAGATCTGCGTGGTGGCATGGTTCATCATGGTGCGGATCGACGTAATCGTCATGTTCGTGGCATCGGCGAGATGCATGTCGACGAGGAAAACCGAGAGGCCTTCGGTGCGCTTCTTCACCTGCTCGCGCGGCGTGGTGCGCGCCAACAGCAGCATCAGGTCGGAGTGCTCGGCACGCGAGGTCCAGATTTTCTGGCCGTTGATGACATAATGGTCGTTGCCCTCGCGCCGCGCGGTGGTGCGCAGAGATAATGTATCGGTGCCGGAGGTCGGTTCGGTGACACCGAAGGCTTGCAGGCGCAATTCGCCGCTGGCGATCTTGGGCAGATAGCGCTTCTTCTGCGCGTCGCTGCCGTGGCGCAGGATCGTGCCCATGATGTACATCTGCGCGTGACAGGCGGCGCCGTTGCAGCCGGCACCGTGCACCTCTTCCAGGATCGCGGCCGCTGCGCCAATGCCGAGTCCGCTGCCGCCGTAGTCTTCCGGAATCAGCGCGGCGAGATAACCGGCCTCGGTCAGCGCAGCGACGAACTCTTTCGGATAGGCGCGCTCGCGGTCGAGCGCGCGCCAATATTCGCCGGGGAACTTGGCGCAGAGCGCGCGCACGCCTTCGCGGATGTCGGCGTGGTCGGTATCCTGTTTACTCATGCCTCACCCGACAATATCCGCGCGGCCATTGTTGATCGCGATCACGTCGCGCCCGACCACGCGGGCGCGGAAGCTCGCCACCTTGCCGTCGCGCCAGAGCTCGGTGCGGATGGTCTCGCCCGGATAGACCGGCGCCGAGAAGCGCCCGGCCATGCCGGTGAGCCGCGCCGGATCGTAGCCACAGACCGATTTGAGCAGAGCGTGACCGGCGACGCCGAAGGTGGCAAGCCCGTGCAGAATGGGGCGCGGAAAGCCGGCCGCCTTGGCGAAGTCCGGCTCCGCGTGCAGCGGGTTGATGTCGCCGGACAGCCGGTAAATGAGCGCCATTTCCGGCCGCGTCGGCAGATCGCAGACGATGTCGGGCGCGCGCTCCGGCAGCGCGTGCGGGCTTGGTGCTTCGCGCAGCGGGCCGCCAAAACCGCCATCGGCGCGGCAGAACGTGGTCTGCTTCAGCGTGGCCAGCAATTCGCCGCTTGCCTTTTCGGTGATCTGGCGCTCGGAATAAACCAGCGCGCCCTTGCCCTCGCCTTTGTCGATGACTTCGACGATGCGCGTCTTGCCGATCACGTGACCTTCGGTCATGACCGGCTTGTGCAGCGTGAAGCCCTGCTCGCCGTGCACCACCTTGTTCCAGGTCACGCCGCTGTCCGGATTGCGCAGCCAATAAGGCGTGTAGCCCTGCACCAGCGCAAACGTCGGCAGCACTTTGAGATTTTTCTCGTAGACGAAGGCGAGCTCGTCCTCGTTCATCGGGTCCTGGCCGAGGCCAAGTCCGAGCGCGTAGAGCATCACGTCCTTGGGGCCGTAAGCGTGCTCGATCTCGGGAATTTTGAGCGCCAGCAGTTTTTCGTAGACGATGGGCATCGCTCAAATCGGATCCCACGAGAACACATCGCTGGAGCGGTCGAGCGGCGTGAGCGAGGGGCCGAAGGCGCCTTTGAGCTGCTCGGCGATGCGCGCCGGGGTCCAGCCGTCGGAGCGGTGCATGACGCGGATCGGGCGCGGCTGGTTGAACAGGAAAATCTCGTTGTTGCGCACGGCGAAGATCTGGCCGGAGATGCCGTCCGCCGTACCGGAGCCGAGATAGACCGCAAGCGGCGCAATCTTCTCGGGCGTCATCTGCTGGAAGCGCTCGACACGGCGCTTTTCTTCTTCGGTCTGCGCGGGGATCGATTCGATCATGCGCGTGAAGGCGAAGGGCGCGATGCAGTTCGAGCGCACGCCGAAGCGGGCCATATCGAGCGCGATGCCGCGCGACAGACCCATGATGCCGAGCTTCGCCGCCATGTAATTGGCCTGGCCGAAATTGCCGATTAATCCGGACGTGGACGTCATGTGTACGTAAGAACCGGAGCCTTGCTCGCGGAAATGGCCGGCCACCGCGCGGCTCATGTTGAACGAGCCGTTCAGGTGCACGGCGATCACGTCCGACCAGTCGGAATGGCTCATCTTGTGGAAGATGACGTCGCGCAGGATACCGGCATTGTTCACCAGGATGTCGACGCGGCCGAAGGCGTCGATCGCGGCCTTGACGATCGCTTCCGCGTTCTTCGGCTCGGTGATCGACAGCGTCGAGGCAATGGCTTCGCCGCCCGCCTTCTTGATCGCGGCGACGGCTTCCTGCGCGGGCCCGGCATCGCTGCCGGAGCCGGTCAGGCTGGCGCCGATGTCGCAGACCACGACGCGCGCGCCTTCCTTCGCCATCAGCTCGGCGATGGCGCGGCCGATGCCGCGCCCGCCCCCGGTGACGATGGCGGTCTTGCCTGCAACGATCCCCGGCATACGATGTCCTATCCCAAGAAACTAACCGTCCGCTCGTCCCCGCGAAAGCGGGGACCCAGTACTTTGCTTCCCGGATTCCCGCTCGCGCGGGAATGAGCGGAGTTTGTTACTTCCCCCACACCTCTTCAGCCACCTCGACGATCATGCGCAGCTTCGCCCATTGCTCGTCTTCCGCCAAGGTGTTGCCCTCCTCGGTGGAGGCAAAGCCGCATTGCGGCGACAGGCAAAGCTGGTCGAGCGAAATATATTTCGCGGCTTCTTCGATGCGGCGCTTGATCTGGTCCTTGGCTTCCAGCCGCCCGCTCTTGGTGGTGACGAGGCCAAGCACCACCTGGCGGTCCTTCGGCACCATTCTGAGCGGCTCGAAGCCGCCGGCGCGGTCGGTGTCGTATTCCATGAAGAAGCCGTGCACCTTGATCTGGTTGAACAGCACTTCTTGCACGGCCTCGTAGCCGCCCGAACCCATATAGGTCGACTTATAGTTGCCGCGGCACATGTGCATGGTGATTGTCATGTCGCGCGGAATATCCGACATCGCCGTGTTGATGAGCTCGCCGTACAGCGTGCCCAGCGTTTGCGGATCGTCGCCGCGGTCTTTCATTTTCTTGCGATAGTTGTCGTCGCACAGCATGGCGATGAACACTTCGTCGAGCTGCAAATAGCGGCAGCCGGCGTCGGCGAAGGCACGCACGGCTCTTTTATAGGCTTGGCCGAGATCGTCGAAGAAGGCGTCGAGCTTGGGATAGACATTCTTGTCGATCGGCGTCGGCAGCGGCCGGCCGTAAGCCGCCGACGGCGACGGAATGGTGATCTTGGGCGTGCGCTTGGTGTGCGCGGCGACGAATTTGAAATGCTCGAGCATCGGATGGCCGGAGAAGCCGAGCTTTCCGGTAATCTTGAGGCCCTCGTTGCGGGTGTTCACGCCGGCAAACGGAATGCCGCTGTCCATCACGTGTTTTTCGACGCCATCGAGACCCCAGAGAAAATCGAGATGCCACCAGGAGCGGCGGAATTCGCCGTCGGTGATCGACTGCAGGCCGACCTCTTCCTGTTTCTTGATGACGCGCTCGATCTCACGGTCTTCGATCAATTTGAGTTCGACGCCGGAGATATCGCCCTTGGCGCGTTGCTCGCGCGCTTTCTTCAGCGCAGCCGGACGCAGCAGGCTGCCGACATGGTCGGCGCGGAACGGCGGTTTGGTGCGTTGAGACATCCACTCCTCCCTTTCCGCTCGCCCCCGCGAAAGCGGGGACCCAGTGCTTTTTCTTTCTGGATTCCCGCTTGCGCGGGAATGAGCGGAGTATGTTGCTATCCCCAAATTTCCTCGGCCAACTCCACGATCATCCCGAGCTTCGCCCACTGCTCGTCCTCGGCCAGGATATTGCCTTCCTCGGTCGAGGCGAAGCCGCATTGCGGCGATAAACAAAGCTGATCGAGATCGATGAATTTCGACGCCTGCTCGATGCGGCGCTTGAGCTCGTCCTTGCTCTCCAGCCGGCCGGATTTCGAGGTAACCAGGCCGAGCACCACCGTCTTGCCCTTCGGCACCAGCCGCAGCGGCTCGAAGCCGCCGGCGCGGTCGGTGTCGTACTCCATGAAGTAGCCGTGCACGTTGATCTTGTTGAACAGGATTTCCGCCACCGGCTCGTAGCCGCCCGACGCAACAAATGTGGACTGAAAATTGCCGCGGCAAAGATGCATGGTGATGGTCATGTCGCGCGGGATGTCGGAAATCGCCGCATTGATCATGCCGGCATAGATTTCCGGCAGTTTCTCCGGGTCGTCGCCGCGATTGGCGACCTGCGCGCGCAATTTCGGATCGCACAGATAGGTGAAATTGACCTCGTCGAGCTGCAGATAACGGCAGCCGGCGTCGGCGAAGGCGCGCACCGCCTTGCGATAAGTCGCCCCAAGATCGCGGTAGAACGCGCCCATGTCAGGGTAGATCGTCTCCGGCACGGCGTCGCGGCCGTAGCGGAAATGCAGCGACGAGGGCGAAGGGATCGTCATCTTCGGCACCACGCGGGTGTGCGCCTTGACGAACTTGAAATGCTCGATCATCGGGTGCGTGGTAAACGTGCCGAGCTTGCCCGTGACCCGCAGCATCATCGGCTTGGGATTGACGCCCTCGAATTTGATCTTCCGCTCGCCGAGATAGGCCTCGACTCCGTGCAGCGCGCCGAGGAAGTCGTAGTTCCAAAAGGCACGGCGGAATTCGCCGTCGGTGACGGCTTTCAGCCCAATGTCCTCCTGGCGTTTGATGACCTTCTCGATCTCGCGGTCTTCGACCGCCTTGAGCGCGGCCGCGTCGATCTCGCCCTTCTCGCGTTTCGCCCGCGCCTCTTTCAACGGCGCAGGCCGCAGCAGGCTGCCGACGTGATCGGCCCGGAATGGGGGACTTGTTCTTTTCATACGCATCACTTTCTTACTGTCATGCCCGCGAAAGCGGCATCCAGTAAAAACCGGCTTACCGATTGAACCGAGGTGCCGGGGGTTACTGGATCCCCGCCTTCGCGGGGACGACAACCGGGATTATTTACCCCACACCTCTTCCGCCAGCTCGACGATCATGCGCAGCTTGGCCCACTGCTCCTCCTCGGCCAGCACGTTGCCCTCTTCCGTGGAGGCAAAGCCGCATTGCGGCGACAGGCAGAGCTGCTCGAGCGCGACGTATTTGGCCGCCTCGTCGATGCGGCGCTTGATGTCGTCCTTTTGCTCCAGCCGCCCGCTCTTGCTCGTCACCAGGCCGAGCACGAGCTGCTTGTTGCCCTTGGGGAAATAGCGCAGCGGCTCGAAGCCGCCGGCGCGGTCGCTGTCATATTCCAGGAAATAGCCGTCGAGGTCGGTGTGCGCGAGCAGATGCTCGGCAACAAATTCGTAGCCGCCGGAGGCGATGAAGGTGGAGCGGAAATTGCCGCGGCAGGAATGCATGGTGATCGCCATGTCGGCCGGCTTGCCTTCGAGCGCGGCATTGGTCACCCGCGCGTAGAGCGCCGGCAGCGTGTCGGGGTTATCGCCGCGCGCCTTCGAGCCCTCGCGCTCCTTGGGATCGCAGATCATCGCCCAGGCGGTGTCGTCGAGCTGCAGATAGCGGCAGCCGGCATCGTAGAAAGCGCGGATCGCCTTGCGCCAGCAGGCGGCGACGTCGGCGAAGAATTCGTCGTAGCCGGGATAGGCCTCTTTGCTCACCATCGCGCGGCCTTGCCGGAAATGGAACGTGCTGGGCGCCGGAATGCACATTTTCGGCGTGACGCGGCAATGCGCTTTCAGGAACTTGAAATGCTCGAGCATCAGATGGCCGGTGAAATCGACCTTGCCGGTGATCTTGAGCGCCTCGGCTTTGGTGTCGACGCCGTGGAATTTGATTGGCGGCGCGCTGATCCTCTCGACGCCTTTCAAGCCCCAGAAGAAATCGAAGTGCCACCAGGAGCGGCGGAACTCGCCGTCGGTGGCGAGCTTGAGGCCGACCTCCTCCTGCTTCTTGACGATCTTCTCGATCTCGCGGTCCTCGACCGCTTTCAAGGCGGCGGCGTCGATTTCGCCCTTGGCGCGTTTCGCCCGCGCCTCCTTCAGCGGCGCCGTGCGCAACAGGCTGCCGACATGATCGGCGCGAAAGGGCGGCTTGGTGCGTTGCGTCATTATCGTCTCGCTCCTCGTTACTTATAGCGTCTCACTGTCCCCAGACTTCGTTTGCCAACTCGACTACCATGCGCAGCTTGGCCCACTGCTCGTCCTCGGCCAGCACGTTGCCCTCTTCGGTCGAGGCGAAGCCGCATTGCGGCGACAGGCAAAGCTGATCGAGCGCGACATATTTCGTCGCCTCTTCGATGCGCTTCTTCACGTCGGCGCGAGGTTCCAACCGACCCGATTTCGAGGTGATCAACCCAAGCACCACTTTCTTCTTGCCTTTCGGCAGGAAACGCAACGGCTCGAAGCCGCCGGCGCGATCGGTGTCGTATTCAAGGAAATAGCCGTCGTAGTTGCAGCGGGAGAGCAGGTTCTCCGCCACCGGCTCGTAGCCGCCGGAGGAAATGAAGGTCGAGCGGAAATTGCCGCGGCAGACATGGGTGGTGATCGTCATGTCGGCGGGCTTGGCCTCCAGCCCTTTGTTGATGCAGCGCGTGTAGCTCGCCTGCAGATGATCGACGTCGAGGCCGCGTTCGCGTGCCTTCTTCAACTCCTCCTGCGAGCAGAGATAGGCCCAGGCGGTGTCGTCCCATTGCAAATAGCGGCAGCCGGCGTCGTAGAATGCGCGCACCGCCTTTTGATAGGCGCGTGCGAGATCGTCGAAGATGGCGTCGCGATTCGGATAGGCATCGCGGCTCACCGCGTTCGGCTCGAGCCGGAAATGCATCACGCTCGGCGACGGGATCGTCATCTTCGGCATCACCTTGGTGTGCGCCTTCAAGAACTTGAAGTGCTCGACCATCGGGTGGTCGGTGAAGTCGATCTTGCCGGTGACGCGGATGCTTTGCGGCTTGGACTGCACGCCCTTGAACTGGATACCGTGATCGAGCTCGTAGAGCTCCACGCCATCGAGCATGCTGAAGAAATCGAAGTGCCAATAGGCGCGGCGGTATTCGCCGTCGGTGGCGAGCTTGAGGCCGATCTCCTCCTGCTTCTTGATGATCTTATCGATCTCGCGGTCCTCGACTTCTTTGAGCCCCGCCGCGCTGATCTCGCCTTTCTCACGTTTGGCGCGCGCGTCCTTCAGCGGTTTGCTGCGTAGGATGCTGCCCACATGATCGGCTCGAAACGGTGGCGTTTGGGCCATCGGAGTTACTCCTCCCACATGCCTGCGATGTCGGGAAAAAATTTGAAAATCCCGCCCGGAGGCGTTATCTCATGCTCCAACCATTCACAGCATCTCTTTGCTTTGCCGTCAATTTCCAGGCTCTTTCTATGACATGAGCCTCGGGCTAAGGTCCGGCACCCAGCGAAGATCGTTGCGTAACAGAGGAAACGACCACCATGGCTTACAAGAATTTGGAAGAGGCGATCCAGGCCTCCGGCAATATCGTCAAGATGATGCGCAATTCGCAGATCGGCGCTTACGTCTATCCGGTGGTGGCTCCCGAGTTCACCAATTGGCGCGACGAGCAGCGCGGCTGGGCTAACACCTGCGTGCTGTTCGACCAGACCCATCACATGGTCAACCTGTTCATCGAGGGGCCGGATGCGCTCAAACTGCTCTCGCACCTAGCCACCAACTCATTCAATAGTTTCGCCGTCGACAAGGCCAAGCAGCTGGCGCCGTGCAACTACAACGGCCAGGTGATCGGCGACGGCATCCTTTTTTATATGGCGGAAAATCAATTCGTATTCGTCGGGCGCAATCCGACGGCGAACTGGATCCAGTACAATGCGCAGGCCGGCAAATATAACGTGAAGGTCGAATACGACGACCGTTCGCCGTCGCGCCCGATGGGCAAGCCGGTGTTCCGCAAGTTCTACCGCTACCAGATCCAAGGCCCGAACGCGCAGGACGTCATCAAGAAGCTCAACGGCGGCACGTTCCCGGACATCAAGTTCTTCAACATGGGCTATATCTCGATCGCCGGCCGCAAAGTGCGCGCGCTGCGCCACGGCATGGCGGGCGCGCCCGGCCTCGAAGTCTGGGGCCCCTATGCGGAAGGCGATGAAATCCGCACTGCTATCCTGGGAGCGGGCAAGGATGCCGGCATTGTGCAGGTCGGCGCGCGCGCTTACGCGACCAACACGCTCGAGTCGGGCTGGATCCCCTCGCCGGTGCCGGCGGTCTATACCGGCGACAAGATGAAGCCCTACCGGCAGTGGCTTCCGGGAACGAGCTACGAAGCCAATGCCTCGCTCGGCGGCAGCTTCGTCTCCAACAATATCGAGGACTATTACACCACGCCCTACGAGCTCGGCTACGACGGCTTCACCAAGTTCGACCACGATTTCATCGGCAAAGAAGCGCTGCAGACGATGCAGGGCAAGGTGCACCGCAAGAAGGTGACCTTTGCCTGGAACAACGACGACGTAAATAAAGTCATGGCGTCGATGTTTCTGCCGGAGGGTGAGAATTACAAAGTCATCGACCTGCCGCTGTCGAATTACGCATCGAGCTCGTTCGACGCGGTGATGAGCGGCGGCAAAGTGGTCGGCGCCTCGATGTTCTCCGGCTACAGCTTCAATGAACGCAAGATGCTGTCGCTCGGCTTCGTCGAAGAGCAATACGCCAAGGTCGGCACCAAGCTCACGCTGGTATGGGGCGAGGAAAATGGCGGCACCAAGAAGACCACCGTCGAGCGCCACAAGCAGACCGAGCTGCGCATCGAAGTAGGCCCGACGCCATACGCCCAGCAGGCGCGCCAGACCTATCATGAAGGCTGGCGCACGGCCAAAGCGAGCTAAACGTCGTACTAGCGCGAGGATGCAGAGGCCGGCGCGGCAATATCCGCGCCGGCCATTTTATGTGCGTAAGTAGCGGTCGCGACCAGCCCGCCGAAGGAGAAATAGTGCGGATGGACGTCACCGAGCTCGCTTTGCGCCGCGCTCAGCGCTTCGACGATGCGGTCCGGCCCGACATTGCCGATCAGCGCGCTCGCCGCCCCCGATATCAGTCCGCGCAACGAGGCATTGACCCCGCAGCGCTTGGCGTAGCGGATGAGCGCCGGCACGCTGGTCGGGCCGGCTAGGCCGATCTTGACCGGATTGGTGATGCCGCCGGCGCGCAACTGCTTGAGCCAGGCGATGATGCGCTCGCCGGAAAACGAGAACTGGCTGACGATGCGCACGCGCAACCCTTGCGCGCTGGCACTGGCGATCTTCTCGTCGAGCGAGGCTTCCAGCCGCCCAGACGAAATGCGCGGATGACCTTCGGGATAAGCGCCGATGCCGATCTCCTCGATGCCGGCGTCACGTAGGCGGCCTTTTTGGATCACCGTCAGCGCATCGGCAAATGGCCCGGCCGCGTCGATGTCGCCGCCGATCACCAGCAGACACCGCGCATCGGCTTCGCCGCGCAGGCGGGCGAGCAAGTCCTTGAGCTGGGCTTCGCCGGTGAGCCGGCGCGCCGCGATGTGGACCACCGGCTCGAGGCCCGCCTTGCGTAACGCCGCCGCGGCCACGACCGTTTCTTCGGGCGCCGCCGTCGGCACCGCGGTGACGTAGACCTCGGTACCGGAGATGAGAATCTTGCCGAGCTGCGCGATTTCGTCCGCGCTCGGCCGCGTGCCCTCGACCGAGAACGTCCGCGCAAAACCGGCGGTGCGGGCGGCTGCCATGGCGACTACGCTCACTCGCGCCTGCGCGAGATCACGAAGCTTTCGTCGTAGAACCACAGCCCGCCGTTCTTTTGCAGCACTTCGCGCGTGGCCTCGATATAGCGGCGGTCGCTATTGACGTCGGACAGGCGGTCGTCCTCGATCTGTGCCACGTAAATTGCGGCGTTCCATGCCGCGAGCAATGTCGAGGTGCCGATCGAGGAGGAGATTTCCGATGGCAGCGTGTGCATGTCGTAGCGGAACAACGAACGCTGGTCGGAATAAGCATTGAAGTTGAGATCGCGCCCGCTGGCGCCCAAGTCGTGCTTGACCTCCTTGAGCAGGTCGTGGCGGCTGTGCGTAAACGGATTGTCGTTCGGCCAGACTTTGTGGACGATCTCCATACCGGGATCGCGGCCGTAGGAATGGATCGCGATCATGCGGCCGCCCGGGCCGAGCGCGCGCGCAAGCGGCGCCAGCACGCGCTTGGCCTTGAACTCGAGCGAGGCGCGCGCGCGATAAGGCTGCGAGGCGATCACCAGATCGTAGTCGGCGACGGTGCCGCCGGGCTTGGGCACGATCTGATCGAGCAGGAACTTGTGGTCGCCGCGATAGAGCACCAGCACGACCGGCCGTTCGTAGACCGGATTGCCGCTTTTCGGCGACACCCGCGCCTTCCAGCTCTCGCCGAGGAACGGCTCGAGCGCGGTGATCTGCTGCTCGAACGAGTGCGCGGTATTGCCTTCGAGCGGCACCTCTTTCCAGACCATGCTGGAGGCGGCACTGACCGACTTCACCGTCAGCCAAGGCGCCTCGGCATAAGCGAGATTGGTGAGCACGATGACGGTGGACGGATGCTCGATGAAGCGGTCCGCCATTTTCTGCAGCGTGAGGCGGATATCCTCCAGGCTGATTTCCTTGCCGACAATGTAGAACGGCATGGTGGGGAAGCGGTCGTGCATCGAGCGCATCACGCGCGAGAGCACGGTGCCGTCACCGACGCCGGCGTCGAACACGCGCACCGCCGGCGGCCGCGGATGCAGATTGCCGAGCTCGAGGCCGACGCGGTTGGCGATTTCCCATTTCTCCGAGCAGGTGTTGACGAACAGCAGATATTTCTGCCGGTTGTCGAAGAAGCGGAAATTACGTGCCGGGTCGTCGCTCGCCTGGCCGGAGGCGACCGGCGGGGCAAGCGGTGTCACCACCGGCAGGCCGTTGGCCGGCGCGTCGAACAGCATGCGGCGGCGCGGCGGCGCGCCATCGGCGTTGCGCGCCATGAAGGCGCGGATGCGCTCGAGCGTATCGGTGGTGATGCGGCCGCCATTGCGCAGCCGGTTGGCGAGCTTACCGTCATTGACGGCGCGGCGGCCGAAGGTGGACTCGGCGAGCCCGCGCTGGCGGCAGAATTCACTAATCTCTTGCAGGATTTGTTCGTTCATGACGCTTCCTCAAGGACGACTCTGACGGCCATCTCACGGGTAGCGAACCAAGTCATGCCCGATGCGTCAAGTGTTGGGAAAGATGGGCAAAGTGGGTGGGCAGGACCTGTCGTAAAATATATAACGTAATCAATGAATGCTCTGCTGCAGACACAATATGAATGTCCTCGTTAGTGGGATATATCCCACTTTCTTGATCGCAATAGTGGGCAGATGTGGGCTGGAACGCCCGCCGCAAGTCGCTCAAATATCGAAGAAAACCGTCTCGTCCTTGCCCTGCACGCGGATGTCGAAGCGGTAGACGGTCGCTCCGCCGCTGGCCTCCTTGTGGGCAATAAGCGTGCCGCGCCGCGCCGCCGGCACCAGCGACAGGATCGGGTCGGCGTCGTTTCCCTTCTCGTCGGAGAAATAGAGCCGCGTATAGATCTGCCGCAGCATGCCTCGCGAGAAGATGCAGAACACGATATGCGGCGCCTGCGGCTTGCCGTTCGGCCCCGGCACGGAGCCCGGCTTCACGGTATCGAAGCCGTAGACGCCGTTCTTGTCGGTGGCCGAACGGCCGAAGCCCTTGAACTGCGTATTCGGCAGCGCGCGGTTGTCGCGCGGATGGGCGTAGCGGCCTTGGCTGTCTGCCTGCCAGATCTCGATCATGGCGTCGTTGATCGGCGCGCCGTCGCCGTCGGTAATGCGGCCCTCGATATGAATCTTCTCGCCGCTGGCGTCCGGGGTGACCAGATTATCGCCGACGGTTTGCTTCCAGCTATAGCTGCCGTTCGGGTCCCACTGCGCGCGGCCCTTGGGCGTGAGGCCGTAGGCGAAGAAGGGACCGACGGTCTGCGATGGCGTGATGATCTCGGACATCAATGCTTCTCCTCGTCGAGCGGCGTTGCCTCGCGGCCGCGCAAGACGATGTCCCAGCGAAAGCAGAGCGCCCAATCGGGAATTGTATTCTCCAGGTCGAAGCTCGATACCATGCGCTGACGCGCCTTCTCGTCGGTGACCGAATTGAAGATCGGGTCAAACGGGAACAGGTAATCGCCCGGGAAATACATCTGCGTCACCAGCCGCGACAGGAACGAGGCGCCGAACACCGAGAAGTGGATGTGGTTCGGCCGCCAGGCATTGGGATGATTGCCCCACGGATAGGCGCCGGGCTTCACGGTGATGAATTTGTAATAGCCGTTCTTGTCAGTGACCGTGCGGCCGGCGCCGGTGAAGTTCGGATCGAGCGGCGCCGGATGCTGGTCGACGATGTGGACGTAGCGGCCGCAGGCGTTGGCCTGCCAGATTTCCACCAGCGTGTCGGGCACCGGGCGCTTATCCTCGTCATAGACGTGCCCATGCACGATGATGCGCTCGCCCAAAGGCTCGCCCTTGTGCTGCTTGGTGAGGTCGTTGTCGCCTTCCTGCACCGCGTTGTGGCCGTAGACCGGACCGGTGAGTTCGGACAGCGTATGCGGCACGATGATGAGCGGTTGCGACGGCGAGCGCTTCACCGTGCTGCGGTATGCGGGCGACAGATGCTTGGGATAAGCACTCAAGCTCTCTTTCGGATAAATCAGCGACATTGTTATTCTTCCTTATTAAGCGATCTTTTCAATCGCGAGCGACACGCCCTGGCCGACGCCGACACACATGGTGGCAAGCGCAAGCTTGCCGTCGCGCTCGTGCAGCCCGTGCGCCGCCGTGAGCACAAGCCGCGCGCCCGACATGCCGAGCGGGTGCCCGAGTGCGATCGCCCCGCCGTGCGGGTTGACGTGCTCGGCATCGTCGGCAAGTCCGAGCTGCCGCAGGCATGCTAGCGACTGCGAGGCGAAGGCTTCGTTGATCTCGATCAAATCATAGTCGGCGATTTTGTGCCCAAGGCGCGCCATCAGCTTGCGCGTGGCCGGTACCGGGCCGATGCCCATGATGCGCGGCGGCACCGCCGCCGAGGCCATGCCGAGCACGCGCGCGCGCGGCGTCAGCTTGTGCTCCTTCACCGCGGCTTCCGAGGCGATGATGAGCGCGGCGGCGCCGTCGTTGACGCCGGAGGCGTTGCCCGCCGTTACCGTGCCGTCCTTGCGGAACGGCGTCTTCAGCTTGGCGAGCTGCTCGATTGAGGTATCGGGACGCGGGTGTTCATCACGATCGACCAGCGCCGGGCCGGCCTTGCCGCCGGGCGCCTCGACCGGCACGATTTCGGTGGTGAAATAGCCACGCGCCTCCGCCTCGCCCGCGCGCTGCTGCGAGCGCAGTGCAAATGCGTCCTGATCGGCGCGGCTGATCTGAAACTCTTCCGCCACGTTTTCGCCGGTTTCCGGCATGGAATCGACGCCGTATTGCGCCTTCATCAGCGGATTGATGAAACGCCAGCCGATCGTGGTGTCGTAGATCTCGGCCTTGCGCGAGAAGGCTTCATCCACCTTGCCCTGCACGAAGGGCGCGCGCGTCATCGATTCCACGCCGCCGGCAATGGCGAAGTCCATCTCACCGGCGCGAATGGCGCGCGCCGCGGTGCCGACCGCCTCCATGCCGGAGGCGCACAGCCGGTTGAGCGTCACACCCGGCACGCTTTGCGGCAGGCCTGCGAGCAGCAGCGCCATGCGGGCGACGTTGCGGTTATCCTCGCCGGCCTGATTGGCGCAGCCGAAAAACACGTCGTCGAGTCTTTCCCAATCGACATAGGTGTTGCGCTTCATCAGCGCTTTGATCGGCACGGCGGCGAGATCGTCGGTGCGCACCTTGGCGAGCGCGCCGCCGTAGCGGCCGATCGGCGTGCGCGCCGCATCGCAGATGAATACCTCGCGCGTCGCCATCACGCCGCCTCCGCATGGGCGCGGCTGGTGCGGGCTTGCAGCTCGCGCAGCACCTCCAGCTCTTTGGCGGTCGGCGCCGGCGTCTCGGCGACCGAGCCTGCGAACTTCACCTTCCAGCCAGTATTTTCCTGGATCTGCTCGCGCGTCACGCCCGGATGGATCGAGACCACGGTCATTTCCTTGCTCTCGGGATCCGGCTCGAACAAGCACAAATCCGTAATCAGCCGCGTCGGGCCTCTGGTCTTCACGCCGAGCTTCTGACGCGAGTCGCCGCCGTTGACGTGGCCGATGGAGGTGACGAAATCGAGCTTCTCGACAAAGCCGCGCTTGCCCTGCGCCATGATGATGAAGATCTCGCCGCACGAGGTGGCGATCTCCGGCGCGCCGCCGCCGCCCGGCAGCCGCACTTTCGGCTTGTCGTAAGCGCCGACCACCGTGGTGTTGAGATTGGCGTATTTGTCGATCTGCGCGCCGCCCAGGAAACCGATCTTGATGC